>Ga0207799_100425_pt1 | contig 16855 bp, 17 predicted proteins | sample TtanPargueraPR_4_FD_187742 | JGI IMG/M metagenome (GOLD analysis project Ga0207799, IMG submission 187742) | Aerobic enrichment media microbial communities from Bioluminiscent Bay, La Parguera, Puerto Rico - Tt and M2 (SPAdes) | ecosystem: Environmental > Aquatic > Marine > Unclassified ...
CGTCTCGACCCCCAGCTCGGCCAGCCGCGCCAGCCACGCGCGCAGCAGCGGCGAGGCCTTCATCGCCTTGGGAAACACCCGGCCCGAGCTGCCGGTGAACAGCTCCTGCCCCAGCCCGCGCGCCCAGTCCTGCACCGCCTCGGGGCCGAATTCCTTTAGCATCGGGCGCAGCGGCGCGGCGGACCCGCCAAAGGCCGCGAGGAAGGGTTCGAAAGGTTCGTCCTTGGTCAGGTTCAGCCCCGACTTGCCCGCCATCAGGAATTTCCGGCCGACCGAGGGCTTGGCCTCGGCCACCAGCACCTTGAGCCCGGCGCGGGCCATCTCCTCGGCCGCCATCAGCCCGGCGGGGCCGGCCCCGATGACAAGGGCGTCACATGCCTGATCGCTCATCGTCCCTGTTCCCTTGCCCTGGCCTTCGCGCATCCCCATCCTGTGGCACCGGACCGGCAATTCCTCAAGAGGCGAAGGCCATGAGCGACAGCGACACGCCCCTCTGCCCGCTCTGCGGCCGCCCGATCCCGCCGGAAGCGCGGCAGAGCCTGCATCACCTGACGCCCAGGCTGAAGGGCGGCAAGGGCGGGCCGACGGTGCTGCTGCACCAGATCTGCCACAATGAAATCCACGCCACGCTGAGCGAGGCCGAACTGGCCCGCGACTACGACAGCATCGAGGCCCTGCGCGCCCACCCGAGGCTGGCGAAATTCATCGCATGGGTGGCGAAGCGCCCGCCCGGGTTCCATTCCAAGACGCCGGGGTCGCGGCGGCGGCGACGACTCTATCGGGTGGGCCCAAACACGCTATCACCATCGCGCCATGATCGAAGGAGAACGCTCTTACAAATGCTACGGCGGTCAGGGTCCGCCTAACCCATTGATAACGAGTCATTCTTCATAACGTCGCAAGGCATTGAAATTATTCGTTGAATCCCAGAATCTGAAATGCGATAAAAGAAACAGGGCGGCTACCCCCTGCTAGAGAATAACCGCCCTGAACCTTACTTACCCCGACGGGGCTTTGGGTTTTTCACGGTCTCGACAACATGTGTACGTGGTTTGTTGCGAGCCGTGGAGACCGAAGTAAAACGACCAGTGATCGCACTCCGGCCTACTTTGCGCGTGCTTTTTGCCATTAGCATTCACCTCCTTTCCCGGGCCGTCGCCCGCCGCTTATCAGGCTAAGGCTTGGGGGTGGCGGTGATTCACACACAATAAGTAGTATAGGGTTTCAGGAGACCGCGAGTCTAGGTCCGTGAGAACTCGTGAGGAGAGGCTTGGCCTCCCCCACCACACATGGCCTTGATCGCCGCACGGACCTCCGGCTTGGCCGCCTCGGGGGCATCGGCCAGCGCGTCCACGGCCTCCCCCAGGGCCTCGGGGTCGACGATCCGGTCGATCAGGCCGAAGGACAGCGCCTCGTCAGCGGAGATCTTCTGCCCGGCCATTAGGATCAGCTTGGCCCGCGCCGGACCCACCAGCGCGATCAGCCGGCCGGCGTCGGAAGGTTGCGGCAGGAAGCCCAGCCGGATCGCCGGGTAGAAGAATTTCGCCCCTGGCACCCCGATCCGCAGGTCGCAGGCCAGCGCCATGCCGAAAGCCCCCCCGGCCAGCGTGCCGTTCAGCGCCGCGATGGACAGACCCGGAAAGGCGGCGATGGCGCCCGACAGGCGCTCCCACACATCTTCCTTGGCCAGCCCCGCGCGGGCCTCGTCGAGATCGGCTCCGGCGCTGAACACCTTGCCCGCGCCGGTCAGAACCAGCACCGGCACCCCGGCCGCCGCGGCCCCGGCCACCGCCGCCGCCAGCTCTTCCAGCATGGCCTTGGTCAGCGAGTTGGCCTTGTCCGGCCGGTCGATGGTCAGCGTCCAGCGCGCCGCGCCCTTTTCAACCCGGATCATCAGATCAGGCCCACCCGTTTGCGGATCGCCTCGTCGCGCAGCGAGATTTCCTGCCCGACGAACTCATCCGCGTCCGGCGAGCACATCCACATCAGCGCCCTGGCCGGCCATTCCGCCGGGATATGCTCGGACCAGTCGAGTTGCGAGACCGGGTTGATGCCGCTGGCCTTGATCTCGCGCTGCATCTCGGTGGCCACGGTGCCCGGCGACAGGCCCATGGCGCGGATGCCTGCCCCGCGCGCCTCCTTGTGCAGGCAGTCGGTCAGCATCGCCGCCCCGGCCTTGGAGGCGCAGTAATGGCTCCAGCCCTCCAGCGGGTTATGCGCCGCGCCCGAGCTGATGGTCAGCACCGTGCCGCCGCCCGCGCGCATCATCACCGGCAGCGCCGCGCGCATGCCGTAGAAGACGCCCTTGAGGTTGATATCGATCACCTTTCCCCAGGCAGCCGGATCGATGGCGGCCATCGGCGCGATGGGCTCGATCACCCCGGCATTGCCGATCAGCACGTCGAGCCCGCCAAAGGCGCCGACCGTGGCCTGCACCGCGGCCTCGACCTGGGCATAATCCGACACGTCGCAGGGCAGGGCGAGGGCAGAGGGGCCGATCTCGCGCGCCAGCGCCTCCACCGCGTCGGCCGAGCGCGCGGCCAGCGCCACCTGCGCGCCTGCGGCGGCAAACTCCCGCGCCGCGGCCGCGCCGATGCCGCGGCTCGCCCCCGTGATCAGCACCCGTTTCCCCGTCATGTCGGCCATCGCATCCTCCTGCATTTGCTTCAGGTCTACCCCAGCCCCGCCAGCCGCGCCAGCGCGATCAGGCCCTTGACCCCACCGCCCCGAGGGCGGAAGCTCTGCCCAGTCGTTTTCGCGCAAGGAGTCATCATGAAACACTTTTCCACAACCGCCGCTGGTGCCATTTGCGCCAGCCTGCTCTGCTCCACGGCCAGTTTCGCCGAGGTGAGCGCGGCGCAGGTCTGGCAGGACTGGCAGCTGATGTCCGAGCGCTTTGGCTACACCATCACCGGCACCGAATCCGCCTCTGGCGATACGCTGACCGTCAGCGACGTGGAACTCACCGCCGAGCTGCCCGAGGTCACGCTGCACGGCGCCCTGGATAGCATCACCTTCCGCGAAAACGGCGATGGCACCGTCACCGTGACCATGGCGCCGGACTACACGCAGTCCTTCACCTCTGCCGAGACCGGCGAGAAGGTCGACATGACCATGCAGATGCATCAGAGCGGGATGGAGATGCTGGTGGACGGCAATGAAAACGCCATGTCCTACGATGTCCGCACGGACGAGATGACGATGGACATCGCGGCGGTGGTCGACGGCGAACCCGCCGACATGAAGATTGCGATGGCGTTCGGCGGGATGAGCGGGAAATACCTGATCTCGCGCGGCGGCACCGGGCCGATCGCGGCCGAGGGTGCCGCCGAAACGCTCCGGATCACCATGAACGGAACCGACCCGGAAAGCGGCGCCAAGATCGACGGCACGTGGAACCTGTCGGACATGACGGGCAGCACGCTGACCCAGATGGTCGCGGATGCGGACCCCACGGACCTGAACGCCATGCTGCAGGCGGGCTTCGCCGCGAACGGCAATTTCGCCTACGGGGCATCGGATTTCTCGCTGTCGGTCGACGAAAAGGGCGAGCAGTTCATGGCCTCGGGCCAGTCGCAGGGCGGCTCGGCCAGCTTTGCGATCAGCAAGGAGAGCCTGAATTACGCCGCCAGCCAGCGCGGTTTCGAGATCGCGCTCAGCGGCTCGGAGATTCCGTTCCCGCAGGTCACCGCGCAGCTGGGCGAGCTGGACTTCAACATAACCATCCCGGCGTCGAAATCCGACGCGCCGCAGGATTTCGCCATGCTGACCAGCTTCAAGGGGCTGAACGTCGGCAACGAGATCTGGTCGATGTTCGACCCGGCGGGCATGATCCCGCGCGATCCGGCCAACCTGGTGCTCGACCTGGCGGGCACCGGCAACTGGCTGGTCGACATCATGGACCCGGCCTCGGCCGAGAGCATGGATAAGCAGCCGGGTGAGCTGCACTCGCTCACGCTGAAGGACATGGAACTGTCGGTCGCGGGCGCGTCGCTGACCGGCAAGGGCGCCTTCACCTTCGACAACAACGACCTGGAAAGCTTTGACGGCATGCCCGCCCCCAGCGGCCAGGCCGATTTCACCCTGACCGGCGCCAACAAGCTGCTGGACACGCTGGTCAACATGGGCCTCGTGCCCGAGGATCAGGCCCAGGGCATGCGGATGATGACCGGCATGTTCGCCCGCCCCGGCGAGGGCGAGGACACGCTGGTGTCGGAAATCGTGGTCACCGAGGATGGCCAGGTTCTGGCCAACGGGCAGCGCCTGAAATAGGCACACCACCCGAGCGATGCAGCCAAACGCCCCGTGCAACCTTGCACGGGGCGTTTTTGCGGACTACCTCCAACGGATCACCGGACAGGGAACCCGCTTCATGCCGCAACCGCTCGATACGCTCACCGCCGCCCTTCTCGACGCCGCCCGCAAGGCCGGGGCCGAGGCCGCCGATGCCATCGCCGTGGACGGCACCTCGCTGTCGATCGACGTGCTGAAGGGCAAGCTGGAGCAGGCCGAGCGGTCGGAGGGCGTCGAGATCGGGCTGCGGGTGCTGATCGGCAAGCGGCAGGCCTGCGTCTCGGCCTCGGATACACGGGCCGAGACCATGGCCGAGATGGCCGAGCGCGCCGTCGCCATGGCCCGCGAGGCGCCCGAGGATCCCTGCATTGGCCTTGCCGACCCGGCGCAACTAGCCAGGGATTGGGACGCGGCCGCGCTGCAGCTCGACGATCCCGCGACAGAACCCTCGCCCGCCGAACTGCAGGATTTCGCCGCCCGGGCCGAGGCCGCGGCCCTGGCCGTGCCCGGCGTCTCGCAGGTTCAGTCCGCCACGGCCGCCTACGGGCGCCGCGCCCTGCACCTGGCCGCCAGCAACGGCTTTGCCGGCGGCTATGCGCGCAGCGACAACGTGATTTCCTGCGTGGCCATCACCGGCGAGGGCACGGCGATGGAGCGCGACTATAATTCCGAGTTGCGCATCTTTGCCGCCGACCTGCCCAGCCCCGAGGAAATCGGCCGCATCGCCGGCGAACGCACCACCGCCCGCGCCGGTGCGCGCCGGCCGAAAACCGGCGCCTACCCGGTGGTCTTTGACGAGCGCATCTCGTCCTCGCTGATCGGCCACCTGCTGGCGGCGATCAACGGCAACGCCATCGTGCGCGGCGCCTCGTGGCTGCGCGACGCTCTGGGAGAGCAGGTGCTGCCCGACGCCCTGTCGCTGATCGAGGACCCGCACCGCCCCCGCGCCAGCGGCTCGCGCCCCTTCGATGCCGAGGGCCTGCCCACCGCGCGCCGCGCCATCGTCGAGGACGGCACGCTGACCGGATGGGTGCTCGACCTCGCCACCGCGCGCAAGCTGGGGATGGAAAGCACCGGCAACGCCGCGCGCGGCACCTCGGCCCCGCCCTCGCCGTCGGTCGGCAACGTCACGCTGACCCCGGGCGAGCGGACCCGCGACGAGTTGTTGGCCGAGATGGGCACCGGGCTGCTGGTCACCTCGATGATCGGCTCCACCATCAACCCCAACACCGGCGACTATTCGCGGGGCGCCTCGGGCTTCTGGGTGGAAAACGGCCAGATCGCCTACCCGGTCAACGAATGCACCATCGCGGGCAACCTGCGCGACATGCTGACAACCATCATCCCGGCCAATGACGCCCGGCCGCACCTGTCGCGCCGTGTCCCGAGCCTGCTTGTCGAAGGGCTGACTCTTGCCGGTGAATGATCTCGACCTTCTGGTCCGCGCCGCCCTTGAGGCGGGCAGGATCGCGACCGGCCATTGGCGCAACGACCCGCAGGTCTGGGACAAGCCCGGCCACCAGGGGCCTGTGACCGAGGCCGACCTGGCCATCGATACCGCCCTGCGCGAGATGCTGGTCACCGCGCGGCCCGACTATGGCTGGCTGTCCGAGGAGACCGAGGACAGCATGGACCGGCTGGAGGCCGAGCGCGTCTTCATCGTCGATCCGCTGGACGGCACCCGCGCCTTCGTCAAGGGCGAGCGCAGCTTTTCCCATGTGCTGGCCGTGGCCGAGGCGGGCGAGGTGATCGCCGCCGCCGTCTTCCTGCCGATGCTCGACCGGATGTTCACCGCCGTCCGCGGCGAGGGCGCGGCGCTGAACGGCGCGCCCATCCGCCACAGCGGGCGCGCAGGGCTGGAGGGGGCCACGATGCTCGCCGCGCGCCCGGCGCTGCAGCCGGAGTTCTGGTCCCGGCGCCCGCCGATGGTCGACCTGCACAGCCGCCCGTCGCTGGCCTACCGGCAATGCCTGGTGGCGCAGGGCCGCTTTGACGCCATGCTGACGCTGCGCGACAGCTGGCACTGGGACCTGGCCGCGGGCGCCCTGATCCTGGAAGAGGCCGGGGCGGTCGTGACCGACCGCCGCGGCCGGCCGCTGCAGTTCAACACGCCGCAACCGCAATCGCCCGGAATCCTGGCCGCGCCCCCGGCGCTGCATGCCGAGTTGCTGGCGCGGCTTGCCTGAGTCCGCGCCCCTTTCGCCGCCCCGCAGCATGGTCTAACCTGCGCGTCAAATACGCGATCAGCATCGGAGAACGGCATGACCCAGCGCCTTCACCTCGTCTTCGGCGGCGAACTGGTGGATCCCCAGAAAACCACCTTCAAGGATGTCGACGACATTCATATCGTGGGTGTTTTCCCAAATTATGCCTCCGCCTACGAGGCCTGGAAGGCCGAGGCGCAGCGCACCGTGGACAACGCCCATATGCGCTATTTCATCGCCCATCTGCACCGGCTGCGCGACGAAGAGACCGAGGCCAGCCCCACCGAGGAACTTGATAGCTAACCGCGCATGGGACCATCGCTTTCCCTGTGGCTCTACAAGCTCCGCGCGCGGATCTCCGAGGCCGACGCGCCGGATCCGGGCACGCGCCCCGAGGGGCCGCTGCTCTGGCTGCATTGCCCCGAAGGGCCCGAGGCCGACGCCATGCTGGAGCTGATGCGCCTGGCCCGCGCCGCCCGGCCAGAGTTGGGCGTTCTGCTGACGCGGCCCGCGGATGCCGCGCCGCGGGCCCTGCCGCGCGATGCGTCCGACCGGGTGACGCAGCTTGCCCTGCCGCCCGACGGACCGGCCAGCGCCCGCGGCCTGCTGGAACATTGGCGCCCGAACCTGGGGTTTTTCTGCAGCGCCGCCCTGCCCCCGGCCCTGATCTCCGAGGCCGGCCGGCGCGGCGTGCCGCTGGGCCTCTATGCCGATGCGCCGCCCGAGGAAGGATTGCCCGAAGTCGCCCTGCGCGCGCGGCTGGCGCAGGCGCTGATGCGGCGCTTCGACCGGGTGTTCCTGAACGGCGAGAAATGCGCCGGGCCGTTCCGCCGGCTGGGCGTGCCACCGCACCGCATGGAACTGACCGGTCCCCTGTCCGAAGGCCCGCACGCCCTGCCCTGCAACGAGGCAGAACGCGAGATCCTGGCCGGCAGCCTAGCCGGGCGGCCGAGCTGGCTGGCCATGGAGATCACGACGGCAGAGACCCCCATCGTCCTCGCCGCCCAGGCCGAGGCCGCCCGCAAGGCGCACCGGCTGCTGCTGATCCTTGTGCCCGACGATCCGGCCCGCGGCCCGGCGCTGGCCGCCGATCTGCGCGCCGAGGGCTGGCGCGTGGCGCTGCGCTCGGACAACGAGGATCCCGCGGACGACACGCAGGTCTATATCGCCGATCTCGAGGGCGAGCGCGGGCTGTGGTTCCGCATCGCGCCGATTTCCTTCCTCGGCCAGACCTACGGCCGGGGCACGCCCCCCGACCCGTTCGAGCCGGCCGCGCTGGGGTCGGCCATTCTGCACGGCCCCTCGACCGGCGCGCAGACCCACCGCTTCGACCAGCTCGCCCGCGGCGCCGCGGCGCGGCGGGTAGAGAATGCCCGCAGCCTGGGCGCCGCCCTGACCGAGTTGCTGTCGCCTGAGAAGGCCGCGGCCATGGCCCATGCCGCCTGGGACGTCACCTCGCGCGGGGCCGAGGCGACCGACCATGTGGTGGGCTGGATCCTCGACACGCTCGACGCGGCAGAGGCGGCCTGATGCGCGCGCCCCGCTTCTGGTTCAACCCGCCCGGCCGCCCGGGCCTGTCGGCCCGCCTGCTGGCGCCGCTTGCGGCGCTCTACGCGGCGGGCACCGCGCGGCGGCTGCGCAAGGGCCAGCCCTGGCGCGCCCCGGTGCCGGTGATCTGCATCGGCAATCTCAACGCCGGCGGCACGGGAAAAACTCCAACCGCCATCGCACTGGTCCAGCGCCTGATCGACCGCGGGTATCGGCCGCATGTCGTCTCGCGCGGCTATGGCGGGTCGTTGACCGGGCCGGCGCAGGTCGACGAGCGCGCGCATTCGGCCGACGAGGTGGGGGACGAGCCGCTGCTGTTGGCCGCCTTTACCCCCACCTGGGTGGCCAAGGACCGCGCCGGGGGCGCGCGCGCGGCGGCCGAGGCGGGGGCGGATGTGATCGTTCTCGACGACGGGTTCCAGAACCCAGCCGTGGAAAAGGACCTGTCGCTGGTGGTGGTGGACGCTGCCAAGGGCTTCGGCAACGGCCGGGTGATCCCCGCCGGGCCATTGCGCGAGCCGGTCGCGGTGGGCCTGAAACGCGCCGACCTGCTGCTCTCGATCGGGCCGGCCAAGGCCCAGCGCCATTTCGCGGGCACCTGGCCCGGCCTGCCCGTCCCGCATCTGCAAGGCGCGCTGCACCCCCTGCTCACCGGCATGGACTGGGCGGGCCTGCCCGTCCTGGCCTTCGCCGGCATTGGCCATCCCGAGAAATTCTTCGCCACGCTGGAGGGGCTGGGCGCCCGGCTGCTGCGGGCCGAGGCGCTGAGCGATCACCAGCCGCTGACCGAGGCCCTGATGAAGCGGCTGGAGGTCGAGGCCGCGGCCCTTGGCGCGCAGCTGGTCACCACCGAGAAGGACGCGGTGCGCCTGCCTGACAGCTTTCGCCGCAAGGTGCTGACCCTGCCCGTGCGGCTGGAACTTGACGACTGGGCGCCGCTCGACGCCGCGCTGGACCGGCTGGGGCTCTAACCCTTCCGGCCGCGGATCTCGTCGCCGTGCTCGTCCAGCTTGGGCGAGGGGTGCTCCATCGCCAGTTCCGCCCCCGAGAACACGAAGGGAGAGCGCACGCCCGGCACGCCGTCTAAATCCACCCGCATGTCGCGCGCTCCGACCTGCGGGTCGGCGAAGACCTCTGCCATGTCGTTGATCGGCCCGGCGGGCACGCCCTGCGCCTCGCAGGCGGCCAGCAGGTCGGCCTTGGCAAAGCGCCGCGTTGCCTCGGCCAGGCGCGCCGTCATCGCCGCGCGGTTGGCGATGCGGTCGGCATTGGTCAGGAACTCGGGCGCCCCGGCCATCTCGGGCAAGTCCAGCAGGGCGCAGAGCCGCCGGTATTGCGCATCGTTGCCCGTGGCGATGATGATGAACCCGTCGGAACAGTCGAACACCTGGTAGGGGGCGAGGTTGGGATGCTCGTTGCCCATGCGCGTGGGCGCGGCGCCGGTGGACAGGTAGTTCATCGCCTGGTTGGCGGTGATCGCCGTGGCCACGTCCAGCAGCGCCATGTCGATCTGCTGGCCCTTGCCCGTCCGCTCGCGCTGATGCACGGCGGCGAGGATGGCGGTGGCGGCGTAAACCCCGGTGAAGATGTCGGTCACCGCTACGCCCGCCTTTTGCGGCTGGCCGTCAGGCTCGCCGGTGATCGACATCAGCCCGGACATGCCCTGGATGATGAAATCGTAGCCCGCGCGGTGGGCATAGGGCCCGGTCTGCCCGAAGCCGGTGATCGAGCAATAGATCAGCCGCGGGTTGATCGCGCTGAGGCTGTCGTAGTCCAGCCCGTATTTCGCGAGGCCCCCCAGCTTGAAGTTCTCGATCAAGATATCGGCGTCGGCCACCAGCTCGCGCACCAGCGCCTGCCCCTCCGGCGTGCGGAAATCCACCGCCACCGATTTCTTGCCGCGGTTGCAGGCGTGGAAATAGGCGGCCGAACGGTCGCCGTCGCGCTCGATGAAGGGCGGGCCCCAGCGGCGGGTGTCGTCGCCTTCGGGGCTTTCGACCTTGATCACCTCGGCGCCCAGGTCGGCCAGTGTCTGGCCAGCCCAGGGGCCGGCCAGGATGCGCGCCAGTTCAACGACCTTCAGGCCTTCAAGCGGTGCGGGCATGGATCACTCGGCCAGTTTCTCGTCGAGGATGGCCTTGAGATCCGTGTAGGACATGTTCGAGTATTTCTGACCGTCGATATAGAGCGTCGGCGTGCCCTCGACCTTGTCGGCCTTGGAGTTTTCCTCGCTCCAGGCGACCAGGGACTGGGCCATGTCGGCGTCCTTCAGGCAGGCGTCCATCTGGTCGTCGCTCAGCCCGGCGGTGCGGCCGATGGTGCGCAGCTTTTCCACCACCTCGGTGGGCTGCTTGGCGGTGGCCCATTCGCGCTGCTTTTCAAAGATCATGTCGACGATGCCGAAGAACCGCATCTCGCCGCCGCAGCGCGCCACCAGCCCGGCCCAGAGCGCGTAGCGGTCCCAGTAGACCTCGCGATAGACGAAATGCAGCTTGCCGGTGTCGATATATTCCGGCTTCAGCTTGGTGTAGACGTTGTCGTGGAAATTCTTGCAGTGCGAGCAGGTGTAGGAGGCGTATTCGATCAACTCGACCTTGGCATCGGGATTGCCGATGCTCATCTCCTGAATCTCCACCTCGGCCGCGTTGGCCGCCGTGACGAAGCCCTCGCCGATCGAGGGCAGGCCCGTCTGCGGGGTGGCCACCCAGGCATAGCCCAGGGCAGCCAGAGCAATGGCCCCGAAGGGCAGTGCGAATTTGCGGAACATCGAGTTCTCCTTAGCGTTTCCTTCGGGATAGGACATTCTGCCCCAGCGCTTCAAGGGCAGCGCGCAGACCGTCGTCGCCCACGCCATCGGCCAGCGCGCGGGCCTGTTGCTGCGCCTCGGGGCTGGGCGCGGGCCGGCGTTTGGGCGCCGGGGTGAACTGCGCCTGCCCCTCGGCGAACCCGGTGGGCGCGGTCTGGGTCAGGCGGATGCGCGAAATGGCGGAATAGCCGTAACAGGCGTTGACCTTTTCGCGGATCTTTTCCTTCTGCATCTCCAGCATCGGGGCCATCGCGCCGGTGGTCAGCAGGGTCAGCGTCGCGCCAAAGCCCTGGCGGCCGTATTTGACCTCTACCGGGCGGGCGCTGCGCGCCGTGTCCTCGCCCACGATCTCGGCCCAGTGGGTCAGCAGCCGGGTGACGGCAAAACCGCGCGCCTCGCCCGCCACGCGAATACGCTCGGCCAGCAGGGACGAGGTGCGTTCGAACCCGCGCTTGCGGCGGGTCGGGGGGGTGGCATCTGGGGACTTGCGCATCTTGCCTGTCATTGTGACTGTTGCGCCCTATTCTAATGGCCGGGCCACGCGCCAGCCAGAGCTTTCACCAGAGACGGGACATAAAGATTGCGTGACGAGGATCTCAGCGGGGCGTTGCTGGATTGGTACGACCGGCATGCGCGGGTGCTGCCCTGGCGCGTGCCGCCGGGGGCGGGCGTGCGGCCCGACCCCTACCGCGTGTGGCTGTCCGAGGTGATGCTGCAGCAGACCACCGTGGCGGCCGTGAAAGACTATTTCCACCGTTTCAGCAGCCGCTGGCCCGATGTCGAGGCGCTGGCCGCGGCCCCGGATGACGAGGTCATGGCCGAATGGGCGGGGCTCGGTTACTACGCGCGCGCCCGCAACCTGCTGAAATGCGCCCGCGCGGTGGCGGGCGCGGGCGGGGCGTTTCCCGACGACCATGCCGCGCTGCTGAAACTGCCCGGCATCGGCCCTTACACGGCCGCCGCGGTCTCGGCCATCGCCTTCGACCGGCCCGAGGTCGTGGTCGACGGCAACGTGGAGCGGGTGATGGCGCGCCTCTTCGCCATCGAGACGCCGCTGCCCACCGCCAAGCCCGAGCTCACCACGCTGGCCGCGCGGCTGACGCCCGCCGCCCGGCCCGGCGACTACGCACAGGCGGTGATGGATCTCGGCGCCACGATCTGCACCCCGAAATCGCCCGCCTGCGGCATCTGCCCCTGGGCCGAGGCCTGCACGGCGCGTGCGCAAGGGGTGCAGGCCGACCTGCCCCGCAAGCTGCCCAAGACGCCGAAACCCACCCGACTGGGCGTCGCCTATGTCGGCCGCCGCGCCGACGGCGCCTGGCTGCTGGAACGCCGCCCCGACAAGGGGCTGCTCGGCGGCATGCTGGGCTGGCCCGGCAGCGACTGGGCCGAAACCCCGCCCGAGCCCGCGCCGCCCGCCCCCGGCGACTGGCGCGACTTGGGGGCCGAGGTGCGCCACACCTTCACCCATTTTCACCTGCGCCTGTCGCTGCGGGTGGCAGAACTGCCCGAGGATACGGCCGCTGAAAGGGGCCACTTTCACCCCCATGACAGCTTTCGCCCCTCGTCCCTGCCCACGGTGATGCGCAAGGCCTTTGACCTGGCGCGCGAGGCTTTGCCGGTCCGCGGCCAGAGGCTATAGTGCCGCCACAGGGCGCGCGCACACAGAGCCTATCGGAGCAGAACATGATCCCCACGTCGCAAGTGAGGCGGCTGCAGAACGCCCTGCCGTTCTGGCTGTCGCTGGGCATGATCCCGCTGCTCGTCCTCGGTGCGGGCCTCGGCGGGATCTGGGTTGCCTTCCTGCCGCTTTATGGCTGGGGGCTGTTTTCCATCCTCGACGCGCTGACCGGGCTGAACGAGGAAAACGCCGACCTCAGCACCCCCGAGGAAGACCTGTTCTGGTATCGCCTGATCACGATGATCTGGTTCCCGATCCAGTTCGCGGCGATCTACGGCACGATCTGGTGGGTGTCCGCGACCGACCACCTGTCGGCCCTCGAAATCGCGGTGCTGTTCTTCGGCGTCGGCGTGATCTCAGGCACCGTCGGGATCAACTACAGCCATGAGCTGATGCACCAGAAGAACCGGCTGGAACGCTGGCTGGGCGACCTTTTGCTGGCGACCGTCCTCTACGGCCATTTCCGGTCAGAGCACCTGCGCGTGCATCACCCCTGGGTCGGCACCCCGCGCGATGCGGTGACCGCGCGCTACAACGAGGGGTTCCATCGCTTTTTCCCGAGGGTGCTGCGGGAATGCTACGCCTCGGCCTTCCGCGCCGAAAAGGCGATGCTGGCGCGCCGCAACCTGCCGTGGTGGCACCGCAGCAACCCGTTCTGGCGCTACTGGGCGCTGGCGGCGGTGATGGTGGCGCTGGCCATCGCCATCGGCGGCTGGCTGGGGCTGGCGCTGTTCGCCTGGCAGGCGCTGGTCGCAGTATGGCAGCTGGAGCTGGTCAATTACATCGAGCACTACGGGCTGACCCGGAAGTATCTCGGCGAGGGCAAATACGAACACGTCCTGCCGCGCCACAGCTGGAACACCTCGTACAAGGCGTCGAACTGGCTGCTGATCAACCTGCAGCGCCATTCCGACCACCATTACAAGCCCGACCGCCGCTTCCCGCTGCTGCAGACCTACTCGGCCGACGAGGCGCCGCAGCTGCCGTTCGGCTATCCGCTGATGACGACGCTGGCGATGGTCCCGCCGCTGTGGCGGCGTCGGATGAACCCGCGCGTGCGGGCGTGGCGCAAGAAATTCTACCCCGAGGTGGAGGATTGGACGCCCTACAAAGAGGGCAGAAACCCGGTGCCGAAGGGGGCCTTGGGTTAGCGCCTCGCCCTTTCCGCCCTGAATCGGCACTACTGCGCGTTCGACACGAACAACACGGGCACGGCGAGGTCCGCCTCGGCCGCGCTGCGGCGGGAACGCTCGATCCTGAGCCAGCGTTCGAATTCCTCGTCCCGCACGTCCAGTCCCTCGGCGAATTCGCCGCTCCCATCCTCGCATATGCGGATGCGGCCGAGTGCAAGAGCAACCTCCAGGCGGTCGGCGGACAAAATATCCTTGTAAGTGCCAAAGGCGCGGCGGGTCTGGAACACGGCCTGCCGCAGGCTGGCCGCACCCTGCGCCCGTCCGCGATCGCTCCAGAGCTTGTCCTGCAGCCAGACGCGCGCGCGCGTCCCGGTCGGGCTTGTCAGCAACAGCAAGAGCAGCCCGCGCAGTTTGGATCCTTTCGGTGTAATGTCCGCGCCCCCGGGCTCTGTTACCCGGAATGGGCCACGGACATGGAATTGGACGCGGTCGTCCATGGCAAGCCCCCCACAAAATTACCCGTGGCGAAAGCCCCCCTTCCGAAGTCGCCCGCGATGTTTCCCACGGCGCAACAATAGCGGAAATCTTACCATATTGACCGCGCTATTGCACCGGGCAACGCCTTCGATCAGGCGATTGTGTATTTCGCCTGACAGATGAATGCGCTGTCCGGCGCGGCCAGTTGGCGCGGCTCGCGCCAGAAGGGGCGCGCTGGCATCGTATCGATTTCAGGGGAGGGATTCGCGCGCCGCCGAGAGGGAAAAGGCCTGCACAGTGTCCGGGAAACGGAACATGGCGCTGCGCGAAACGACCGGGGCCGGCAATGGCCGACCCCGGTTTCGCACTTATCGATGACCGCCGGTCAATCGTCCTGGTCGGCCAACATCTGTTCGATCACCTGGGCGACCGTGAGAGTGCCGCATTGGCTCCGGTCGACCCCGGCCGACAGTTCGAGTTGCGTGCAGCTACGGGACGCCGCACTGGTCTGCATTTGAGTCGCCTCCGGGTAATGGTTGGCAAAGGCGCCTCCGGCGGTAAGCGCAAGCCCCATGAACGATGCCGCAAATACGGCCCATTGGATCTGTTTCATTTGTTCAATCTCCGTGGGATGGACTCCGTCTGACCCCGCTGACGCGGTCCTTCAGTCCCTGAAATATTGCGGGGAAACAGGATAATAACTCCGGCGCGTGATCCGCGCGTTAGGCCTGCGTCAGTCCACCGTTAAAAAAGGTGCCCGGGACCGATGGCCCACAGCGGGCCGCCGCTGCGGCGGCATTCCCGACGGAGGGGACCCACGAAAAAGGCCCCGCCAAGGCATGGCGGGGCAAGTGAGTGCCGTGGTGTCAGGCCACAGGCACAGGCGGTAACCGTGTTATTCGGGAAAACTCAGTTCGGGCGGTCGGCCATCTCGGCGCGGATCTGCTGGCGCAGCAGGTCGATGGGCACCGTCTTGCCCTCGCGCTTGAAATGCCAGTAGGTCCAGCCGTTGCAGCTCGGCGCGCCTTCCAGTGCGGCGCCGACCTGATGGATGGAGCCCTTGGCATCCGAGGCCACCAGCGTGCCGTCGGCGCGCACCTTGGCCACCTTGCCCCGCGGCGAGGTCAGCTCTTCGCCCGGGCGCAGCAAGCCGCGTTCGACCAGCTGGCCGAAGGGCACGCGCGGCTCGGCGCGTTTGGAGGTGGAAACCTCCAGCGATTCCTTGTCGAACTTGCGCACCTTCGCGATGCGCTTCGCGGCGACCTCGCGGTATTCGGCCTCGCGTTCGATCCCGATGAACTCGCGCCCCAGTTTCTTGGCCACGGCGCCCGAGGTGCCGGTGCCGAAGAACGGGTCGAGCACCACGTCGCCGGGGTTGGTGGTGGCCACCAGGATCCGGTGCAGCAGGCTTTCGGGTTTCTGGGTGGGGTGCGCCTTTTCGCCGGCGGCGTTCTTCAGCCGCTCATGGCCGTTGCAGATCGGCAGCACCCAGTCGCTGCGCATCTGCACGCCTTCGTTCAGCGATTTCAGCGCCTCGTAGTTGAAGGTGTATTTGCTGGCCTCCTGCTTGGAGGCCCAGATCAGCGTCTCATGCGCGTTGGTCAGGCGCTTGCCGCGGAAATTCGGCATCGGGTTCGACTTGCGCCAGACCACGTCGTTGAGGATCCAGAACCCCTGGTTCTGCAGCTCGGCCCCCATGCGGAACACGTTGTGATAGGAGCCGATCACCCAGATCGCGCCGTTGGGCTTGAGGATGCGGCGGGCGGCCTTCAGCCAGGCGCGGGTGAACTTGTCATAGGCCTTGAAACTGTCGAACTGGTCCCAGGCGTCATCAACCGCATCGACCTTGGAATTGTCGGGCCGGTGCAGGTCGCCCCGGAGCTGCAGGTTGTAGGGCGGATCGGCGAACACGAGGTCGACGGAGTTCTCCGGGAGGCTGTTCATCAGCTCCACGCAATCCCCGGCCAAAATCTCATTGAGCGGAAGCGCAGGCGCTTCCTTTCCCTTGGTCATTGTCTTCATCACTGCCTCAAGTTCCGCGCCATTTTGGCGTCGTGTTGTATGAGGTCAAAGATGAGTCAAAGGTGATTCGCCGTCAATTTCTTTTTTGAATCAACGACTTGCAGTTTTTTCTTGATACAAGATATTGTGCACCGGCTTAAACGAACGTCTATGGTGTGGGGTCACACCAAGATTTCGGAGCGCCTCTGAATGCGCCTTGGTGCCGTATCCGGCATTGCTCTCCCAGCCATAGCCCGGATGCTGTTGCGCCAAATCCACCATCAGCCGGTCGCGGCAGACCTTGGCCACGATCGAGGCCGCGGCGATGGACAGCGATCGCGCGTCGCCCTTGACGATCGCGTCGGCCGGGCAGGGCAGGCCGGAGGGCAGGCGGTTGCCGTCGATCAGCAGGTGATCGGGCGGCACGGGCAGCCCGGCGATGGCCCGGCGCATGGCCAGGTGCGAGGCGGCCAGGATGTTCATCTCGTCGATCTCTGCGACGCTTGCATGGCCGATGCAGACCTGCGCCTGCGCCATCAGAAGATCGGAAAGCGCCTCGCGCCTGCGCGCGGTCAGCGCCTTGGAGTCGTTCAGCCCCTCGGGGATCTGCGCGGGGTCCAGCACCACCGCCGCCGCCGTCACCGGCCCCGCCCAGGGGCCGCGGCCGACCTCGTCCACCCCTGCGATCACGCGGGCGCCGCGCCCTCGCGCG
>Ga0207799_100426_pt1 | contig 16832 bp, 16 predicted proteins | sample TtanPargueraPR_4_FD_187742 | JGI IMG/M metagenome (GOLD analysis project Ga0207799, IMG submission 187742) | Aerobic enrichment media microbial communities from Bioluminiscent Bay, La Parguera, Puerto Rico - Tt and M2 (SPAdes) | ecosystem: Environmental > Aquatic > Marine > Unclassified ...
CCCGCCACGATCAGGGTATCCAGAGGCGCGTCCGGCGCGGGCAGCGGTTGCGCCGCCAGGCCGAGGCCGGAGGAGGTGGCGACGTTCGGATCCTGGGCCACCACGACGGCCTCGTAGGGGAGGGGGCGTCCGGCTTCGCGGGCGTAATCGTTGGCCGAGGCGAAGACCTGCAACGGCCCGGCGACATCGAGAAGCTGGACGTCGGGATAGGCCAGGATTTCGACCCTCAAGGGCGAGTCTGGCGTAAAACGAGGGGTATTTGGCATATCCGCCAAAGGGTGATCGCTTATCCTCGGCCTGTCAATCGGCGAACCAAGGAGCGGACCCATGACCCTGAACATCGGCCTTCTCGTCTTTCCTCGGGTGCAGCAGTTGGACCTGACCGGGCCCTACGAGATCTTTTCCATGCTGCCGGACGCCAAGGTGCATTTGGTGTGGAAGGACTGTTCGCCAGTAGTTTCGGCGACCGGCCTGCCGTTCACCGCGACCGCCACCTTCGCCGATTGCCCGCCGCTCGACGTGCTGTGCATCCCCGGCGGCGACGGGGTGAACGCCCTGATGCGCGACGAAACGGTGCTGGATTTCGTGCGCCGCGCGGCGGCGGAGGCCCGCTACGTGACCTCGGTCTGCACCGGATCTCTGGTGCTCGGCGCGGCTGGGCTGCTCAAGGGCAAGCGGGCGACCACGCACTGGCTGTCGCACGATTTCCTGGAAGCCCTCGGCGCGATCCCCGTGCACGGACGGGTGGTCCGCGACGGCAAGCTGATCACGGCGGGCGGCATCACCTCGGGCATCGATTTCGCCCTGACCGTCGCCGCCGAACTGGCCGGCCGGGAACGTGCCGAGGCGATCCAGCTTTCCCTGGAGTACGCCCCGCAGCCGCCGTTCGACGCCGGTACCCCGGAAACGGCGCCGGTTGCCATCGTCGAGGCGGTCCGCGCGCGCATGGCCAAGTCGCGCCGGGAGCGCGAGGCGATCATCGGAGGGCTCGCCGGAGACTGATCGGCAGTTACCGCCGCGCCCTCGGATGGGCGGCGCGGTAGATGGCGGTGAGGCGGGCGGAGTCGACGTCGGTGTAGCGCTGGGTGGTGGACAGCGAGGCGTGACCGAGCAGTTCCTGGATGGTCCGCAGGTCGCCGCCGCCGGCGAGGAGATGCGTCGCGAAGCTGTGGCGCAGGGCATGCGGCGTCGCGGTTTCCGGCAGGCCGAGCATATGGCGGACGTCGCGCATGCGCTTCTGGACGATGCCGGGGTCGAGCCGCTTGCCGCGCAGGCCGACGAACAGCGGATCGTTGCTCTCCAGGCCGTAGGGGCAGGCGGCCAGATAGTCGTCGATCGCCTCGCGGACCACCGGCAGCACCGGGACGAGCCGCTGCTTGTTGCCCTTGCCGGTGACGATCAGGGTGTCGCCCTTCGGGGCCTGGCCGCGGTCGAGCGACAGCGCCTCGCCGATGCGCAGGCCGCAGCCGTAGAGCAGGGTCAGCACGGCGACGTCGCGCTTGGCGACCCAGGGCTCGTCCGAGAAGTCGGCGACGGTCTCCACCGTTTCCAGCGCCTCGGCCACGTCGAGGGCCTTGGGCACGGATTTCGGGATGCGCGGGGTGCGCACCCCGGCGACGGCCGGGTTGCTGGCCAGGCCGCGCTTCTCCAGATGCCGGAAGAAGCCGCGCAGGGTCGACATCGCGCGCGCCGTCGAGGTGCGCGACAGGCCCTCGGCGCTGCGCCGGGCGAGCCAGCTGCGGAAGTCGGCGGCGGTCAGCCCCTCCAGGTCGGGCAGGCCGGGCGGGAAGCCGAGGTGTTCGGCCATGAAGCGCAGGAAGGCGGCAAGGTCGCGGCCGTAGCCGTCCAGGGTGTTCGGCGAGACGCGCCGCTCGTGGGCGAGCCAGTTCCACCAGTCCTCGACCGCCGAGACCACGGCCGGTTCGGCGGCGAGGCCGTCGAGCGGGGCGCTCAGGGGATCTCGGGCAGCCATCGGTTGACGCAGGTTTCGGTGACGCGGGCCAGGAAGCTGAGCAGCTCGGTGCCCTGCCCCGGATGGAAGGCCTCGTCGCCCCGCGAGCCGAGGGCGAGCAGGCCGTTGCCGACCGGCTTTTCGCGGCGCAGCCGGACGACCGCCGAGGAACGGACCAGCCCGGCGCCCTCGCCGAACAGGGTGCCGTCATCGCGCATGTCCTGGGTCAGCAGTACGTTCTTGTCGGCGCCGAGCATGCGGTCCACGGTGCCGGGGTTGAGCGTCCGGGCGCCGAGAACGGACGGCACCGGAACCCGGCCCGGCACCGATTCGAAGGCCAGGCCCGCCACGTCCACGTCGAGCAGCATGGGCAGGTCCTCGGTCACCGCGTGGGTCACCGCCTCCAGGCTGTCCGCCTTGATCAGGGCGAGCACCGCGGCGTGGACCTGGGTCTGGGTCGAGAGGTTGGAGCGGCTGTTCTCGATCAGCATGACCGCGCCGTTCCGCAGTTCCTCCATCTCGTCGCGCAGACGGTCGAGCATGGTCTTCTGCAAATCGACCACGCCGTCGCCGGTCCAGCGGCGCGGCGGGGTGAGCGAGGCCAGCAACGGTTCCCGGCCGGAGAAGAAATCCGGGTTGTCCCGCAGATAGGCGGCGACCTGCTCGTCGGTCGCCGTCTCCGCCGCGGGGGCGGTTTCGTCCCGGTCGCTGGGGCTGGGTTTGGTCGATTCGCTCACCTTGTCCGTCCTTGCTATGGGGTCAGAGGATCTTCTGGCCGCTCTTCTCGGCATCCTCGACGAAGGTCTTGATCGCCTTGTCGGTGAGCGGATGCATGAACATCCCCTCGAAGATCTTCGGCGGCAGGGTCGCGGCGTGGGCACCCATGCGCCCGGCATCGACCACCTGCGAGACCTGCCGGACCGAGGCGACCAGCACCTCGGTTTCGAATTCGGGATACTGCGAGAAGATGGTGCAGATATCGTCGATCAACTCCATGCCTTCGGAGCCGATGTCGTTCAGGCGGCCGACGAACGGCGAGACGAAGGTCGCCCCCGCCTTGGCCGCCAGCATCGCCTGGGCGGCGGAGAAGCAGACCGTGACGTTGACCTGCGTGCCTTCGTCGGACAGGACCTTGCAGGCGCGCAGCCCGTCCCAGGTCAGCGGCAGCTTGACCACCACGTTGTCGGCGATCTTCGCCAGCTTGCGGCCTTCGGTGACCATGATTTCGTAATCGATGCTCAGCACCTCGGCGCTGATCGGGCCGGGTACGATCGAACAAATCTCGGCGATGGTCTCGGCGATGTCGCCGCCGGATTTCGCAATCAGGGAGGGGTTGGTGGTGACGCCGTCCACCAGGCCGGACTGGGCCAGCCTGCGGATTTCGCTCACGTCGGCGCTGTCGATGAAAAGCTTCATTGTATTTTCTTTGAACCCCCTTGGGCCTAGTTCGTTGCGTTGGCAGATACGTCGGCTAGAGTGTAAACCATGCCCATGCCCCATGCCAGTTCGGGAGAGACCTCCCTGCGCCGTGCCGCCGTTCTGCTGCCCCTGCCCCTGGCGGGGGCTTACGATTACGGCGTGCCGGAGGGTCTGGAGGTGGTGCCGGGCGATTTCGTTTCGGTGCCGCTGGGCAACCGCGAACGCATCGGCGTGGTCTGGGGCGAGGCGCGCGGCGGTGTCTCCGACGACAAACTTAGATGTATGACGGCGCGGCTCGACGCGCCACCCCTTCCCGAGGTGACCCGCGACTTCGTCGATTGGGTGTCGCGCTACACCCTGGCCGCGCCGGGCGCCGTGCTGCGCATGGCGATGAGCGTGCCCGGCGCATTGGAGCCGCCGAAACCGATCATCGGCTATGAGATCGCCCCCGACGCGCCGGAAGTGAAGTTCACCCAGGCGCGGCGGCGGGTGATCAACCTGCTGGCCGAAGGGCCGCCGCGCACCGCCGCCGACCTGGCCCGCGAGGCCGGGGTCGGCCCCTCGGTGGTCAAGGGGCTGGCCGACGCCGGGGTGGTGCGCACGGTCCCGCTGCCGCCGGCGCCGGCCTTCGCCGTGCCGGACTGGGAACGGGCGGGACCCGACCTGTCGGCCGACCAACTGCGCGCCGCCGCCGAACTGCGCGACCGCTGCGCCGAGGGCGGGTTCAGCGTGACCCTGCTCGACGGCGTTCCCGGATCGGGCAAGACCGAGGTCTATTTCGAGGCGGTGGCCGAGACCCTGGCGCGTGGCCGCCAGGTGCTGGTGATGGTGCCGGAGATCGCGCTGACCGCCCAATGGCTGGCCCGTTTTCAGGACCGGTTCGGCGTTTCGCCCGCGTCCTGGCATTCGGAACTGTCGCCGCCGCGCCGCCGGGAGACCTGGCGCGCCGTGGCGTCGGGCGAGGCGCGGGTGGTGGTCGGGGCCCGTTCGGCCCTGTTCCTGCCCTATGCCGATCTCGGCCTGATCGTCATCGACGAGGAGCACGACGCCGCCTTCAAGCAGGAGGACGGCGTCGTCTACAACGCCCGCGACATGGCCGTGGTCCGCGCCCGGCTGGGCGATATTCCGGTGATCCCGGTCTCGGCCACGCCGTCGCTGGAAACCCTGACCAATGTCGGCGAGGGCAAGTACGCCACGGTCCATCTGCCGGCCCGCCACGCCGGGGCCAGCCTGCCGGACGTGCGGATGGTCGACATGCGCGGCCAGAAGCTGCCGAACGGCCGCTGGATTTCCGACGACCTGAAGACGGCCCTGACCGAGACCCTGCAGGGCGGCGGCCAGGCCATGCTGTTCCTCAACCGGCGGGGCTACGCGCCGCTGACCCTGTGCCGGGCCTGCGGCCACCGGCTGCAATGCCCGCGCTGCACCGCCTGGCTGGTCGAGCACCGGCACGGGACGGGCAAGGGGGGACGGCTGCAATGCCACCACTGCGGCTTCCATATGGCGGCGCCCGAGGCCTGCCCGAGCTGCGAGGCCGAGGACAGCTTCGTCGCCTGCGGTCCCGGTGTCGAGCGGGTCGCCGAGGAGGTCGAGGCGCTGTTCCCGGACATCCGGCTGGCCATGGCGGCGAGCGACACCCTGACCGGCCCCGGCGCGGCCGAGGCGCTGGTCCGGCGGATCGAGGACCACGAGGTCGACGTGATCATCGGCACCCAGGTGGTGGCCAAGGGCTACCATTTCCCGCTGCTGACCCTGGTCGGGGTGATCGACGCCGACCTCGGCCTGTCGGGCGGCGATCTGCGGGCGGCCGAGCGCACCTATCAGCTGCTCTATCAGGTGGCCGGACGGGCCGGACGCGGCGCGGCGCCGGGACAGGTGTTCGTCCAGACCTTCCAACCGGAGCATCCGGTGATGGCGGCCCTGATGTCGGGCGAGCGCGACCGATTCGTCGCCGCCGAGACCGATGCCCGGAAGGCCACCGGGATGCCGCCGTTCGGCCGGCTGGTGGCGCTGATCCTGTCCGACCGGGACGAGGGCCGGGCCGACGCCCTGGCCCGCGAACTGACGCGCGCCGCGCCGCGCAGCGACAAGGTGCAGGTGCTGGGGCCCGCTCCGGCGCCGCTGGCGCTGCTGCGCGGCCGCCACCGGCGGCGCTTCCTGCTCAAGGCGGACCGGGGGATCAATCTGCAGGGGTATGTCAAGCAGTGGCTTTCCGCGGTGCGACTCCCGTCGAGCAGCCGGGTGACGGTCGATGTCGACCCGTACAGCTTCCTGTGAAACCGGGTTGGAAAAGATGAATTGGGTTCCCGTTTTCAGCGTGCCGGTTGAAGTTTCCGGCGAAGCCGACGCAGCGGGCGAAAAAACTTCTCTTTCCGGTTGTTTAGGGGTTGCCATCCGCGGCGATCCCCGTATGTTCTCCGAACGATTTCAATTCGCATTTCCCCGGTGTTCCTGCGCCTTGCGCCCTCCCGGTGGGTGTGGTAGATCAACCGCGGCCAAATGCTAGATTGGGCCAATTTGCCGAGCGGAAGGGCGCGCCCTACGATGCGAAAATTCCGCATGAATCGGGGTGCGAAACGGCCCGTTACGAGGGTGGTTAAGTAGAGCAACGAACTGGGGATAAGGTTTAGTGGCTGCCGAAAGTTCAGGTGCCGCGGGCGTGGCCGACCGTTATTCAACGGCGTTGTACGAATTGGCCGAGTCCGACAAGCTTCTAGAAGCCGTTGCCGACGACCTGGAGCAGGTCCGGCAACTCATCGATGAAAGCGCCGATTTCCGGCGTCTCATCCGGTCGCCGGTCCTCTCGCGGGAGGATCAGGGCCGCGCCGTCGCGGCGCTGGCCGAAAAGGCGGGATTCAACGATTTGACGCGGCGTTTCCTCGGGCTGCTGGCCCGGAACCGCCGCCTGTTCGCGCTGGATGGCATCATCAAGGCCTACGCCTCGCTGGTCGCCGCCGGGCGCGGAGAGACCTCGGCCGAAGTCGTCTCGGCCAAGGAACTCAGCAAAAAGCAGCTTACCGATCTGAGCGCGGCCCTGAAAAAGGCCGTCGGGAGTGACGTCGCGGTCCATACGCGGGTCGATCCGGCCTTGCTGGGCGGGCTCGTCGTCAAGGTCGGCTCGCGCATGATCGACAGCTCTTTGAACACCAAGCTTCAACATTTACGCCTTGCCATGAAGGGGATTGGGTAATGGATATCCGTCCCGCGGAAATCTCCGCGATTCTCAAGGAACAGATTGCCAATTTCGATACCGAAGCCGAAGTCGCCGAGGTCGGCCGCGTGCTCGCGGTGGGCGACGGCATCGCCCGCATTTACGGACTCGACAAGGTCGAGGCCGGCGAGATGGTCGAATTCCCCGGCGGCGTCAAGGGCATGGCCCTGAACCTCGAGACCGACAACGTCGGCGTCGTGATCTTCGGCGACGACCGCGGCATCAAGGAAGGCGACCTGGTCAAGCGGACCGGCGCCATCGTCGACGTGCCGGTGGGCAAGGGCCTGCTCGGACGCGTGGTCGACGCCCTCGGCGAGCCGATCGACGGCAAGGGGCCGATCGTTTCCGACGAACGCCGCCTGGTCGACGTCAAGGCGCCGGGCATCATCCCGCGCAAGTCGGTGCACGAGCCGGTGCAGACCGGCATCAAGGCCATCGACAGCCTGATCCCGATCGGCCGCGGGCAGCGCGAACTGATCATCGGCGACCGCCAGACCGGCAAGACCGCCGTGGTGGTCGACACCATCATCAACCAGAAGCGCATCAACGAGGCGGCGAAGGACGAGAGCGAAAAGCTCTACTGCATCTACGTCGCGGTCGGCCAGAAGCGTTCCACGGTGGCGCAGATCGTCAAGACCCTCGAGGAATTCGGCGCGATGGAATATTCCGTCGTCGTCGCCTCGACGGCCTCCGAGCCCGCGCCGCTGCAGTACCTGGCGCCGTACACCGGCTGCACGATGGGCGAATTCTTCCGCGACAACGGCATGCACGCGGTCATCTTCTACGACGACCTGTCGAAGCAGGCCGTGGCCTACCGGCAGATGTCGCTGCTGCTGCGCCGTCCGCCGGGACGCGAGGCCTATCCGGGCGACGTCTTCTACCTGCATTCGCGGCTGCTCGAGCGCGCCGCCAAGATGAACGACGACAACGGCGGCGGATCGCTGACCGCCCTGCCGGTCATCGAGACCCAGGCCTCGGACGTGTCGGCCTACATTCCGACGAACGTGATTTCGATCACCGACGGTCAGATGTTCCTGGAGACCGAGCTGTTCTACGCCGGCATCCGCCCGGCGCTGAACGTCGGCATCTCTGTCAGCCGCGTCGGATCGGCGGCCCAGAACAAGGCGATGAAGAAGGTCGCCGGGTCGATCAAGCTGGAACTCGCGCAGTACCGCGAAATGGCGGCCTTCTCGCAGTTCGCCTCCGACCTCGACGCCTCGACCAAACGCCTGCTGGAACGCGGCGCCCGGTTGACCGAGGCGCTGAAGCAGGGCCAGTACGTTCCCTTCCCGGTGGAAGAGGAGGTCGTGGCCATCTTCGCCGGGGTGAAGGGCTTCCTCGACAAGGTCAAGGTCGAGGACGTGGTCCGCTACGAGGCGGCGATGCTGGAGGATATCCGGGCCAACGGCGCGGACATCCTGGAGGCGATCCGTACCGAGAAGGATCTGAGCGAGGAGACCGAGAAGAAGCTGGAAGCCTATCTTGAAGGCTTCACCAAGAGCTTCTCGTAACCGGCAGGCCTTGCGGGGGAACGGGAAGGCGAGGAGCACATGGCCAATCTCAAGGACCTGAGGAACCGGATCTCGAGCGTCGAGTCGACGCAGAAGATCACCTCGGCGATGAAAATGGTCGCGGCGTCCAAACTGCGCCGGGCCCAGGCGGCGGCCGAGGATGCGCGCCCCTATGCCGAACGCATGGACCGGATGATGCGCGGTTTCGTCGCCAGCCTGCCGGAAGGCGCGCCGGTGCCGGAACTGCTGTCGGGCAACGGCAAGGACGACGTCCACCTGCTGGTCGCCGTGACCGCCGACCGGGGCCTGTGCGGCGGCTTCAACGCCAGCGTCGTCCGCGAGGTGCGGCGCCGGGCGAACGACCTGAAGGCCGCCGGCAAGACGGTGAAGATCCTGTGCGTCGGCAAGAAGGGCCGCGATGCGCTGAACATGAGCTTCCGCGCGCAGATCATCGACACCATCGAAGGGCTGAGCAACACCGTGGTGGCGTTCGCCTCGGCCCGCGAGGTCGCCGAGCGGATCGCGGTCATGTTCGCCGAGGGCGAGTTCGACGTCTGCACGGTCGTCTACAACCGCTTCCAGTCGGCGATGACCCAGATCGTCACCGCCCAGCAGGCCATCCCGTTCGGCGGCGAGGCTCCGCAGGCGGAGGCCGAGCCGGCGGGCAACGACACGGGCGGGCCCAAGGCGATGTACATCCTGGAGCCCGACGAGAGCGAAATCCTGGAGGCCCTGGTGCCGCGCAATCTGGCGGTCCAGGTCCACCACGCGCTGAGCGAGAGCTACGCCTCGGAGCAGGGCGCGCGGATGACCGCGATGGACAACGCGACCCGCAACGCGGGCGAGATGATCGACTCCCTGACGTTGACCTACAACCGCACGCGTCAGGCCGTCATCACCAGTGAATTGATCGAAATCATTTCCGGCGCTGAGGCGCTTTAGGAAGCCGGAACGGATCGACGAGGAGTCCGAAGTCATGAAGAAGAACAACGTCGGTAGTATTACCCAGGTGTTGGGAGCCGTGGTCGACGTGCGGTTCGAGGAAGGGGATCTGCCGGCTATCATGAACGCCCTGCATGTGGACAACCGGGGGCAGCGGCTGGTCCTGGAAGTGGCGCAGCATCTGGGCGAGAACGTGGTCCGCACCATCGCCATGGATACGACCGACGGTCTGGTCCGCGGCCAGGAAGTGACCGACACCGGCGATCCGATCACCGTTCCGGTCGGACCGGAGACCCTGGGCCGCATCGTCAACGTGGTCGGCGACCCGGTGGACGAGCGCGGCGACATCAAGACCAAGCAGCGCTATCCGATCCACCGCCCGGCCCCGACTTTCGTCGATCAGTCGACGGAGACCGAGATCCTGACCACCGGCATCAAGGTCATCGACATGCTGGCTCCCTACACCAAGGGCGGCAAGGTCGGCCTGTTCGGCGGCGCCGGCGTCGGCAAGACGGTGCTGATCCAGGAGCTGATCAACAACATCGCCAAGGGGCACGGCGGCTACTCGGTGTTCGCCGGCGTCGGCGAACGGACCCGCGAGGGCAACGACCTCTACCACGAGATGATCGAATCCGGGGTCATCGACCTGAAGGGCGAGGATTCCAAGGTGGCGCTGGTCTACGGCCAGATGAACGAGCCGCCGGGAGCCCGCGCCCGCGTCGGCCTGGCCGGCCTGACCCTGGCCGAGTACTTCCGCGATGAGGAAGGCCAGGACGTGCTGTTCTTCGTCGACAACATTTTCCGCTTCACCCAGGCGGGTTCCGAGGTGTCGGCGCTGCTGGGCCGCATCCCGTCGGCGGTGGGCTACCAGCCGACCCTGGCGACCGACATGGGCACCCTGCAGGAGCGCATCACCTCGACCAACAAGGGTTCGATCACCTCGGTGCAGGCCATCTACGTGCCGGCCGACGACCTGACCGACCCGGCGCCGGCCACTTCGTTCGCCCATCTGGACGCCACGACGGTGCTGAGCCGGTCGATCGCCGAGCTGGGCATCTATCCGGCCGTGGATCCGCTGGACTCGACCTCTCGCGTGCTCGATCCGCGCGTCGTCGGCCAGGAGCACTACGATACGGCCCGCGAGGTGCAGCGGGTCCTGCAGACCTACAAGTCGCTGCAGGACATCATCGCCATCCTGGGCATGGACGAGCTGTCGGAAGAGGACAAGCTGGTCGTCGCCCGGGCCCGCAAGATCCAGCGCTTCCTGAGCCAGCCGTTCCATGTGGCCGAGGTGTTCACCGGCTTCCCCGGCGTGTTCGTCGGGCTGGAAGACACCATCAAGGGCTTCAAGGCGATCTGCGCCGGCGAGTACGACCACCTTCCGGAGGCCGCCTTCTACATGGTCGGCACCATCGAGGAAGCGGTCGAGAAGGCCAAGAAGATGGCGGTGGACGCCTGACCGGGGCCGGAAGCTAAAGGAAACGCGCAATGGCCGAAGACAAGGTCTCCTTCGAACTGGTGACGCCGGAACAGGTTCTGGCGTCCGGCGAGGTGGACATGGTGGTGGTCCCGGGCGGCGACGGCGATTTCGGCGTGCTGCCGGGCCACGCGCCGCTGCTGTCCACCCTGCGGCCGGGCATCGTCAACGTCTATGAGAACGACAAGGTGTCGCGGCGGCTGTTCGTCGCCGGCGGTTTCGCCGAGGTTTCCGAGGGCGGGTTCACCGTTCTGGCCGACGAGGCGGTGGCGGTGGAGGACATCGAAGCCGCCGTCGTCGCCGAACGCCTGAGCGCGGCGCAGGAAGCCCTGACCAAGGCCCGCGAGGCCGAAGAGGGCGTCGCCGCCGCCGAGGCCGAGCTGCTGGTCGCCGAGGCCCTGTCCCAGGCGGCCGGCGCCCACTGAGCCGGACGGGGCTAGGCCCCTTTGGGGCCGGCGGTCCCTTCCCGGCCTCGTGTCAGCAGGTCGAGATAGCGGGAACGGCTTTCGGAAAGGTGCGCCCGCATGGCGGTTCGGGCGGAGTCGGCATCGCCGGTTGAGATCGCCGCCACGATCCGGCGGTGCTCCGTCTGGATCATCCGCAGATAGGCCTCCCGGGCCTCGCCGCTCGCCGGGACGAGCCGGACGTTGCGGCGCGGAATGACGGTATTCCCCAGATCCCTCAGGAAATCCACGAAGTAGCGGTTGTTGGCTGCTTCGGCGATCGACATATGGAAATCGAAGTCCGGCCTCACGCTGGATATGCCGGTTTCCAGGGCCGTATCGATTTTCGCGAAAGCCTCGTGAATCCGGGATTCCTGGGCCACCGACCGCCGCTCGGCCGCCAGCCCGGCGGCCTCGATCTCGACGGCCATCCGCAGTTCCAGGAACTCGATGACGTTCGATATCCGCGAGAAATCCCCGGCCGGTTGATGGGCCGGTGTCCTGACCCCGTCGGAGACGAAGATTCCCGCGCCCTGGCGGGTGGTCAGGACGCCGCTCGTCTTCAACGACGCGATCGCCTCGCGCACCACCGTCAGGCTGACGCCGATCCGTTCGCTGAGTTCCCGGACCGTCGGCAGGCGGTCGCCGGGCCCGAGATGCCTGTCGGTTATGAAGGCTTCGATTTCGCCGATTGCGCGCGCCGCCAGCGACTGGCCATCGGCATGACTGTTGCGGCCGTTTTCCATGTTTTCCCGCCCACCCCGCGGCACAACCGTAAGAGGCCGCGTTCAACCGTTATCTCCGGCCGTTCGTCCGGACACCGCGCTCTTTGCGCGCATCTTCAAGATATTTATCGATCGACGAGTCGTGCCGGAGAACCGATACTCTTGAAAATTGATAATATTTATTGATACTATCATTTTGCTATTGATCGGATCAATAGGGAGAGCTGTATCCGAGAAATGGCCAATACCAAAAAGTGACCCGAAAAAACAGGAGAGCGGCCTTCGGCCCGCTCCGACACGCGCGAACCGCGCCAGGATGGAGAGCTTCAATGAACAAGAGCATGTTGACGTTGACGTTTGCCGCCATGGCGGCACTGCTGACCCCGTCGGGGAGTGCGCTTGCCGCGGACTATCCGTCCCGGGACATCCGCATGGTCGTCGCCTGGGGCGCCGGCGGCGGCACCGACGGTATCGTCCGGAAGATTTCGAATGTCGCCGAGCAGGCCCTGCCGAAATCGATCTATGTCGAGAACATAGAAGGGGGGCTGAGCGCCACCGGCGTCATGGAGATCATGAAGGGCCGGCCCGACGGCTACAACCTGGGGAGCCTGACCTACGACAGCGTGATCACGGTGCCGTGGCAACAGCTGCTGCCCGGCTACAGCCTCGACCGGCTGAAGCTCATCTGCCGCATCACCAGCGAGCCGGATGCCCTGATGGTCCGGGCCGACGGGCCTTACAAGAGCATCGACGACCTGATGGCGGCGGCCAAAAAGGAGCCGGGGAAGGTCAAGGTCGGCATCCAGGGGGTCGGCTCCCGCGTACATCTCGCCATGCTGCAATTCCAGAAGATCACCGGGGCCAAGTTCAATCTCGTCTCCTACCCGGGAGGCGCGGCGCCCCAGAAGGAGGCCATTCTCGCCGGCGAGGTCGCGGCGGTGATCACCAGCCTCGGCGATTTCTCGTCGTTGATCCAGTCGGGTGACGTCAGCGGAATCGCCGAATTCTCCGAGGCCCGGAACGCCACCTATCCGGATGTTCCCACGGCCAAGGAACTCGGGATCGATATCCAGATCGGCAGCTTCATCCTGCTGGCCGCGCCGGCGAAAACGCCGGACGACATCGTCGCGACGCTCGAAAAGGCGTTCTATGACGCGCACCACGACGATGGGTTCCGCAAGTGGCTGGCGACGACCGGCGTTTCCCCGACCTGGCTCGGCTCCGGCGAGGTCACCCAATGGGCGACGGACACGCAGAACCAGTTCTTCACGATGATGGACGACTTGGTCGAGCAGGGGGTCCTCAAGAAGAAGTGACCCGCGCCGAGACGGCCCCGCCCCCGGTTCGGGGCGGGGCGTCCTTGCCGCTTTTCCGGGAGACCCTACCGTGAACGAACAAAAGAAATCCTGGCTCGACGGCGAGATCGTCCTCCCCGTCGTGCTGCTTGCCGTCACCGCGGCCTATCTCGCCGAGGCGATGCTGACCCTCGAACCCTCGCAGGAGGGCACGGCCGGGCCCTCGTTCTTCCCGATCGTCATTTCGGCGGTCATGATCGTCGCCCTGGTGTCGGTGCTCTGGCGCGGGCTACGGAGCGCGACTGCCGGAGGAGGCGCGGGCCTGGCGGTGCTGGCCGGGCCGGCCAAGGTGGCGCTGCTGACCGTCGGCTACATCCTGCTGTTCAAGCCCGCCGGCTACTTCGTCTCGACCACGGTGTACGTCTTCGCGCTGCTCTACGTCTTCAGGTTCAAAAGCGGAAACATCCTGCTTTCCGTGCTGTGGTCCGTCCTCATCGCGGGGGGATGTTTCGTGTTGTTCGCCAAGGTCTTTCAGATCAGGCTTCCGGCCTTGTACGGGGTCATCTAGATGGAAACCCTGACCGGAGTCCTGGAGGGGTTCGCCGCGCTGGCCGATCCCTTCACTTTTCTCGCCGTGGTGGCCGGATTCCTGATCGGCACCTTTTTCGCCGCCGTTCCCGGCCTGACCTCGGCGCTCGCCATCGCGCTGCTGCTGCCGCTGACCTACAGCCTCGACGTCGTCATCGCGCTGGTCATGTGCGCGTCCATCTTCATGGCCGGCATGTACGCGGGGAGCATCACCGCGACCACCATCAACATTCCGGGCGCGCCCGCCAACATGATGACCTCGGTCGAGGGGCACGCCCTGATGGACAAGGGGCTGGGGGCCAAGGCGCTGGGCCATGCCGCCCTGGGGTCGATGGTGGGCGGTGCCGTCGGCGCGCTGCTGCTGATGTTCGTCGCGCCGCTCGCCGTGAAGGTGGCGCTGCTCATCCGCACCCCCGGCAAGTTCTCGCTGATCCTCTTCGCGCTGATCGTCATCGTCATCGCGCAGCGGAAGTCCTTCGCCAAGGGGACCGTCGCCACCGCCCTGGGCGTGATGATCGCGACGATCGGCATCGACGTCATGGAACCGATCGCGCGGTTCACCTTCGGGTTCGATATCTTCGTCGAGGGGGTGGACATGATGCCGCTGATCATCGGCACCTTCGCGATCAGCGAACTGCTGATCCAGTCCGAACAGAGCCGCCAGGCCACGGTGGTCGAGGGCGGTACGAAAATCCGCCGCCGGGATTTCGTCCCGAAACTCTCGGAAATCCGGGAGATCGGGATCTTCACCTACTTCAAGAGCGCGATCATCGGGTTCCTGATCGGCGTGCTGCCGGGGGCCGGCGGCTCGATGGCGGCGTTCGTGTCCTACGCCGAGGCGATGCGCTCCTCGAAGCGGCCGGAGAAGTACGGCGAGGGATCGGTCGAGGGCATCGCGGCGGCCGAATCGGCCAACAACTCCATGTGCGGCGGCGCCTTCGTGCCGATGCTGACGTTCGGAATCCCCGGCGATCCGACGACCGCCGTCGTGCTCGGCGTGCTCGTCATCAACGGCCTGCAGCCGGGACCGATGCTGTTCGCCCACCAGTTCGACCTGATCGCGCCGATGTTCGCGGCGCTGTTCGTCAGCGCGCTGATCCTGATTCCGCTGACCCTGTTCGCCCTGGGGCCGTATTTCATCAGGATCGTCACCATCAACAAGGCGCTGCTCTATTCGGGCATCGCCGTTGTCGCCGTGGTCGGCGGATATGTGGCGACCTTCTCGGTCTTCCAGATGGCGCTGACCCTGGTGTTCGGGGTCGTCGCCTATTTCCTGCGCAAGCAGGATTACCCGACGGTGTCGCTATTGCTCGGCTTCATCCTCGGGCCCGACCTCGAACTGTACTTCCGGCGCGGCCTGTCGCTCGAGGACGGCAATCCGATGGTCTTCCTGACCAGCCCGGACAGCCTGGTCTTCCTCGGGCTGACCGTGGTCTTCTTCTACTTCTTCGTGATCCGCAAGCCGAAACCGAGGTCCGCCGTCCAGGCCAGGCCGGGCGGCTAGGGCCGTCCATGCGGGGCGGAAAGCAGAACGCGGAGCCTGGGGGGGCTCCGCGTTCGTCTCTGTCCGGCAGGAAGGTCGGTGGGTCGATTGTCGGACAGGGAGAAACCGGAAAAAAGCCGCGACCGGCGCGGGCCGTCACGGGCGTGGGGACGCCGGGCCTAGTGACGGTGAACCGGCAGGCCGGTCTTGCGGCTGACTTCCACGGTTTCGATAAGCCGGTTGTCGGCGCCGACGATGTCGAGGATATAGGTGCCGTGGTAGGTTACCGTGACCTTGCCGATGCGGCGGCCGCGCCCCTGGTGTTCCCATTCCGGCGTGCGCGGACGGTAGGTTCCGGCACCGCCGGCCGTCGAGGCGGGCGTCGCGGGCAGGTAATCCGAGAAGGAACGGATCTTGGAAACGGAAGAATTGGGCTTCATGTACTTCCCCCCTGGCCAAGGGCCAAGTCGTCGGTCGTCGTATGGGTGCTTCTTTGTGGACCGCGTTTGTGGCGGGAATATTTCCGCCTCGCCCGAAAAATGTCGCAATTTGTCGCACCCCGGCCGACCTGACATGTTCGGTTACACTTTTTTTCGAGGGCCCTGCCGGATGTGGGGATAGACTTTCCCCGCTACCCCGATCAGGCCCCCCAGCCATGAACGAACTGACCCAAATCCTCATCGTCGACGACCATAAGGAAATCCGCGAGTCCCTCGCGGGTTTCCTGTCGCGGCATGGCTACCGGGTGAGGACCGCCGCCGACGGCCGCGAGATGAAACGGATCCTGAAGACCGGGGTCTTCGATCTCGTCGTTCTCGACGTCATGATGCCGGGCGACGACGGGCTGACCCTTTGCCGCCATCTGCGCGAGCAGGGGGATCTGCCGGTTATCCTGCTGACCGCCCTCGGCGAGGATACCGACCGGGTGGTCGGCCTGGAGATGGGCGCCGACGACTATGTGGTGAAGCCGTTCAACCCGCGGGAACTCCTGGCCCGGATCAAGGCGGTGCTGCGCCGCGTCCAGGCCCTGCCGCCGGAACCGGCGGCGCCGAAAAGCGAACAGCTGCGATTCGACCGCTGGATCCTCGATCTCGGCCGCCGCGAACTGGTTGGCGAGGACGGCATCGTGGTGGCGCTGAGCGCCACGCAATTCTCGCTGCTGCGCGTTTTCGTGTCCCATCCCAAAATGGTCCTGTCGCGCGACCAGCTGCTCGACCTGGCGCAGCGGCGGACGAGCGACGGCCCGGACCGGAGTATCGACCACCAGATCAGCCGGCTGCGCCGCAAGATCGAGCGCGACCCGAAGGAGCCGGCCCTGGTCAAGACCGTATGGGGCGGCGGTTACGCGTTTTGCGCCGAGGTGAAACCGGTTTGATGGGCTGGTGGCGGCGCAGCCTGGCCGGACAGCTTCTGGTCTTGCTCCTGGCGGCGCTGACCGTGTCCCAGGTGGTGGCGTTCCTGGTCTTTTCCGGAGAGCGGCGCACCTCGCTGATCGACGCCCACCAGTCGCGCCTGATCGACTCCGTGGCGACGGTGGCCCGTTTGATGGCTGGCGCGACGCCGGAGCGCCGGTCGCAGATCGCCGCCCAGGCGGCGTCTCCGGACCTGTACTTCTGGCTGACCGATTTTTCCGTGGCCGACCCCATGCGCGCGGTCCCGTTGGACGATCCGCTGGCGTCGGCCTTGCGGACGGGGCTGGAAGAGAGCGGCATCAAGGAGATCCTGGTGGAAATCGCGCCGGGCCCGGTCGGCGGTCCCGGGCGCCGGCCCGGCGGCGGCTGGATGCC
>Ga0207799_100427_pt1 | contig 16827 bp, 18 predicted proteins | sample TtanPargueraPR_4_FD_187742 | JGI IMG/M metagenome (GOLD analysis project Ga0207799, IMG submission 187742) | Aerobic enrichment media microbial communities from Bioluminiscent Bay, La Parguera, Puerto Rico - Tt and M2 (SPAdes) | ecosystem: Environmental > Aquatic > Marine > Unclassified ...
GGCGCGCTGAGCTCGTCGCGATAGGCCTCGATCACCCGCGGCTGCAGCTGACCTTGCGCAAAGGCGCGCGCGGCATCGCGCAGCATGCGCTCATCCTCGGTCAGCTGGTCCTCCAGCCGGAAGGCATCCTCCCAGTCGAAGCGCGACAGATCGGGGGCGTCTTTGGCCGTAAGCGTGTCTTTCATCACCCTTGCCTCACGCCGCGGTGTTGATTTCGAGGTCGAGGAAGGGCGCGTATTGCTGGGCGCCGAAAATGTCGCCGTCGCCGGGGCTGCCGCTGGGGCGGTCGCGCAGGATGGTGAACTTGATCGCGTAGGCCGGATCGTATTCGACGAAGTCGGTGATCCGCGCCGGGTCGATGCGCAGCACCGAGGCGACCGTGTCGCGGGTCAATGCGCCGGAGCGTTTCACCAGTTCGTAGGCGTCGGGCTCGCGAAAGATCACGTCGAAAGTGATCTTGTCGGTCCCGGCGTTCTTGCTGCGGATGGTCTTGGCGAGGTCGGAGAGTTTCTTCACGGACATGGGGCGTCTCCGTCGTTCAGGCGCCGATTTCGGCGGTGTGGAGGGGGAAGAGCTCAAGCGGTTCGTCGACCGCCATGGTGTGGTTGACGGTCCAGCGGTGGGCGGGGCTGGCCTGCATCACCTCGTCGAACACGAAGGAGACGCCGCCGGCGGTGCCCTTCACGTCGGGCAGCCGCGCGTAGAACAGCTGCCGGGTGCCGGTCATGGCGACCTCCTCGGCCATTTCGCGGGTGGGCGCCACGCCCTGGACCACGATCATCAGTTCATGCGCGGGACGGTCGCGCAGCGGCTCCATCTCGCCCATGATGCCGTCGCGGCCGAAGACATTGTAATGCAACTCCCAGCCGTCGGGGCCGAAGCGGTCGCGCACCTGCGTCCGCGCCCAGTCGATCACCTCGTCGACATGGGCGATGGTGTAGGGGTCGCGGATGCCGGCCATGCCCACGAAACGCTCACCCAGCTTGCCCGACCCTTCGAGTTTCACCCGCAGCTCGTCGGCCGGGACGAACTTCATGCCGGTGACGCGCGTCGTCTTCTCCGACACCTGTTCGTAGTGGCAATCGGTCATGTCCAGCAGCCCGCCCGCCACGTATTCGTGGTAAGGGTTGGAGCGTTCGTACATGGCGTGCCCCGCCACCGAGGCGATGGTGCAGCGCTGGTCGGGGTGCATGGCCGTCACCTCGACCCAGTCCTCGGTGATCTCACCCAGAACTGTCTCTTTGGCGCCGTAGGGTTCGGCGCAGAACGAGGCGCATTCCAGCACCTTGCCCAGGTAGTAGGACTGCGCCTCGGGGAAACCGTGGTGGAGCGCGCAGGCCGCGAAGATGGCGCTGTCGGAGGAGCGGCCACCGATGATCACGTCGCAGCCCTGTTCCAGCAGCGCGCGGTAGGGATGCACGCCGGCCATGGCGACGACGCGGGTGGTTTCGTCCAATTCGGCCTCGGTCAGGTCGCCACGCGCATCCAGCCCCTTCACGGCAGAGCCGGAGCGGATCTTGCCCCGCACCATCTCCTTGTCGAGTTCGGAATAGAACCAGCCGATGCGGAACGGCGCCAGGCCGTGCTCTTCCGCGATTTCGCGGATCATCTGGACATACATGTCGACGCGCGAATTGGAGCCGGTGTCCCCGGCCGAGCCGATCAGCATCGGCACGTCCAGCTCGCGCGCGGCGAGCAGCATCTCTTCGAGGTCGTGGCGCTGCCAGGCTTGCGGGCTGGCGCAGGTATCGCTGCCCAGCGGCACCGGCCCGATATCGTCGCTGCCGGAGTCGGCGGCGATGTAGTCGGGCTTCTCGGCGACGCCGAGGCGGAAGCTTTCGCGTTTAAGTGGTGCAAAACCCAGGTGGCCGTTGGGGCAGATGATCTTGAGCGACTTCATGACGGTCTCCACATTCCGTTTCCCCCGTATATGCATGAAGCGTGCCAAAAATCGGAAAAGCGTCATCCCATTGTTTTACAATAATTTTTTGCGCTGAAGAAAAACCGCACGTGGCGCGCTGCGTGCAACGCGCGCTGCGTCCTGCGGATTTCACGCATCGTGAATTCCGAGCTTGATCATCTGGTGACGGAGAGAGTGCCGGCTGATCTGAAGCAGCGCGGCCGCATCCTGCAGGTTGTCACCCGCGGCGGCGAGGGCCTGCTGGATCAGGTGTCTCTGGAACTGCGCCGTGGCATCGTGAAAGCCTTCGGCCAGGGGTTCCTCCGGCGCATTGCCCGTTGCGGGCGCGGGGACGGCGCGTGCTCCGGCCCGGACGGTGCGCAGGATGCGATCGGGCATGTGGCGGGGCAGCACCTCGTCGTCATCCTCGAGGATGAAGATGCGTTCCAGCAGGTTTTCCAGTTCGCGCACATTGCCCGGCCAGGGGTATTTCAGCAGGATTTCACGCGCCTCTGGGCTGACGCCGCGGATGTTCCGGCCATAGCGTGCGTTGTACTTGTCGATGAAGTGCTGGGCCAGCAGCAGGATGTCCTCGCCCCGCTCGCGCAGCGGCGGGATGTTCAGCGCCACCACCTGCAGGCGATAATAAAGGTCCTCGCGGAAATTCCCCGCCTTCACCTCTGACAACAGAACCTTGTTGGTGGCCGCGATGAAGCGGACGTCGACCGAGGTGGGGCGCACCGCGCCCACCCGGCGGAATTGCAGGGAATCCAGCAGGCTCAGCAGTTTGGCCTGCAGGGTCAGCTCCATCTCCCGGATTTCGTCGAGGAAGATCGTCCCGCCATTGGCGGCCTCGATCAGGCCGATCTTGCGCTCCACCGCCCCGGTAAAGGCGCCCTTTTCGTGGCCGAACAGTTCCGATTCCATCAGGTTGGCCGGGATCGCGGCGCAGTTGATATCGGCGAATTCCTTGTCGGCACGGCCCGAGCGGGCATGGATCGTCCGCGCCACCAGCCCCTTGCCGGTGCCGGTCTCGCCATAGATCAGTACGGTGCGCGCCGGGCTGCGCGCCACGCGCTCGATCAGGTTGCGCAGCGTCCGGATGCTTTGATGTTCGCCGATCAATTCCTGCGAATAGTCTGCCATCGCCTGTTCCACGGAAACCTCCGGGTCAGGCAACGAGGGGAATGCGCCGCCAGGCCCCGGAACACGGGTTGTCGAGGCAAGCATACATGAGGCCCGGGCGACAGCAATAAACGGCCGAGGCGATGGTGTGCGCCTCGCCGCCCGCGCTGTGCTGGCAGAGCGGGGCCTCGCCGTCGTGGCGGGCCATCAGGGCCGCGGCCCCCGCGGCATCCCAGCGGCGGCCGGGCAGTTCGCGGTCGAGCACGGCGCGGCGGCCGGCGGAGTTGCCGTCGATCCGGCTGCCCTGATCGCTCAGGGTTTCGGGCGCCAGCGCGGTGGTGGTGAAATGGTTGGTGCGGCAGACCAGCTGCGCCCGCTCGATGGCCGCCGAGGCGCTGCCGAGTTCCACCGTGGCCACGGCCCCCGACCGGTCGGCCAGGACCAACGTCCCGCCGCCCGCGTGCGGCACCGACCGGATCAGCGCCAGCGCCTCGTCCACCGTGGCCGCCCGTGCGAGGATTTCGGTCATCAGGAAATAGCGCAGCCAGCCGGTCGCATGGCTTCGCACGCCGACCTGGGTATCGGCAAGCGCGAGGCCCGCGGCGTTCATGCCGCTGGAATAGGCGCCGGGGGCGCCGAGACTGCCGAGGCACAGCATGGGCCCCTGGTTGAGGTCCGGCCCCTCGTGGCGGAAGACGCGCTGGATCCCGGCATGGCGACCCGAAAAATCGCGGTTCTTCGCCAACAGCGGTCCGTCCGGCCCGTCGGCCACCGCCCAGGCGCTGCAACCGTCATGGTCGCCGCCGGACATGCGCGACAGGTCTTTCAGCGTGCCGAGATAGAGATGCTCGAAAAGATCTTCTTCGGCGATGCCGAACCCGTCCGCGATGCCGGCAAGTTCGGCCATGGCGTTGGCGCAGTTCCGTTCTGCAAAGGCGCGCTGTTCATCGAGATAGTGCCGGGCTGCCGCGTCGAACCAGCCCGCGTCGCGCGCGGTCTTTAGCCGCGCGGCAAGCGTGGCGCGCACCTCATCGGCGGGCGCGCCCGCGGCCTGCCCCCTGCCCCGGTCAAAGGCGCTGCCCGACAGGTGCAGCACCTCGCCCGGTTGCTCACTCGGCCCGGTCATGCCGGCTCTTCCTCGAGCAGCGAGAGGTTCTCGTGCAGGCGGTGGCAGGCCGCCGCATGGCCGCCGCCGACCTTTTCGGTCACCGGCGCCTTGCTGCGGCAGATATCGGTGGCGAGCGGACAGCGTGTGTGGAACTTGCAGCCCTTGGGCGGGGACAGGGGCGAGGGCAGATCGCCGGTCAGCCGCACCCGGTGCTTGTGGCCGGGCCGGTCCACCTCAGGCACGGCCGACATCAGGCTTTGCGTATAGGGGTGGCGCGGGTTGGACAGCACAGACTCGACGGGGCCATGCTCCACGATCTCGCCCAGATACATCACCGCCACCCGGTCGCTGAGATAGCCGATCACCGAAATATCGTGCGAGATGAACAGGTAGGTCAGCCCCATCTCGCGCTTCAGATCGGTCAGAAGCTGGATGATCTGCGCCTGAATGGACACGTCCAGCGCCGAGACCGGCTCGTCGCAAACAATGAATTCGGGGTGGCTGACCAGTGCGCGCGCGATTCCGATGCGCTGGCGCTGCCCGCCCGAGAACTGGTGCGGGTAGCGGTCGAGATGCGCGGTCTTCAGGCCCACCTTCTCGACGATGGCCGCGGTGATGTCGCGCGCCTCGGCCGGGGTCTTGGCCAGGCCGTGCAGGCGCAGCGGCAAGCCGACGATCTCGGCCACCGTGCGGCGCGGGTTGAGCGAGGCGTAGGGATCCTGAAAGATGATCTGCATCCGCCGCCGCATCGCCTTCATCCCGGCCTCGGGCAGCGCTGTCACATCGGTGCCGTCAAAGGTCACCCGGCCTGCCGTGGGTTCGTGCAGGCGCAGGATCGCGCGGCCCAGCGTGGATTTCCCGCAGCCGCTCTCACCGATGAGGCCCATAATCTCGCCCCGGCGAATGCCGAAGCTGACATCGTTGACGGCCTGCACCACGGTCTGCGGGCGCCCGGCCAGGCGATGGGCCAGGCTGCGCTGGCCGTGATAGCTTTTCGACAGCCCCTCGACAGAGAGCAGCGGCGCGGTGTCTGGCGATCCGGTCATTGGGCGGCCTCCGGTGTGACGCGGATGCAGCGGGCCTGACGCGCGGGCCCGGCATCCTGCATGTCGATCAGTTTCAAGCAGTCCGCGCCGCGTTCGCGGCAGCGCGAATAGAACCGGCATTGCGCCGGCAGGTCGATCAGTTCGGGCACCTGCCCCTCGATGGGATGAATGCGCTCGCCGCGCAGCGACAGCCGCGGGATGGAGCCGAGCAGCCCCTTGGTATAGGGGTGTTTCGGCTGGCAGATCACATCGGCGGTGGGGCCCTGCTCCACCACCTGCCCGGCATACATGACCATGACGCGGTCGCAATGTTCGGCCACCACGCCCAGGTCGTGGGTGATCAGCACCACGCTCATCCCCAGCTCGGCGCGGATGTCGCTGATCAGCTCCAGCACCTGCGCCTGGATGGTGACGTCCAGCGCCGTGGTCGGCTCGTCCGCGATCAACAACTTGGGCTTTGAGGCCAGCGCGATGGCGATCATGATCCGCTGGCGCATGCCGCCCGAGAACTCGTGCGGATACTGGCCCAGCCGTGTGCCCGGCGACGGGATGCCGACAAGCCCCAGCATCTCGACCGAGCGGTCGCGGATGGCGCGGCGGCGGGCGGTGCGGCCCGTGGGCAGATCCTCGTCATGCGCCTCCAGCACCTCGGCCAGCTGTTCGCCCACGGTCAGCGCCGGGTTCAGCGCGGTCAGCGCGTCCTGCATGGTCATGGCGATGTCGCGGCCGCGGATCGCGCGCATCTGGCGCGGCGTCAGCGCCCGCAGGTCGCGCCCGTCGAACAGGATGCGCCCGGCGTCGATGCGGCCGGGGCGGCGCACCAGCCCCATGACCGAGCCGAAAGTCACGCTCTTGCCCGAGCCGGATTCGCCCACCACGCCGAGGCATTCGCCCCGCCGCACGGCGACATCCACGCCGTCCACCGCGCAGACCGTGCCGGCCCGCGTGTCGAAGACGGTGCGCAGGCCGTCGACCTGCAGGAGGGTATCGTCGTTCTGGATATTCATTCGTGGAACCTCGGATCGAAGGCGTCGCGCAGGCCCTGGCTTGCGACGTTGATCGCCAGAACCAGCAGCAGGATCGCGATGCCGGGGAAGGTGCTGACCCACCAGGCCTGAAGGATGAAGGCGCGCCCGTCGGCGACCATCGCGCCCCAGGACGCGGTCGGCGGCTGCACGCCGAGGCCGAGGAAGCTGAGGCTCGCCTCGAGGATAATCACATGGGCCATGCGGATCGTGGAGACCACGATCACCGGCGACAGGATGTTGGGCAGGATCTCACGCAGCATGATGTGCCGGCCCGAGGCGCCCAGGGCGCGCGCGGCCTCGACATATTCCAGCTCGCGCGTGGCCAGGGTCTCGCCGCGCACCACGCGGCAGGGGATGACCCATTCCTTGTAGACCAGCGCCAGGATGATGTTGATCAGCCCCGGCCCCATCATCGCCATCAGGCCGATGGCGAAGATCAGGTAGGGAAAGCCCAGCAGGATATCGACGACGCGCGAGATCACGGTGTCGACCCAGCCGCGCATGTACCCCGCGGCAAGCCCGGCGATGATGCCGATGGTGGTCGCCACCATCACCACCGCGGTGCCGATGAAGATCGAGATCCGCGCGCCATAGATGATGCGCGACAGGATATCCCGCCCCAGCGCGTCGCAGCCCAGCAGGTAGGACCACTCACCCCCCGGCATCCAGGCCGGCGGCTGCAGGCGGCGGAAGAGGTCGGTCTCGGCCGGGTCGTGGGGCGCCACGAGGGGCGCGAAGATGGCCATGAGGATGAACAGGAAGACGACGATCGCGCTGCCCAGCGCCAGACGGTTTCCGGCAAAGGATTGCAGGTTGCGGCGGAAGATCGACTCCTGCGCGGCCGCGGCCTCGCGCGGGGTATCGGTGTCAACGGCAGCCATTACAGTTTCACCCTCGGGTTCAGGACGGTGTAGAGAATGTCGGCGACGAAGTTCAGCAGCACGTAGGTGACCGCGTAGAACAGCACCGCCGCCTGGACGAGCGGGTAGTTGCGCACGAAGATGCTCTCGACCACCAGCCGGCCGAGGCCCGGCCAGCCGAACACGGTCTCGACGATCATGTTCCCGCCCAGCAGCGAGCCGGTCTCGATCGCGGCGACCGAAACGGTGGGGATCAGCGCGTTCTTCAGCGCGTGGCGGAAGAGGATGCGGTGCCGGGCCAGGCCCTTGGCCTCGGCGAAGGTGACGTAGTCCTGGCGCATGACCTCAAGCATCGAGGTGCGGGTCACTCGCATCAGGATCGCGGTCATCGGCAGGCCCAGCGTGATCGCGGGCAGGATGATATGCGACAGCGCGTCGAGGAAGGCATCGGGCCGCCCGCGCAGCAGCGTGTCGATCAGCAGGAAATGGGTGATCGGCTCGATCTCGCTGGAATAGCCGATCCGGCCGGACACCGGCAGGATCTGCATGTGCACGGCGAAGAGCATCAAGAGCAGGATGCCGAACCAGAAGCCCGGCAAAGACACCCCGAGCAGCGAGCCGACCGTCGCCAGCCGGTCGAGGATGGAGTTCTTCTTGATCGCCGCCAGCACCCCCAGCGGGATCGCCGTGACCAGCGCGATCAGCAGCGCCGCGAGGCTGAGCTCGATGGTGGCGGGCAGGCGTTCGGCGATCACGTCGATCACCGGGCGGCGGTGATAGAAGCTGTCTCCGAAATCGCCCTGCACGGCATTGCCGAGAAAGACGAAGAAGCGTTCATGCACGGGCTTGTCCAGCCCGAGATCGTGGCGCATGGCCGCTTCCTGTTCGGGGGTCACGACCTGATCCCCGATCATGATTTCCACCGGGTCGCCCGGGGTCAGCGTGATCATCGCGAAGACGATCACACTGACACCCAGCAGCACCGGAACGAGTTGCAACAGGCGTTCGATGAACCTTGCCAGTGACATGCTAGGGCTCCCCGGTAGAGGTCTTGTTACTTCAGGCAGGCATCATGCAGGTTGATGCGGCTGTCCGGGCTCGGCTTCCAGCCGCTCAGCCGCTTGGACACGCCGTAGATATCCTGCGGCACCCAGAGATAGACGTAGGGCAGATCGGCATTGGCGATCGCCTCGGCCTGCTGGTACATCGCCGCGCGCTTTTCGCGGTCGACCTCGGTCGCGGCGGCGTCAAGCAGCTTGTCCACCTCGGGGTTGGAATACCCCGCCGAGTTGCCCCGCGCCGCGGTCACATGCGTCGGCACGAAGATGCCCTGCGGATCGAGCGAGCCGTTGCCCCAGGAAGTGAAATACATGTCGCCCGACTTCTCGCCGCCCTTGGTGCGCCATTTCTGCGTCAGCAGCGCGCCCTCGCCGACCACGACCTGGGTCTTGATCCCGGCGCGGGTCAGCAGCGAGGCGACGGCCTCGGCGGTGTCCTTGTAGGCGCCGGTGGTGTCCATGGTCACCTCGATCCCGTCGGGATAGCCGGCCTCGGCCAGCAGCGCCTTGGCCTTTTCGGGATCGTAGCCGTATTCGGGCAGATCCGTGTTCTTGCCGAAGGCGTCGGGGCTCAGGATGCCCGAGATCGACACGGCATTGCCGCCGAGGATCTTGTCGATGATCAGGTTCTTGTCGACCGCATGGGCCACCGCCTGGCGGACCTTGATGTCGTCAAAAATCTCGCCCTCGACGTTCATCGCGATGAAGAAGCTGCGGGTGCCGTTGACGGTCACCACGTCGGCGTCGGGGCTGTTCTTGACCTGCTCGACCGCGAAGGGCGGCAGCTCGTTGATGATCTGGACATCGCCCGACAGCAGGGCCGCCACGCGCGAGGCGGATTCCGGGATCATCTTGAAGATCACGCGATCCACGCAGGCCTTGCCCACGGGCTCGATCCCCGATGCGCCGCCGTAATAGTCGTCGAACCGCTCCATGATGATCGAATCGCCCTTGCGCCATTCGACCAGCTTGAACGGGCCGGTGCCGTTGACCTGCGTCGCCAGGCCTTCGGTGCCGGCCTTCTCGACGAAATCCTTCGAGACGATTTCCTGGAAGGGCAGCATGGCGGGCAGCAGCGGCCAGGGCTCGGACAGGGTCACGCGCACGGTGCTGCCGTCCACGACCTCGACCTCGGACAGCGGGCCCAGCAGGCTCTTGCGCGGGCTGGTCTGGTCATTGCCCATGGCGCCTTCCTGGGTCAGCCGGTCGAGGGTGAATTTCACGTCCTCCGCCGTCATCGCCGAGCCGTCATGGAAGGTCACGCCCTCGCGGATCTTGAACTCATAGACGGTGGGCGAGACCTGCGTGTAGGACCCGGCGAGCTCGGGCAGGATGTTCATCGAGGAATCCCGCGTCAGGATCCCGTCATACATGTTGCGGATGATGGTTTCGGTTTCACGGTTGCGGTGATTGCCGGGGTCGAGCGTGTCGGCATCGCGCGTGAACCCCACGACGAGTTCCGAAGCGTTGGCCGCGGGGGCGAGTGCCCCGAAGGCCAGAAGCGATGCGACCAAAAGACGTGACGTACGTTTCATCTGTTGGTTTCTCCCATGGTTGGACATCAGTTTCTCTTTGTTTGCGGCAGGCGCGCAGCACCTGTCACGGCCCTACATGCAAGTCACGTGCCAAAATAAAAAATCTGCGCAATTCGAAAAACCCTTTAAAATCAAAGAGGGCGAATGACGCCTGCATGACGGCCTTTGCTCCCTCATTGCTGCGCGCGTGAAAACCACGCAATCGCGCGGAAATGACGCGAAGTCAAAGGTCACTGCGCGCACGTGCCGCGCGCCTGCGGGCCGCCGAGCCGGGGATCCCCATCATGGCGCGGTATTTGGCGATGGTGCGCCGCTGGATCTCGATGCCTTCCCGCCGCAGCAGCGCGCCGATCCGCTCGTCGCTCAACGGCCGGCCCGGCGCCTCGGCGCGGATCATGTCGGCGATGCGCCCCCGGATCAGCGTCACCGGCACTGCGCCCTCCTGCCCCGCCCCCGGCAGGCCGCGGCAGAAGAAGCCGCGCAACTCCATCAGGCCGCGCGGCGTGTCGATCGTCATGCCGGTCGTCACCCGGCTGACCGTGCTTTCGTGCAGCGACACCGCACCGGCCACGTCTTTCAGCGACATGGGCACGAGATGCGCCTCGGGGTCCTCCAGGAACGCCTCCTGCCGGCGGACGATCTCGGCCGCCACGGCCAGCGTGTTCGCGTTGCGCTGCTCGATCGCGCGCCTCAGGCCACGGGCGGTCGCCAGAGCCTCGGCAACGAAGGCGTCGCGCTGGTCGCGGTCCTGCATCATGTCCTCGCGGACCACGACCTCGGGCAGGGTCGAGGCGTTCAGCTCCACCCTCCAGCCATCGCCACCCCGGTTCAGGATCAGATCCGGCGGGCGCAGCGGCTGGGCATCGCCGCCGAAGGCCGCGCCGGGCTTCGGGTTGAACCCGCGCAGGATCTTCAGCCGGGCCTCGACATCCGCGGAGCGGCAGCCGCATTGCGCGGCCAGATCTTCGAAATCTCCCTGCGCGACCAGGTCGAGCCGCGCGAGCATCGCCGACATGACCGCATCCAGAACGTCCTGGTCCCGCGCCTGCAGCCGCAGACACTCCTCGAGCGACCGCGCGAAAAGACCCGACGGCTCGAAGCTCTGAAGGATTTCCAGAACCTCCTCCGCCTCCTCGGCCGTGCAGCCGCAATCAGCCGCGACGCTCTCCATCCCGCAGCCCAGCCAGCCGAACGGTTCGAGCGCTTCGAGAAAGGCGAAGGCGATCCGCCGCTGCCCGGGGCCGGTAATGCTGATCCCGATCTGGCGAGAGACATGCTCCACAAGACTGTCGGGCGCGGCGGGGATCGCGCCGCTCATATCCGCCCGAGCGCCGCCGCCCCTTCCTTCGGCCAGCGCGCCGCCGGGCATCGAGGGTGCATCGCGCCGCTCGGGCTTCGAGGCCCCCGCCCCCCCGTCGGCCAGGCGCATCTCGAGAAGCGGGTTCTTTTGGACCTCGCGCGCCAGGAAGGCCCGGAGCTCGGTATTGTTGAGTTGCAGCAATCCGATGGCCTGACGCAGCTGAGCGGTCATAGCCAGCGTGCGCGTCTGCCGAATATCCAGTGACGATGCCAGATTCATATCGTGTCCTCCCCCGCAGGTTCGACCATGCTGAACATTCTGTAAAGCCGCCAGCGGAAACCACACGCGCGAAAGCGCCCCGGATCGTTCCAGCTCCAGCGCCGCGAAATTCGACGCTGATCCGTTGGCGCCCAGGTGCCGCGGCAAGCACCGCACGCTGCCGCAAACCCGCGACACGCCCAACGTTCTCACTGCGTGCGTAACGGCCCACGCGCTGCCACCCGCCACCTCTTAATTGCGATGACGAGGAGGATTGCGGGGTTCTTTGCCCTCGGTTCAGCGGCTCTTGGCTCCACGGCCGGTTACATGCGCCGCGAATGGCTCGTGCCACAGCGTCTTGCTCCGGGTAATTTAGGGCACGGGTAAGAGGCGCGCCCGGAGCGCACCCGAGAGGCTCATAGAGCAGCGTTTATGTCCCAGCATAGGCCAGGGCGGCCCCTACGCTAAGGAAAGCTGAGGCAGATCCGATGCTTGAGCTGAATAAGTGGTGCCCGGGGGCGGAATCGAACCACCGACACGAGGATTTTCAATCCACTGCTCTACCCCTGAGCTACCCGGGCACGGGTAAGCGCTTTGCGCTTGGGTTGCGGTCTTCTAATCGCCGTCCGGGGGAGTGTCCAGAGGGTTTGGGCAAAAAATTCAGTGCAGTTTGCGCGCCTGTTCGGCCATGGCATCGGCGGCCTCTTCCAGGTCCTCGGGGCAGTCCGCCGGAACGGCGTAGCTGCCGGACAGCCAGCGCCCCAGATCGACATCCGCGCAGCGCTTGGAGCAGAACGGGCGGTATTTCGGATCGGTCTTTTTCGAGCAGATCGGACAGGTCATCGGGACAGGCTTTCGGTCAGGGGACGGCGTTCGCGCTTGCGCTGCAGTTCAAAATGGCCGAGCGGCGTCCAGCCGGCCAGGATGGTCTCCACCGGGTCGGATTTGAAGGCCGCGCGCAGGACCTGCTCCAGCTGGCGGCGGTCCTTCTTGGGCATGGGGGCGAAATCGACGGTGATCTGGCCGCCGAGGCCGCGCAGGCGGAGTTGCCGGGGCAGGTCACGGGCGGCGGCGATGTTGGCCTTCAGGCCGGCGGCCGGAGAGGTATTGGCGCCGGTGTTCACGTCCACGGCCACCAGCGCGCGGGTGGGTTCGACATAGGCAAAGGCGCCGCCGGGCAGCGGCTGCGCACCGGCAAGCGCGTCGATTGCATCCAGCACGCCCAGATCGGCGAAAGCGCCCTCGCGCTCGATCACCTCGTCGGCGGCGGGCTCGGCCCAGTCGCGCCAGGCCAGCGTATGGGCATCGGGCGCGTCCAGCAGCAATTCCGGCCCGCCAGTGGCGTCGGCCAGCACCGCCTCGGCCAGGTCGCGCATGGCGGCGACATCCTCGGCCACGGCGTCGGCATCGGCCCCGGCGCAGGCCGAGCGCAGGATCAGGCCGCGCCCCTCGGGGGCATCCGCCATTTCCTCATGGGCGATTTCCAGCAGCCGGTCGCGCTCATCGTCGTCGCGGATCGAGCGCGAGACGTTCAGCCCCGGCGCGTCGGGGGTGACGATGGCATAGCGGCTCTTGAACAGGATGCGGGTGGTCACCGGCACGGCCTTGCCCGGCTCGGCATAGCCCGTCACCTGCACCAGCAGCGCCTGACCGGGGGCGAGCCCCTTGGCCTGGCGCAGAAACGCCGTGCCGCCGGGCAGTTTCAGAAAGACCCCGCCCTGCCCCTTTACCTGCCGGTCCACCACGGCACGCAGGATCGCGCCCGGTGCAGGCGTGTCGTCGGCCGGATCGATCAGCAGGTCCTGAAGCTTGCCATCGACCATCAGCGCCGCGGCGGCGCGGCCGTCGATATGGTCGAAGATCACGGAACGGCCCTTCATGGCGCCTCCTTGTAGAGCGGGTAGCCGGCGGCGCGCAGCAGCGTCGCGGTCTCGGCCAGCGGCAGGCCGACCACCCCGGTGAACGAGCCGTTGATCCAGGGGACGAAGGCCCCGCCCATGCCCTGGATGGCATAGGCGCCGGCCTTGCCCCGCCATTCGCCCGAGGCGAGATAGGCGTTCAGCTCTTCGTCTTCGATATGCTTGAAGCGCACGGTGGTGACCACGTCGCGTTCCCACACCCGGTCGCCCAGGCGCAGGGCCACGGCGGTGATCACCCTGTGGCGGCGGCCCGAGAGGGCCAGCAGGAATTCCGCCGCCTCGCCCGCGTCGCGCGGCTTGCCGAGGATGCGCCGACCCATCGCCACCGTGGTATCGGCGCAGAGCACCAGCTCATCATCGGTCGCACGCACCGCGCGGGCCTTTTCAATGGCCATGCGCGCGCAATAGGGGCGCGGCAACTCGCCTTTTCTCGGGTCTTCGTCGATGTCGGGCGGCCGGATGTCATCGGGCACGACGCCGATCTGCGCCAGAAGCTCCTTCCGGCGCGGGCTGCCCGAGCCCAGAATCAGCCGCATGGCGGGCTTACTTAAAGCGGTAATTGATACGGCCCTTGGTCAGGTCGTAGGGGGTCATTTCCACCTGAACCCGGTCGCCTGCCAGAACCCGGATGCGGTTCTTCCGCATCTTTCCTGCCGTGTGCGCGATGATCTCATGGCCGTTCTCAAGCTCGACCCGGAATGTCGCGTTCGGCAGGAGTTCCTTCACGACGCCGGGAAATTCGAGCATTTCTTCCTTGGCCATGGTCACTCCTGAGTTAGTCGCCCGCCAATCCGCGGGCGTGCCATTAAATGCGCCCAGTCGGGCCGGTTTTCAAGGCTAATCTGCGCCGAAAGGCACGGTTTGGACGTCCGGAAGGCAGCTTTTCTGCTCTGGCCAGTGGCTCAGGCAGCGCACTTCGCCGGTTTCCCGAATATGCGAAACGGCGTTGCGGTCGAGTTCGGCGTAGACCCAGCCGGGGGCGTCGAGTTCGCCCTGCGCCAGCACGCCTGTAGCGCAGAACCCCATGTCGGGGGGGCCGTAGATCGCGGCCGCGCCGGTGTTTTCGTCCACCGCAGGCGACCAGGGTGCGGCGCCGACCGTGGGGGCGTGGACGGTGACGCACTGGCCTTCCAGCGCGCGGGCCATGGCGCCGACGCGCACGCGGGAATACCCCGAAAGCGCCTCGGTGCACGAGGGCACGAGGATGATCTCTGCCCCCGCCTCGGCCAGCGCCCGGCCCAGCAGCGGAAACTCGCTGTCATAGCAGATCAGCACGCCGATCCTGCCCAGCGCGGTATCGAAGACGCGCAGCGGGCCGCCGGGGGCGATGCCCCAGGGATCGCGCTCGAACAGGGTCATGATCTGCTTGTCCTGGTGGCCCTCTTCTCCGCCGGGGCCGAAGAACCGCGCCCGGTTGACGGGCCGCCCCGCCTCGAAAGCCGGGCCGGAGGCGGCGAGGATGTACACCCCATGCGCCTGCGCAAGCTTGGCATGAAGCGCCCCCACGCGCCCGCCCAGTTCGGCGACGGCATGGAGGGATTTCTCCAGATCCCCCGCGATCTCCGCCCCGGCCAGCGAGGCCAGCTCCATCGCGCCGTATTCGGGAAAGACCAACAGGTCGGCCCCCTGCCCGGCGGCCTCGGCCACCCAGTGGGTCAGCTTCTCTTCATAGCTGACCCAGTTTTCATGCCAGTCGATCGAATAGGCGGCCGCGGCGAGTTTCATCGGCTGTCCAGCTCCTTGATCCAGAATTGCAGGGGCTTTTCGGTCTGTTCCGGCTGGTCGATATCCTTCCAGCGGAAATGCGCGACCACCCCTTCCAGCGGCCGGTAGCCGCGCTTACGCCAGAACCCGTCCAACGGACGGTAACCGGCGGGACGCAGCGGGTGATCCTGGGGCCGGACCACGGCGCAAAACGCCGAATAGCGGCGGCCGAGCGCCCTTGCGTGCGCCTCGCGCGCGTCGAAAAAGGCGTGCCCCGCGCCCTGCCCGCGACAATCCGGCAGCAGCACGGATTCGGCGCAGTAGAATATCTCGGTCAGGTCGTAGCCAGTGCCGGCGAAGGCGGCCGCGAAATCCCCGGCGTGGTCCTCCATCGGCGTGCCCGTGGCCGCGCCCACCAGCCGCGCGCCATCGAAGGCCCCCACGAGGATCGCGTCGCGGCTGTCGCGGTAGCTGGCCATGTAGCGGCGTTCGTAGCCCAGATCGCCGTCGTAAAGGTACGGCCAGTCGCGGAACACCGCGATGCGCAGCGCCGCGAGGTCGTCCAGCGCGGCGTCCACATCCGCGCCGGTGAGGGTGCGGAAGTTCAGGAGAGGCGGCTCAGGTCCCATAACCGGCCTCTTCGTCCGGCGGCCCGAACCGGTCGATCAGCCGCGCGACGATCTGGTCGCGGGTCTGGCGATAGGCGGCGAGCTTGCTTTCGCGGTCCTCGCCCAGCCCCATCGGGTCGAGGATCGGCCAGTATTCCACGTCGAGATGGAAAAGCCGCGTCAGCTCCAGCGCCCGGCGCTGGCTGGCGGGCGACAGCGCGACCACGAGGTCGAAGCCCGACAGGTCGTCGCCCCATTCCTGCATCTCGTCGAAAGAGCGCGAGCGATGGCGGTGCAGGTCCACGCCAATCTCCTTGCACACGGCGATGGCGAAACCATCGATCTCGAGATCGTCGCTCACGCCCGCCGACTGCACATAGACCCGCTTGCCGTAGAATTTCTTCATGATCCCCTCGGCCATGGGCGAGCGGATAGCGTTGTGGTCGCAGCAGAAGAGAACCGAATGGGGAAGGTTCCCGGCCACTCTCTCACCCCCCGAAATGCAGCACGCAGATCAGGGTGAACAGGCGCCGCGCGGTGTCGATATCGACCTCGGCCTTGCCGTTCAGCCGCTCCTGCAGGACGCGCGCGCCCTCGTTGTGGATGCCGCGGCGGGCCATGTCGATGGCCTCGATCTGGCTGGGGGGCAGCTTCTTCACGGCGTCGAAATAGCTTTCGCAGATCTGCCAGTAATCCTTGACCACCTGCCGGAAGGGGCTGAGCGAGAGGTGGAACTCGGCCACCGTGTCGCCACCTTCGGTGCGCACGTCGAAGACCAGCCGCTTGTCGCGGATCGACAGGAACAGGTGATAGGGCCCCGCAGGCACCGGCCGCTCGTCGCGCCGCGGCAGGGCAAAGCTGTTGTCCTCCAGCAGGTCGAAAATGGCGACCCGGCGCTCCTGCTCGATCTCGGGCGTCGGGGCCGGCAGGTTGGAATCGTCGATCTCGACATGGCTCAGGCGCGCGGCGGTCATTCCGAACCCTCGTTCAGGCGGTCGAGGCGGGCGCGCACCGACAGGCCGTGCGCCTCCAGGCTTTCGGATTTCGCCAGGCATTCCGCGGCGGGACCGATGGCGCGCAGGGCCGCCGGGGTCATCTTGGCCAGCGTGGTGCGCTTGACGAAATCCATCACCGACAGGCCCGACGAGAACCGCGCCGAGCGCGCCGTGGGCAGCACGTGGTTGGGCCCGCCGACATAGTCGCCGATGGCCTCGGGCGTCCACTGGCCCAGGAAGATCGCGCCGGCATGGGTGATCTTCTCGGACAGCGCCTCGGGGTCGGCCACGCAAAGCTCCAGGTGCTCGGGCGCCACGCGGTTCGACAGCGCCGCCGCCTCGTCGAGGTCGCGCACGGTGATCACCGCGCCGAAATCGCGCCA
>Ga0207799_100430_pt1 | contig 16626 bp, 13 predicted proteins | sample TtanPargueraPR_4_FD_187742 | JGI IMG/M metagenome (GOLD analysis project Ga0207799, IMG submission 187742) | Aerobic enrichment media microbial communities from Bioluminiscent Bay, La Parguera, Puerto Rico - Tt and M2 (SPAdes) | ecosystem: Environmental > Aquatic > Marine > Unclassified ...
GGGCGCCCAGGGCCAGCTCGGCGCCAATGGCGACCTTTCGGCCCGCGCCGCCGCGTCCCTGACGTCGGCGGGAACCGCCACCACGGCCACGACAACGGCGACGACCGGAACCGGCGAGGGATTTGCCGCCACGCTGAACCAGGCGACCACGACCGCCAACACGGCGCAGCAGACGGCCCACGCGCAGGCCGCCAACGCCGATAAGACGAACCTGCCGCGGCAGGCGGTGGTCAGCCAGGTCACCGTCCAGATCTCCAAGGCCGCGGGCACCGGCACCGACCGGATCAACATCCAGCTCCGGCCGGAAGAGCTGGGACGGGTCGACGTCAAGATGGAAGTCGGCCATGACGGCCGCGTGAACGCCGTGGTGACGGCGGACAACAAGGATACGCTCGCCATGCTTCAGCGGGATTCCCGCGAATTGGAGCGGGCCCTGCAGCAGGCCGGACTTCAGGCCGACAGCGGCAGCCTGAGCTTCAACCTGCGCGGCGAGAACGGCGAAGGGCGCGATGCGGAATCGGGTCTCGCCAGCGGTCCCGGCACGTCGAACGCCGAGGCCGACATGATGGCGGAGACCGAGGACTCTCCGGCCATCGCCGCCTACGAGGGGGGAATCCGGCCGGATGGCCGGGTAGACATCCGGGCTTAAGGAACCAGAGCTATGTTGCTTTCAGGATTGTCATCCTCCAGCAGCAATGTCGCCGCCGGCACACAGGCCGCGGAGGACCAGGAGAAGCTGAACGAGGATCTGAACCAGTTCCTCAACCTGCTGGTCACGCAGCTGAAGAACCAGGACCCGCTGGATCCGATGGACGCCAACCAGTTCACGTCCCAGCTGGTGCAGTTCGCCAGCGTCGAACAGCAGATCTATTCGAACGGGAACCTGGAAAAGCTGGTCGACCTGCAGCAGACCTCGCAGGTGTCGTTCATGGTCGACTACCTGGGGACCACCGTCGAGGCCGCCGGCAAGACCTTCTATCTGGAGGACGGCACGCCGGCCAGGGCGACCTACACCCTGGGCGACGACGCCAAGGAAGCGCTGATCACGATCACCGACGAGAACGGCGATGTCGTCTACAGCGCCACGGGCGAGGCCGGCATCGGCTACCACGAGTTCGAATGGGACGGTAAGGACAAGAACGGCATCGCGCAGCCGGAAGGCTTGTACTCGATCAACGTGTCCGCCCTCGACTGGCAGGACGAGCCGGTCAACGTCTACCAGACCGTCTACGCGAGGATCACCGGCGCGGGCGCCGACAACGGCGAAGTGGTTCTGTATTCGAACGACGTCGCCATCCCGATGAGTTCCATCCTCGCCGTCAACGAGACCTCGCGCGGCGCGGCCGACTCCGGAACCGGGGAAGACGAAACGACGGACGGCGAGACGGCCGACGAGACAGTGGACGAATAAAAGTCGAGACGCGCGGGGTCAGAACCGGCCCGCCGTCGAGATCGCTAAACCAGGCAAGGCCAAAATGGCCGTAAAAGCCGAAGGAGAGTCAGAATGAGTCTGTTTGGTGCAATGTTTTCAGGCGTGTCCGGGCTTACCGCCCAGAGCAGCGCCATGGGAGCCGTTTCGGACAACATCACCAACGTCAGCACGGTCGGTTACAAGAACACCGACGTGAACTTCCAGACGCTGGTGACCAAACAGGTCTCGGCGACCTTCTATTCCGCTGGCGGCGTCCAGTCGCGGCCGCGCGCCCGTAACGAGGTGCAGGGCCTGTTGCAGGCCTCGAGCTCGCAGACCGACATCGCCATTTCCGGCCAGGGGTTCTTCGTGGTCAACGAGGCGAGCCGCCCGGGGCTGGACGACCAGTACCTGTATACCCGATCGGGCTCGTTCATCATGGACAACGAGGGCTACCTGAAGAACACCTCCGGGTTCTACCTGCAGGGCTGGCCGACCGACGCGGCGGGCAGCGTGATCTCGTCGGATCCGGACGCCAACCCGATCCCCAACCAGAACATCATCTCCACCGACTTCCTGGAGACGGTCAACCTGAGCCGCGTCGGCGGCACGGCGGCGGCGACCAACTCGATCGCCATCGGCGCCAACCTGCCGTCCAACGCCGACCCGTACGACGCCACCCTGACCGAATCCCAGGCCGGCTACCAGAAGACCGACGTCCAGTTCTTCGACACCCTGGGCAACGCCAACAACATCAGCGTCGTCTACCGCCGCTCGCCGCGCGCCAACCAGTGGGACATCGGCGTCGAGCCGCCGTCGGGCACCTCGGTGCTGACCCTGTACGACGGCACGCCGCTGAACCCGCAGGTCTATGAGAGCCAGGGCCTGCTGGAGTTCACCGAGCGCCCGGTCGACGGGGCCCAGGTGGTGATCGACGGCGTCACCTACGAATTCGACGACGACGCGGCGGTCAGCGGCGGCGCCACCGCGGTCGACATCAGCACGACCTCCACCCTGGCGCAGGACGTCAACGCGCTGCTGTCGACGATCATCGCCACCGACAACGATTTCGACACGACCAACAACCGCATCACGATCAGCGAGAACAGCACCACCACCCTGCTGTTCCGCGACGACGGCACCGACGATATCGTGATCAACCCGGCCGGTCTGCTCAATGCCTCGGGCGAACCGCTGACCAGGCAGACCTCCATCTATACGGTCCAGAAGCAGGCGGCCGACTACACCGACTACAGCCAGCTGACCTTCGCGGCCCTGCCGACCGACGGCGACACGATGGACATCAACGGCATCACCTATACGTTCTCGGCCGCCGAGGTGGCGACCGACGGCGACACGACGATCCGGATGGACACCATCGAGAACCTGGTGAACGACCTGGCCGCCGCCATCGCCGCCAACGACCCGGAATTCACCACCGGTTCGTCCTATGCCCGTAACACCGGCGCCGGCGCGACCAACGACACCCTGGTCCTGCATTCCCTGTCCAGCGGTTCGTTCGATGTCACGCTGGATAGCCTGACCAACGGCACCCTCGAGGAACCGGACGGCACCGCCATCACCTCGGGCTCGGCCGGCCTGACCTATACGGTCAATACCGAGTACGGCATCCAGTTCGACGCCGACGGCCTGCCGGCGGCGTTCAACGTCGCCGAGATCGAGGTCGAGGGCTTCGCCAGCGGCGCCGCCGACATGGACGGCGATGCCGCCAACAGCCCGCGCATCGCGCTGGACTTCGGCACCCTCGGCGAGGCCGACGGCATGACCCAGTTCGGCAGCGAATTCTCGCCGGCCTTCATCCAGCAGAACGGCTCGCGCTTCGGCACCTTCGCCGGCGTGACCATCACCGCCGACGGCCTGGTGACGGCGCTGTTCAACAACGGCGAGACGCGGACCATCTACAAGCTGCCGCTCGCCACCTTCGTCAACCAGAACGCCATCGAGGCGCGGACCGGCAACGCCTGGAACGCGACGGAAGCCTCCGGCGACTACACCCTGCGGGTCGCCGACAACGGTCCGGCCGGCCAGATCGTCCAGGGCGCCCTGGAAGCTTCCACCGTCGATATCGGCGAGGAATTCACCAAGATGATCGTCGTGCAGCGGGCCTATTCGGCCAGCACCAAGATCATCCGCACCGCCGACGAGATGTTGGAGGAGCTCACGCGCCTTAAGTAACCAGTTTCCGCAAGCCCACTGTCCCAAGCCCAGGGCCCCGGGAGCGGCAGCCCAGCCGCAACCGGGGCCCGCCCATTTCCGGACGGTTCTTGCCATCCGTGTTTCCGGCCCGCCCGCCTCGAGGCGGGCCTTATTTTTTCAACCCGGGAATCCCGAGGATATCCGGCGCCCCCGGGATCAACTAGGCAAGCTTTGCCCACCTGTTAACGACTTTTTCACGATCCCCGACCTAGGTTACGAGCGTTGATCGAGATGCCCGCCCGCGGAAGGGCAGGTCACCGAAATCGGTTGAAGGCGAGGAACGATAAAGTGGACGCATTGGTGCAGACACTTCGGAATTTGGGGCCGATGCGCCTGGCCGTCATGGGCGGCGTGGTCGTGGGTCTGGTTGCGTTTTTCATCTACCTGACGACCCGTCTGGCAACCCCGCAGATGGCATTGCTCTACGGCGACCTGGACCCGGCCGACGCCACGCAGATCGCGGCCCAGCTGCAAACGATGAACGTGCCCTACGAATCGCGGCAGAACAACACGCAGATCTACGTCGAGGCCGACCGGGTCAACGAAATGCGCATGGCCATGGCCGAACAGGGCATCCCGAGCGGCGGCACCATCGGCTACGAGATTTTCGACAACACCGACTCGCTCGGCTCGACCAACTTCGTGCAGAACGTCAACCTGGTGCGCGCCCTGGAGGGCGAACTGTCGCGGACGATCAGCAGCATCGACAGCGTGCAGTCCTCGCGCGTCCACCTGGTGATGCCGCGCCGCGAGCTGTTCAGCCGCCAGCGGCAGGAACCCAGCGCCTCGATCATCCTCAAGATGAAGGGCTCGAACCGCCTCGACCGCGAACAGGTCGCGGCCGTCCAGCACCTCGTCGCCGCGGCGGTTCCGGGGCTGACGCCCAACCGCATCTCGGTGGTCGACGACAAGGGCAGCCTGCTGGCCAACGGCTTCGAGGACGAGAACAGCATCGAAGGCATGTCCGCCAAGGCCGACGAGCGCCGCCAGGCCTACGAAACCCGCCTGGCCCACACCGTCGAGGAATTGCTTGAGCGTGCCGTCGGCTACGGCAAGGTCCGGGCCGAAGTGCGCGCCGACATGGATTTCGACCGGATCAGCACGACCGAGGAGAACTACGATCCGGACGGCCAGGTGGTGCGGTCGACCCAGACCGTCGAAGAGAATGCCCAGAGCACCGAGGCCGAGCCGACGCCGGTCACGGTGGCGACCAACCTGCCCGACGGCGCGCCCGATCTCGGCGGCGGCGCCCAGGCGAGTTCGGCCGAGAACCGTACCGAGGAAACCGTCAACTACGAGATCTCGAAGAAGGTCGTCAACCACGTCCGCGACACCGGCATCGTCAACCGCCTGTCGGTGGCCGTCCTGATCGACGGCACCTACACGACCGACGACCAGGGACAGCGGACCTATACGCCGCGGCCCGAGGCCGAGATGACGCAGCTGGCCAACCTCGTGCGCAGCGCCATCGGCTTCGACGACGGCCGCGGGGACACCGTCGAGGTCATCAACATGCAGTTCGTCGACCTCGCGGCCGGCGACGAGGAACCGATGACCCTGTTCCTCGGCCTGGACAAGAACGACATGCTGCGGATGGCCGAAATCCTGGTCCTGAGCATCGTCGCCATCCTGGTCATCCTGCTGGTCGTCCGGCCGCTGCTGACCCGCGCCTTCGAGGCCATCCCGGCCACCGCCGGGGCGCCCGCCGAGGGCCGTCTGCTGGCCGACGAGAGCGCCGGCGCGCCGGTCGCCATTCCGGGCCCGGCCGACGGCATGCCGAGCGAAGACGACTTCGAGGAACTGATCGATCTCGACCGCGTGGAAGGCCGTGTGAAAGCCTCGTCCGTGCGCAAGGTCGGCGAAATTGTGGACAAGCATCCGGGTGAAGCCCTGTCGATCATCCGGGCCTGGATGTACCAGGAAGCCTGAGGACTCCGAACGTGGCACGAGTGAGAGAGGATTTCAGGACCCTGACGGGTCCCGAGAAGGCGGCGATTTTCATGCTCGCCCTGGGCGAAGAGCATTCCTCCAAGCTCTTCGAAATGATGGACGACGAGGAAATCCGCGAGCTTTCCCAGACCATGGCCAACCTGGGCACGATCAACGCGGCGGTCATCGAACGGCTGTTCGTCGAGTTCGCCGATCAGCTGTCCTCGTCGGGCTCCCTGGTCGGCTCGTTCGACAGCACCGAGCGGCTGCTGATGAAGAGCCTGCCGGGAGACCGCGTCTCCCAGATCATGGAAGAGATCCGGGGGCCGGCCGGCCGCACCATGTGGGACAAGCTGGGCAACGTGAACGAAACGGTGCTCGCCAACTACTTCAAGAACGAATATCCGCAGACCGTGGCGGTGGTGCTGTCCAAGATCCGCCCCGACCACGCGGCGCGCGTCCTGTCGGTCCTGCCGGAGAACTTCGCCCTGGAAGTGATCATGCGGATGCTGCGCATGGAGGCGGTCCAGAAGGAAATCCTCGATCACGTCGAGAAAACCCTGCGGACCGAGTTCATGACCAACCTGGCCCGCACCTCGCGCCGCGATTCGCACGAGATGATGGCGGATATCTTCAACAACCTGGACCGCACCGCGGAGAACCGCTTCATGACGGCCCTGGAGGAGCGCAACCGCGAATCCGCCGACCGCATCAAGCAGTTGATGTTCACCTTCGACGATCTCGGCCGGGTCGACGCCGCCGGCATCCAGATCCTGCTGCGCCAGGTCGAGAAGGATCAGCTGGCCCTGGCCCTCAAGGGCGGTTCGGACGACGTCAAGGAACTGTTCTTCCAGAACATGTCCGAACGCGCCGGCAAGATGATGCGCGAGGACATGGATGCGATGGGCGCCGTCCGGCTGCGCGATGTCGACGAGGCCCAGGCGAGCATCGTCGCCGTCGCCAAGCAGTTGGCCGACGCCGGAGAGATCGTGATTTCCGGCAACTCCGAAGACGACGAACTGGTTTACTAACGCATGGCCGCCATCCGCAAATTCCTGTTCGACACGCGTTTCGACGCTCCCCCTCCGCCGCCGCCCGCGCCGGAGCCGGAGGAGAACGCCGAAGAGGACGTGGAAGAGGAACCGGCGCCGACGTTCAGCGAAGAGGAGATGAACCAGGCCCGGCAGGAAGGATTCGACGCGGGCCGGGAGGCTGGCATCCGCGAAGCCGCCGAAGCCACGGAACGGCAGATCGCCGACACCCTGGCCGCCATCGGCCAGCGGATGGGCGAGGTCTTCGCGGCGCAGCAACAGGCCGCCGAAAGCCTGCAGGCCGACGGAATCGCGGTGATCCAGGCGCTGGCGCACAAGGTTCTGCCGGAGATGAGCACCCGCGAAGGCACCGGCGAGATCGAACGGCTGGCCCGCGAGATCCTGAGCCGCCTGCGGATGGAACCGCGCATCGTCTTCACGGTGAACGACGTCCTAGCCGAACGGCTGCGGGAACAGCTCCCCGCCCAGGCGGCGAGCATGGGCTGCTCCGGCACCGTCGAGGTGATCGCCGATCCGGCCATCGCCCCCGGCGACTGCCGGATCGCGTGGACCAACGGCGGCGCCGACCGCGACACCGCGATGCTGATCGCCGAAATCGACGGCATCATCGAACGTAACGGCGGCCCCGCGCCGTCGCCCGCCGCCGCGCAAACGGACGCGCCGGCGGAAATGGAAACCCAAACGGCCGCGGCCGAAATTTCGGAGCCCGAAGCTCCGGCCGCACTCGAGCTTCCGGAAACGCCGGACTCCGGCGCCCCGGAAGAGACCGACAAGGATCTGGTCATAGGAGAGATTAATGGCTGAAGATCAGAATTTGGAACTGGACGACCTGCAGGACACGGAAATGCCGCCCGAGCCCATGCAGGACAACGACGGCATCACGCCCGACATGGTGGACATGCCGCAGGGCGCCCAGGAACTGGGTGCCGTCTACGACATTCCGGTGCAGGTATCGGCGGTGCTGGGCAAGGCGACCATGCAGGTCAGCCAGTTGCTCAAGCTGGGCCGTGGCGCCGTCGTCGAGCTTGACCGCAAGGTCGGCGAAGCGATCGACATCTACGTCAACAACCGGCTCGTCGCGCGCGGCGAGGTGGTCGTCGTGGAAGACCGCCTCGGCGTGACCATGACGGAAATCGTCAAAACCGATCGGACCTAAGCGGAATGGACTCGTCGGTGACAGAGGAAGGCCGCACGGCCATCTACGTGGGCCGGGCCCGAACGGGCCTCGATGCCGCCACGATCATCGGGCTGATCTGCGGATTCGGGCTGATCGGCGCGGCCATCGTGCTGGGCGGACATCCGGCGAGTTTCGTCAATATTCCGGGAATCCTGATCGTCATCGGCGGGACGTTCGCGGTCACCACCATCTGCTTCTCGATCACCGAGGTGATGCGGACCGCCCAGGTGCTGATGAAGACCGTCCTGTACACGGGGCGCGATCCGTCGGCGGCCGCCATCCGGGTGCTGCGGGTCGCCGAAATCGCCCGCAAGCAGGGCGTGCTGTCGTTGCAGAACGTCCTCGAAGAACTGGGGTCGGAACCGTTCCTGCAGAAGGCCATCCTGATGGTCGTGGACGGGACCCCGGGCGAAGAGGTGGAAACGATCCTGCATCGCGACATCCAGGCGACGCTCCAGCGCCACCAGAAAAGCGCGAACATCCTGCGCAAGGCCGCTGAATTCTCGCCCGCCATGGGCCTGATCGGCACCCTGATCGGGCTCGTACAGATGCTCGGGGCGCTCGACGATCCGTCGTCGATCGGACCCAGCATGGCCGTGGCGCTGCTGACCACCTTCTACGGGGCGGTCCTGGCGAACATGGTCTTTTCCCCCCTGGCCTCGAAGCTGGAACGTAATTCCGCCGAGGAAGCGCTGGTCAACCACATCTTCGCTATGGGGGTAACATCAATCGGACGGCAAGAAAATCCACGCCGCCTGGAAATGCTCTTGAACAGTGTTCTGCCGCCGGCCAAGCGGGTTCAGTACTTCGACTGACGAGGTCCGGCGGAGGAGAAGGAAGATGCACTTACTGATTATCGGTTCACTCAATGGTCAGATCGGCGCGGCCAGCCAGATTGCCATGGCGCGCGGCGCCAAGGTCCGGCACGCCGACGATATCGCGCACGGGCTGCAGGCCCTGCGCGGCGGCCAGGGAGCCGACCTGGTAATGATCGACGTGCAGTTGGACGTGTCCGGACTGATCGCCTCGCTCAAGTCGGAGCGGATCACGGTCCCGGTCATCGCGGCCGGCACCGGCACGGATGCCGAGACCGCCGTCCGCGCGATCCGGGCCGGGGCCAAGGAATACGTCCCGCTGCCGCCGGACGCCGAGATGATCGCCGCGATCCTGACCGCCGTGGCCGAGGAGCACAACGCGCTCATCTACGCCTCGCCGCGCATGAAGGACGTCATCAAGCTGGCCGAGCAGGTCGCACGCAGCGACGCCAGCATCCTGATCACCGGCGCCTCGGGCACCGGCAAGGAGATGATGGCCAAGCACATCCATTCGAAGAGCCGCCGCAAGGACGCCCGCTTCGTCGCCGTGAACTGCGCCGCGATCCCGGAAAACCTCCTGGAATCCGAGTTGTTCGGCCACGAAAAGGGTGCCTTCACCGGCGCCGTGGCGCGCCGTATCGGCAAGTTCGAGGAGGCCAACGGCGGCACCCTGTTGCTCGACGAAATCAGCGAGATGGACACCCGCATGCAGGCCAAGCTGCTGCGCGCCATCCAGGAACGCGAGATCGACCGGGTCGGCGGCAACAAGCCGGTGTCGGTGGACGTCCGCATCATCGCGACCAGCAACCGCGACATGGAAACCGAGGTGGCCAAGGGGAATTTCCGCGAGGACCTCTACTTCCGGCTCAACGTCGTCAACCTGGTCCTGCCGTCGCTGCACGAACGGCCCGAGGACGTGCTGGTCCTGGCGGATCATTTCATCGACAAGTACGCCGATGCCAACGGGCTCGTCCCGCTGCCCCTGAGCGAACAGTCGAAGGCGCTGCTGGCCAGCTACGAATGGCCCGGCAACGTGCGCGAACTGGAAAACACCGTGCATCGCGCCGTCCTGCTGTCCACCGGCACGCAAATCGAGCCGGAGGCGTTCGGCCTGACGGCGCGGGCCGAAACCGCGCACGGCGAAACCGCGACCGCCGCGGGGGGCGCCGCGTCCGCCTCGAACGGGGTCAGCGGCATGGTCGGACGGACGGTGTCCGACGTCGAGCGGGAACTGATCATCGACACGCTGCACCACTGCCTCGGCAACCGGACCCATGCCGCCAACATCCTGGGCATTTCCATCCGGACGCTGCGCAACAAGCTGAAACAGTACACGGGCGAAGGTTTCAACGTCCCGGCGCCGGGCGCCGGCGAACACACTGCCGCCTAACCGGCCACCGGCGAAGAACCGCTGGCTGAACGAACCTGAACCGACGGGCTGCGAGAAGAATGGCTGAAGCATCGACAGAGACAACGGCGACAGGGGGCTTGAACCTCGGTTGGGTGCGCGACCGCCTGATCGCCATGTCGCGACGCAGCGACATCGCCATGGCGATGGCCGTCGTCGCCATCCTGGTGGTGCTGATCCTGCCGCTGCCGACCTGGCTGCTCGACGTCAGCCTCGCCTTCTCGATCACCTTCTCGGTGCTGATCCTGATGACGGCGCTGTTCATCGAAAAGCCGCTCGAATTCAACTCCTTCCCGACGGTCCTGCTGCTGGCGACCATGTTGCGCCTGTCGCTGAACCTGGCGTCGACCCGGTTGATCCTGGCCCACGGCCACGAGGGGCCGACCGCCGCCGGCAACGTCATCGCCGCCTTCGGCAGTTTCGTCATGGGCGGCAACTTCGTCATCGGCATCATCGTTTTCGCCATCCTGGTGATCGTCAACTTCATCGTCATCACCAAGGGCGCCGGCCGTATCGCCGAGGTGTCGGCCCGGTTCACCCTGGACGCCATGCCCGGCAAGCAGATGGCCATCGACGCCGACCTGTCGTCGGGCCTGATCGACGAGGACCAGGCGAAACAGCGCCGCAAGGACCTGGAGGACGAAAGCACCTTCTTCGGGTCGATGGACGGTGCCGCCAAGTTCGTGCGCGGCGACGTGATCGCCGGCCTGCTGATCACCTTCATCAACGTCATCGCCGGGATGATCATCGGCGTCGCCCAGCAGGGATTGAGCTTCGCCGACGCCGCCGACGCCTACACCCGCCTGACCGTCGGCGACGGCCTGGTCACCCAGATCCCGGCGCTGATCGTCTCGACCGCCTCCGGCATGGTGGTGACCAAGGCGGGCATCACCGGCGCCACCGAAAAGACCTTGTTCAGGCAGTTGGGCGGCCAGCCGCGCGCCCTCGGCCTGAGTTCCTTCCTGCTCGCCTCGCTGGCCGTCCTGCCGGGCATCCCCTGGCCGCCGTTCATGTTCCTGGCCGGCGTCATGGGCGCCCTCGCCTGGCACACCAACCAGGTGCAGAAGCGGGTCGCCGCCGAGGAGACCGCGCTGATCGAGCGGGAGCAGATGGAGACCGCGCCGGTCGCCGAGGAGCCCATCTCGACCGCCCTGCGCATCGATTACGTGCGCCTGGAACTCGGATACGGCCTGCTGTCGATGATCAACAACCCGCGCGATGGCCAGCGGCTGACCAGCCAGATCAAGGCCCTGCGCCGCCAGATGGCGTCCGACATCGGCTTCGTCATGCCGAGCGTCCGCATCCAGGACAACATGCAGCTTCCGGCCAACTCCTATGTCGTGCGCGTCAAGGAGATCGAGGCCGGACGCGGCGACCTGCGGCCGAGCCAGTTGCTGGTCATGGACCCGCGCGGCGAGGAGATCACCCTGCCCGGCGAAAAGACCAAGGAACCGACCTTCGGCCTGGCGGCCATGTGGATCGACGAGCCGAACCGGGAAGAGGCCCTGTTCCGGGGCTATACCGTGGTCGATCCGGCGACGGTGATCACCACCCACCTGACCGAGATCGTCAAGGACAACATGTCGGAACTGCTGTCCTACGCCGAGACCCAGAAGCTGCTCGACGAGATGGACAAGGAGCACCAGAAGCTGATCGGCGACATGATCCCGAGCCAGATTTCCATCGGCGGCGTCCAGCGCGTCCTGCAGAACCTGCTGGCCGAGCGGGTCTCCATCCGCGACCTGCCGACGATCCTGGAAGCCGTCTCCGAGGCCTGCGGCCTGACCCGCAACGTGATGATGATCACCGAGCACGTTCGGGCGCGACTTGCCCGGCAGATCAGTGATATGAATACCAACGACCAGGGGATCGTGCCGCTGGTGACGCTATCGCCCGAATGGGAACAGGCGTTCGCGGAATCCCTGGTCGGCAACGGGGACGAGCGGCAACTTTCCATGGCGCCGAGCCGGCTCCAGGAGTTTATCGCATCGCTACGGAAAATGTTCGAACGGCAGGCGATGATGGGCGAGGCCCCGGCGCTGATGACCAGCCCGTCCATCCGCCCGTACGTCCGATCCATCGTCGAGCGGTTCCGCCCGTCGACGGTGGTGATTTCGCAGAACGAGATACATCCAAAGGCCCGAATAAAAACAGTGGGCCATATTTGACGGATGCAAGGGAGAAACGGCATGCCCCGAACACGCGCTCGGGACGATATGGACAAAGGTAGCAGGGCGTCATGGTAGCCCGGCCGAACGTTTCGCCTGTCCAGAAAGGTATCCAGGCCAAGGCCGCGAACATGATCGCCGTGGCTTCCGGCAAGGGGGGCGTCGGCAAGACGTTCTTCGCCATCTCCCTGGCCCACGCCATGGCCAGGAAGGGCGTCCGCACGCTGCTGTTCGACGGGGACCTGGGCCTGGCCAACCTTGACATCCAGCTCGGCCTGATGCCGAAGCGCGATCTCGGCGGCGTCATCGCCGGGCGGCTGACCCTCAACCAGGCCGTCGTGCCGTTCGAGGACGGCGGGTTCGATATCATCGCCGGGCGTTCGGGGTCCGGCACCCTGGCCAACATCCCGGTGACGCGCCTGCGCACCCTGGGCGAGGACCTGACCCTTCTGGCCAACGCCTACGGCAAGGTGATCGTCGACCTGGGCGCCGGCCTGGAACAGACGGTGCGCCAGCTGACCCACAACGTCGGCACCTGCGTGGTCATCGCCACCGACGATCCGGCCTCGCTCACCGACGCCTACGCCTTCATCAAGGTCACCCACATGGAACGGCCGGGGATCGACCTGCGCGTGGTCATCAACATGGCCGGGTCGGTCCGGTCCGGCGAACGGACCTACAACACCCTGCTGAAAGCCTGCCAAGGATTCCTGAAGATCTCGCCGCCGCTGGTCGGCATCGTCCGCAATGATTCGAACATCCGCGAGGCCATCCGCAGCCAGACGCCGCTGCTGATCCGGTCGCCGAACTGCGAAGCCGCCGAAGACGTCGAGGCGATCGCCGCAAAGCTGATGGACTGACCCGCGCGGGGCCGGGCGACGTGCGATGACCACCATCACCCCCCCGCCTCCACCGGCGCCGCCTCCATCCGCGCCGCGCGTCCTGCCGACGGTTACGGTCTCCAACCCTCCCGCCGCGCTGAGCGGCCTCGCCAAGGGCTCGTCGTTCGAGGGGACGGTCGTCTCCGGCGGCGGAACGACGACCGTCCAGGTCAGCACCGCCGCGGGAACCATCCAGATCCAGACGACCCTGCCGCTGAGCGACGGGGCCAAGCTCGACCTGATGCTGCAGAGCCTGTCGCCGCAGGTCCGGCTTCAGATCACCACCGTCGACGGCAAGACGCCGGGCCAGGCCGACCGGCCCGTATCCGGCCAGACGGCGGCGTCCCCCGGCGCCGGCGGAACGGCCGCCGCCGGGCAAAGCGGAGGTCCGGCGGGGACCGGCCTCGCCGCCGGACAGGCCCCCGCGGGATCGTTCAATCCGCAAAGCCTGGTCGGCATGGCCATGACCGGCGTGCTGTTGCGCCCGGAGGGATCGCCCGCCAATGCCGCCGCCTTCCTGGTGGGGGGATCGTCGGCCCAGGTCGAGATCCTGCCTCCGGGGACCGGCCCGACGCTGTCGCTTTCCGCCGCCAACGCGGGCGCATCGTCCTCGGGCGCGCCGAACATGGCGTCCGGGGGATCGTCCCCGGCCGGACCGGGCATGGTCCCGGCCGGCGCCGCGGCCGCCTCGGGAACGCGCCCCCCGTTTTCCGCCATGGCGCCGCGGATGGACGGCGCCGCTTTCGGCGCCAACGGCGGAACCCAGAGAATACTGACCCAGGGCATGCAGCTGCCGCTGCGCATCGTCACCGTGTTGACCCCGGACGGCGGCGTACCGCCGCCGGCGGAAGCACGGGCGCCCTTTCTCGGGATTCCCGTGACCGGACAGATGTTCGCCGCCACCGCGACCGGCACCACCACCACCCACGGCCAACCGATCCTGCACAGCCCCCTCGGCCCGATCGCCCTGGCCTCGCGAGCCCCCATACCGCGCGGGGCCACCGTGACCCTTCAGGTCTCGGGGCACGCCATTCCGCCGCAAGGAGAGGTGGCGGAAAGCACCGAACCGGCGCCGCGGCCGCTCGCCCTGTTCCGGGCCTCCGAATGGCAAACGTTCCGGGAAGCCTACCAGGTCCTGCACGACCTCAACGCCTCGGCCACGCATCAACTGGTCTCGCACCTGCTGCCCCGGGCCGACAGCCATCTCGCGGCCAATATCCTGTTCTTCCTGTCGGCCCTGCGCGGCGGCACCGTCTCCGGCTGGTTCGGCGACCCGCTCACCCGCGCCCTGCAGCGCATCCAGCCGCAGTTGGCAGAACGGCTCCAGGACGAGTTCCGGCAAATGGCCACCCTGGCCCGCGAACCGTCGCCGGGCGACTGGCGCATCGCCCTGGTCCCCTTCGTCAACGGCCCGGAACTGGAGCAGCTCAAGTTCTACCTCAAATCCGCCGGCGCCGAGGAGGACGACGAGGAGGCGGGACTGCCGGGCGTGCGGTTCATCGTCGATGTCGGCCTCAGCCGCCTCGGCCGCATGCAGCTCGACGGGCTGGTGCGCGACGAAAAGAAGCGGATGGACCTGATCGTCCGTTCCGAGGAGCCGTTGCCGCCCGACGTGCAGAACGACCTGCGCCGGATCTTCGAGGAAGCGGTCGCCCTGGCCGGCAAGTCCGGCGGGCTGTCGTTCCAGGCCGCGCCGCCCGAATTCATCGAGGTTTCCCCGAGAGGCGGGCCGGACGAAAATCCGGACCTGATCGCCTGACATGACCGACCACCGCGCCCTGCTGACCATCCAACCCAACCCCGGCGGCCGCCTCGATTACGTGGTCGAACTGACCGGGGCCGTCGGCGCCGGCACCGTCACCGTGCGCTATGTTCCGGACAAGTGGCTCCTTGATTCCCAGGCCTTCCATAACTATCTGGAAAATTTGAAGAATTCGAACGCGGAAACACCGGAGGCCATCGGAATCGCGATCCTCGACGACTTCAACAACGAAGTCGTTCCCCGCTGGCTTCAGGTGACGCTGGCCCTGCCCGGCGGTGACGAGACCGCGCGGGCCGAACACCGGATTCTTCTGGAAGACCGCCAGCCCAACTGGGACAACCCGTCCCTGCTGTCGCACCTGCAGCGGTTCTGAACGGGCGCTCCCCACGGCCGGAAGGCAGGCGGTTTTCGGTCGTCGGAACCGTTGGGGGGAACCCGAAATGCGGGACTTTTTCAATCCCGAGACCCTTCAGGCCAAGGCCGAGGAGCTACAGGCCTGGTTCGTCGAGAACATCCTGGTTCTCGACACACTGGGGCAACTTCTGGCCATTGCCGCGGCCTGCGCCGCGGCCTGGCTGATCGCCCCCAAGACCCGCGCCTGGGTGGAACGCATCGCGCGCGGCCGCCGGCACGAAACGGAACTGCGCAAGGTCGCCGGAGCCGTGGCCCCGCTGACCTTTCCGGTGCTGTGGCTGATCCTGCAATGGGTCGTCGTCTACGTCGCGGCGGCGGCCGGCCTGCCGCACCACCTGAACACCACGGTGGTCAGCCTGCTGACCGCTTGGGTTATTATCCGGTTCACCACAACGCTGGTCCGCGACCCGGTCTGGGCCAAGGCGGTGGCCATCGCCGCCTGGACGGTGGCGGCGCTGAACATCCTCAACCTGCTCGACCCCACCATCGTCCTGCTCGACGGCCTCAGCCTCAACCTCGGCTCCATCCGCATCTCGGCGCTCACCGTGATCAAGGGGCTGTTCACCCTGGCCGTGCTGCTCTGGGTGGCGACGGTGCTGTCGCGCCTGTTCGAGAAGCGGATCAACAGCCTGCCCAACCTGACGCCCTCGGTGCAGGTGCTGTTCTCCAAGCTGCTGAAAAGCGTGCTGGTCATCCTGGCCGTGATCGTCGCATTGGACGCCGTCGGCATCGACCTGTCAGCCTTCGCCCTGTTCGGCGGCGCCATCGGCGTCGGCGTCGGCTTCGGCCTGCAGAAGGTCGTGTCGAACCTGATCAGCGGCGTCATCCTGCTGCTCGACCGGTCGATCAAGCCGGGCGACGTGGTCACGGTGGGCGACACCTACGGGGCGATCAACTCGCTCGGCGCGCGCTACGCCTCGGTCATCACCCGCGACGGCATGGAACACTTGATCCCCAACGAGAACATGATCACGCAAGAGGTGATCAACTGGTCGTTCAGCAGCCGCCGGGTGCGGCTGCGGGCCCGCATCGGGGTCTCCTACAACACCGACGTGCGCCGGGCGATGGCGCTGTGCACCGAAGCCGCCAAGGGCGTGCCGCGGGTGCTGGAAAACCCGTTCCCGGTCTGCCAGCTGCTCGGCTTCGGCGACAGTTCGGTGGACCTGGAGCTAAGGTTCTGGATCACCGACCCGCAGAACGGCACCGCCAACGTGCGCAGCGCCGTGCTGCTGGAAATCTGGGACCGGTTCCAGGCGGAAGGCATCGAAATCCCCTTCCCGCAGCGCGACGTCCACCTGAAAGCCCCCGCCGAAATCGGCGTCCGGCTGCGGCGGGACGAAATGGAGCCGGAAGGGGAAGAGAAAAGCTAGCCGGTGCGCGCGGGACTCACCC
>Ga0207799_100431_pt1 | contig 16483 bp, 14 predicted proteins | sample TtanPargueraPR_4_FD_187742 | JGI IMG/M metagenome (GOLD analysis project Ga0207799, IMG submission 187742) | Aerobic enrichment media microbial communities from Bioluminiscent Bay, La Parguera, Puerto Rico - Tt and M2 (SPAdes) | ecosystem: Environmental > Aquatic > Marine > Unclassified ...
GCGCCGGGTGCTGTCGCTGCTGGCCGCGGCCGCCTGCCTGATCTACGCGGCGCTGCTGATGAAGGGGGCGTGGGACTACTGGGCGCCCTTCGCCGGGCTCGACGCCACCACCGGGCGCTGGTTCCCCACCGGCATCGCCGAGAGCCGCGACCAGGCCTGGTACGAGACCGAGCAGATCCCGATCCCCTTCGCCAAGGCATGGCTGGAAGAGACGTTCAACTTCGGCGAGCCCTATGAGAAGCTGCCCCGCTTCATCCCCTATTTCATCCTGCCCTTCGGCTGCGCGCTGATCCTGCTGCGCCTGATCCAGGCCACGGCGCGGATCGTGACCGGCCGGCAGGAGAGCCTGATCGTCAGCCACGAAGCCGAAGACGCGGTCGAAGACGTGGCCGCCCTGAACCGCGAGGACTGATCCATGGATGTCGTTCTGCTGTTTGCCATGGTCATCGGCCTGTTGGTCATCGGCGTGCCGATCGCGGTGGCGCTGGGCCTGAGCTCGATGATCTTCCTGCTGCTGTTCTCGGACACGTCGCTGGCCTCGATCGCGCAGTCGCTCTACCAGGCGATGGCGGGGCACTATACCCTGCTGGCGATCCCCTTCTTCATCCTGGCCTCCAGCTTCATGTCCACCGGCGGCGTGGCCAAGCGGATCATCCGCTTCTCCATCGCCTGCGTGGGGCATCTGCGCGGCGGGCTGGCCATCGCGGGCGTGTTTGCCTGCATGCTGTTCGCGGCGCTGTCGGGCTCGTCGCCCGCCACGGTGGTGGCCATCGGCTCCATCGTCATCGCGGCGATGCGGCAGGTGGGTTACTCCAAGGATTTCGCCGCCGGGGTGATCTGCAACGCGGGCACCTTGGGCATCCTGATCCCGCCCTCGATCGTGATGGTGGTCTATGCCTCGGCCGTCGAGGTCTCGGTCGGGCGGATGTTCCTGGCCGGCGTCATCCCCGGCATCATGGCCGGCGGCATGCTGATGATCGCCATCTACGTGATGGCCAAGATCCGCAACATGCCCAAGGGCGAATGGCAGGGCTGGGGCGAGATTTGGTCGTCGTTCCGCGATGCCTTCTGGGGGCTGATGCTGATCGCCATCATCATGGTCGGGATCTACGGCATTCCGGGCGTGACCGGCGCCATTTTCACGCCCACCGAGGCGGCGGCGGTGGCCTCGGTCTATGCCTTTTTCGTGGCGAGCTTCGTCTATCGCGACATGGGGCCGCTGGCCGCGGCCGAGGCGGGCGGGCGGCCCGCCAGCCTGCTGCGCAAGCCGCAGGCGCTGCTGACCGCCTTTGTCCACCGCGACACCCGCGACACGCTGTTCGACGCGGGCAAGCTGACCATCACGCTGATGTTCATCATCGCCAACGCGCTGATCCTGAAGCACGTGCTGACCGACGAGCAGATCCCGCAGCAGATCGCAGGCGCGATGCTGGAGGCGGGGTTCGGCAAGATCATGTTCCTGGTGATCGTGAACGTGATCCTGCTGATCGGCGGGCAGTTCATGGAACCCTCGGGCCTGATCGTGATCGTGGCGCCGCTGGTCTTCCCCATCGCGATCGAGCTGGGGGTGGACCCGATCCATCTGGGGATCATCATGGTGGTGAACATGGAGATCGGGATGATCACCCCGCCGGTGGGCCTCAATTTGTTCGTCACCTCGGGCGTGGCGGGGATGCCGATGATGCGGGTGGTGCGGGCCGCCGCGCCGTTCCTGGCGGTGCTGTTCGTGTTCCTGATCATGGTGACCTATATCCCGGTGATCTCGACCTATCTGCCGACCCTGCTGATGGGGCCCGAGATCATCACCAAGTAACGCTTGCCAAACGGCGCGCCGCCGGGCGGCGGCGCAAGAGATGGTTGGGGCCGCTCCGGTGGGAGCGGCCCTTCGCCCGTGTCGAGGCGACGCTTTCGTCCGGCGGGGGGCCGGTGGCGCGGGCGGGATTTTCCGCTGAGAAGCGCCTGAAGAGCAGGCTGCTCTTCAGGTCGCCCCCTTCAGGGTGGGGAGAGTCGTCACCGCGTCAAGGACGCCTGCGGCGCCGCGCGTTTCGCGCGGTCTGGCGATCCCTGACCCGGCGCCGAGTCACGCAGGGGCGTTTTCCAGCGCGGTGATGATGGGGGAGAAATCGGCGGCCTTCAGCGAGGCGCCGCCGACCAGCGCGCCGTCGACGTTGGAGACGGCGAAGATATCGGCCGCGTTGCCGGGCTTGACCGAGCCGCCATAGAGCAGGCGGATGCCCGAGGCGGTCTCGGCCCCCAGGCGGGTCGCCAGTTCGGCGCGCATGAAGTCGTGTACCTCGGCGATCTGTTCGAGGCTGGGGACGCGGCCGGTGCCGATGGCCCAGACCGGTTCGTAGGCGATGACGAGGTTTTCCGGGGTCGCGCCCTCGGGGATGGAACCCGAAAGCTGCGCGCCGATCACGCCGAGGGTCTGGCCCGCGTCGCGCTGGGCCTCGGTCTCGCCCACGCAGACCACGGCGATCAGGCCGGCCTGCCAGGCGGCCTGGGTCTTGGCGGCGACATCGGCGTCGGCCTCATTGTGGTCGCTGCGGCGCTCGGAATGGCCGAGGATGACATGGGACGCGCCCGCCTCTTTCAGCATGCCGGCGGCGATGTCGCCGGTATGGGCGCCGGATTGGGCGGCGTGGCAGTCCTGCCCGCCGCTGGCGATGGCAGGGCCCGCCGCCTGCGACAGGCGCGACAGCAGCGTGGCGGGGGGGCAGATCAGGATATCGACCGAAGGGGCGGGATGGGCGGCCTTCAGCGCCTCGATCTCTGCAAGATCGGCGCCGGTGCCGTTCATTTTCCAGTTTCCTGCCGCCAGTTTGCGCATCGTCCGTCTCCCCGTTGGTTTTCTCTTTGGGGGATGATTACGCGATGGGGCGGGGGGAGGGAACGGCCTATTTCGGCGCAGGCAGGTCCTCGACGTCGGCGAACTTGATGGATTCGCCGCAGCCGCAGGCGTCGACCACGTTGGGATTGCGGAACTTGAACCCGGCCTCCAGCAGCGACACCTCGTAGTCGATCTCGGTCCCGAAGAGGAACATCTGGGCCATGGGCGCGATCAGCACGCGCGCGCCGTCCTGCTCGACCACCTCATCGTTGGGGTCGATCTCGGCGACGTAGTCCATGGTGTATTCCATGCCCGCGCAGCCGCCCTTCTTGACGCCGATGCGCAGCCCCTTGGAGCCGTCCTTGGCCATCAGTTTCGCGATCTGCTTGGCCGCCGCGTCGGTCAGGGTGACGGCCTGTTTGCCGGGAATGCCGAACATGCTGTGTTCCTTTTGTCCTGCCTTCCAATCTAGGCCGGGCGCGCCGCGTTCTCAAGCCGGGCCACGGGGCGCGGCGCCGGGATCTGACGCACAGTCCATGTGCAACCGGCCCGTTGCCGGGCCGCGGACCCTTACATGAAGCCCAGTTCCAGCCGGGCCTCGTCGGACATCATGTCCATGCCCCAGGGCGGATCCCAGGTGATTTCGACATCGACCTGTTTCACGCCCGGCAGCGGCTCGACCGCCTCGGCCACCCAACCCGGCATTTCGCCCGCCACGGGGCAGCCCGGGGCGGTCAGCGTCATGATCACGCGCACGGCGTTATCGTCGCTGATCTCGATCGTGTAGACGAGGCCGAGGTCGTAGATATTGACCGGGATTTCAGGGTCATAGACCGTGCGGCACGCCTCGACGATGCTGTCGTAGAGCGGGTGTTCCGTGCTGGACGGTTTGATGAGGGGAGCCCCCTCGAGCTGTTCGCTCGCCTGGCTGGTCATGCTGCGCCTTCCTTAATTCCGAGCAAAGATATAGGTTTTTCGACCGCCGCCGTCCAGAGCCGATCAGCGCGCCTTGGTGCTGCGCCGCCGCACAGGCGCAGGGCGAACGCGCTTTTCGATCTCGTCATAAAGCAGCCCGGCGATGTTCTTGCCGCTGGCCTTTTCGATCCCTTCCAGCCCCGGGGAGGAGTTGACCTCCAGCACCTTGGGGCCGTCGGAGGCGCGCAGCAGGTCGACCCCTGCAAGGTTCAGCTTGAACGCGCGCGCGGCGCGGATGGCGGTGTCGCGCTCGGCCTTGGTGATGCGCACGGGCTCGGCCGTGCCGCCCATATGCAGGTTGGAGCGGAAATCGCCCTCGGCGCCGGTGCGTTTCATGGCGGCGACCACCTTGTTGCCGATCACCAGGCACCGGATGTCCACGCCGGCGGCCTCCTTGACGAAATGCTGCACCAGGAAGCTGGCCTTGAGCCCGCGGAAGGCGGTGATCACCGATTCCGCGGCCTTCTTGGTTTCGGCCAGCACCACGCCCTTGCCTTGCGTGGATTCCAGCAATTTCACGATCAGCGGGGCGCCGCCGACCAGCCCGATCAGGTTGCCGGTGTCCTTGGGCGAGGCGGCGAAGGCGGTGGTGGGCATGCCGATCTTGTGCCGCGCCAGGATCTGGTGGGCCTGCAGCTTGTCGCGGCTGGCGGTGATCCCGTCCGATCCGTTCACGCAATAGGTCCCGATGGTCTCGAACTGGCGCACCACGGCGGTGCCGTAGGGCGTGATCGAGGCGCCGATGCGCGGGATCACCGCGTCGTAGCGCGGCAGGCGCTTGCCGTCGTAATGCACCTCGGGGGCGAGCGCGTTGATCGCCATGTAGCAGCGGGTGGTGTCGATCACCTCCACCACATGGCCGCGTTTTTCGCCCTCGGCCACCAGGCGGCGGGTGGAATAGTTGTGCTCTTCCCGGCTGAGGACCGCGATGCGCAGGGCGCGGGCGGGGGCGACCTCGCGCATGGTGGCGGAATGGTAGACGTCGTAGCTGAGCTTGGGCTGGCAAAAGCTGTCGCCGGGGCTGACGATCACGTCCTCGGCCAGGGCCTGGCGGCCCAGCAGCATGTGATAGGCCATGCCCTTGCGGTCGGTCAGCGTCAGTTCGATTGGCCAGGTACGCTCGCCGATGGTGATCTCGGCGCTGATGACATAGCGCAGCTCGGTCTCGCCGTTGGAGCTGGTCACCTCGCGCCGGTCGACGATCTCGGCCGAGCAGGGGATGCTCAGGTCGTCGCGCCCCGGGATCGGGTGCACGAGGAAGCGCACGCGCGGATGGGAGGCCGAGCCGAAGGGCTCGATCTCATAGGCGTGCAGCGCCGAGGTCTTGGCGCCGGTGTCCACCTTGGCCTTGAGCGCGGGCAGGCCGAGCCCGGGCAGGGCCACCCATTCCTCCCAGCCGAGGCGGAAACCGCCCGTCTCGGGCGTGGTTGCATCAGTCATCGCGTCACCTGTCTTGGCATTTCGCGGGAATCGCCTATACCGGCTCTCCGATCCCGCCCCCCGCAGGAGCAGATATGTCCGAGCGTTTCAACTTCCATCTTCACGCCTCCGACGGCAAGGCCCGCACCGGTGTGATCTCCACGCCGCGCGGCGAGATCCGAACGCCGGCCTTCATGCCCGTGGGCACCGCCGGCACGGTCAAGGCGATGATGCCCGAAAGCGTGGCCGCCACGGGGGCGGACATCATCCTGGGCAACACCTATCACCTGATGCTGCGTCCCACGGCCGAACGCGTGGACCGGCTGGGCGGGCTGCACAAGTTCATGAACTGGCCGAAACCCATCCTCACCGACAGCGGCGGCTTCCAGGTGATGAGCCTCGCCGGCCTGCGCAAGCTGACCGAGGAAGGGGTAAAGTTCAAATCCCACATCGACGGCTCGGAACACATGCTGACGCCCGAGCGCAGCATGGAGATCCAGCGCCTGCTGGGCAGCGACATCGTGATGTGCTTCGACGAATGCCCCGCCTTGCCCGCCACCGAGGAGGAGGTGGCGAGCTCGATGCGGCTGTCGATGCGCTGGGCGCAGCGGTCCAAGGACGCCTTCGGCGACCGGCCCGGCCATGCGCTCTTCGGGATCATGCAGGGCGGCGTGACGCCCGCGCTGCGCGAGGAAAGCGCCGGGGCGCTGCGCGAGATCGGCTTTGACGGCTACGCGGTCGGCGGCCTTGCCGTGGGCGAGGGGCAGGAGGCGATGTTCGGCGTGCTGGACTACGCGCCGGGCTACCTGCCCGAGGATCGTCCGCGCTACCTGATGGGCGTGGGCAAGCCCGACGACATCGTCGGCGCGGTCAAGCGCGGCATCGACATGATGGACTGCGTGCTGCCCTCGCGCTCGGGCCGGACGGGGCAGGTCTTTACCCGCCACGGCGTGGTGAACATCAAGAACGCCCGCCACCAGGACGACCCCCGCCCGCTGGACGAGCAGTGCGGCTGCCCGGCCTGCCGCAACTATTGCCGTGCCTATCTGCACCACGTCTTCCGCGCGGGCGAGATGATCAGCGGCATGCTGCTGACCTGGCACAACCTGCATTATTATCAGGAACTGATGGCGGGGATGCGCGCGGCGATCGCCGAGGGGCGCTTTGCCCAGTTCGAGGCCGATTTCCACGCCCAGCGCGCCGCGGGCGACATCGAGCCGCTGTAAGAGAGGCGTCGGCGCCCGGCCCAAGTCCCTTACCGGACGTGTTGCAGATGTCGCCCGACCTCAGGCTCGATCAACGAACCTCGCGATGGCAGCTTTGAGCGCTTTGCGAACCTGTGACATCCGGAAAGATAGGGGAGACCTCCCTTTACTGCGCAAAGAGGATCTGATCGGCTGATCGCCAGTCTGCTTTACGTTGGCCGCTCCAAGGCTGGCCATTGGCCACGAGAAATGACAGGTGCCGTGATGCGCTGAAGCGCGCCGGTGACGATAGATTTTCTGGTTGCCCAAGTCGAACGGTCAGTTGCGTTTTGTGATTAGCCAGTAGGTAATTCCTAACGCGAGCACGACGGGCGCCGTTCCATAAATATATGGCGGTGTGATTTGGTTAAAATCGAATATGATGACCTTCCGCGCGATTGCCATCAAAGCCGTCGCGACGACCAGCCGCACTGGGATGACGTTGGTGCTGAGATACATGCTGATATTTACGAATATCTCAATCGCGATCAGCACCGCCAGGAAGGAGCCGAAGGTAGCCAGGAGGTCGCTGATCTGCAACAGCATGAAGGGTGGCTCTGTAACGCGTTGGTAGAGGACGAAGATCACATCGCCTATGCCCCATACGATGACCATCACCATGAGTATCGCAAGAATCTTGACCGCGAAGCGAATGATCCCGTGTAAGAAACGGATAGTTGCGTCCTCATGCTCGAGATGCAGGTCGTGACCCGGTTCTCGCAAGCCCAAATTGTCTTTCTCGTCAGCCATGTCGCCTCAACTCATTTTTCGGTCGAACCGAGGTCACCCGACTGGCGACCGGCGCAGCCCCACCTAAATGGTCTAGTTTGAATGTTAGGGCATGACTGGCTGCCGGTCTATCGGGGCAATGGTTTCCGACACTGATCACTCAAGCCCTCGACGCTTCGCGTCTGCGTTGGCCTGGAAGCACAAACTGCCAATGGTTCCCAAAATGTTGGAAAAGTCCGCAATGCTGACCTTCATGCGCGTCACGCCCTCGCGGAAATCCTCGAGAGCGCGCCTCCGATATGGCCGTGACAGGCGGCGCGTTCACCTCGGCCACGCAACACGCTCGGTCAGGGGCTTGCGCCCGGCCGGCGCCCCGTCTCAGACGATGCCGAACCGCTTCTTGCGCTTGCCCGGGGTAAAGGCATAGCCGCGGGCGGCAAAGAAGGCGCGGACCTCGGGGCTCAGCAGCCCCTTGCCGGTGCCGTTCTGCAGGATGTCGAAACTGCCCGCGTAGTTGAGCTCGACCAGAACCGGGCCGGCCGGCGTGATCGCGATGTCGGTGGACTGGTAGGGGATCGCGCCGAAGACGCGCGCCGCGCGCTCGTTGATCTCGCGCACCTGGTCCCAGAAGGGCAGGGTGAGGCCCTTCAGCCCCGGCGCGGCGGGGTGATCCTCCATCTCGACGCTGACCGGCCCCTCGCGGCCCGCGACGCGGGTGATGGTGCCGGTTTCGGGGTTGATGCCGCAGGCGATGTTGCCCGGCCGCCAGTAGGCGCAGGCGACATTGCCGCCGCTGGGCACCTTCAGCGCGGCCATCGGCGAATAGACCTCGCCGCCGCGGATGAAATTGGGCAGGCGCACCGTGGCCAGGCCGGTGCAATAGGGCGCGAGGCTGGGGTGGTTGTCCAGCCGGCGCTGGATCAGGTAGGCCTGCCCGTCGAGCACCTTGGACAGGAACTCTGCATAGGTCTTCGGCCCGATGCCGGTGCAGGTGATGCTGTCGCTGTCGGCGGCCTCGATCACCATCGCGCCGTTGCCGATCATGCCGTCGAGGGTCTTGGTGAACAGCGACCCCGCCGGATGCGCCAGAACCACCTCGCGCAATGCCTCGGGGGTCGAGATATGGGGGATGCCGGGAAAGCGGCGCGCCGCGCCCTCGGCCGAGGCCACGGCCACGGTCTCGGGCTGCGGCAGGCCCTCGGCCGCCAGCATCAGCGTCATGACGTATTTGTCCTCGGCCGCGGCCCACCAGCGGAACGGGTTGACCGTGTTGGCCGCCGGCCAGACGCTCTTGGCCCCGACGAAGCGTTCGGCCCCGTCCGCGCCGTGGCGCTCGCGGTCCCACAGTTCGTGGCGGACATAGTCGGCCATCTCGATGCCGCGGCCCGAATTGCTGTGACGCAGGAAGTCGCGCCCCAGCGCCAGCGGCGACAACCCGCTGCGCCTGGCCGCGAAGGTCAGCAGTTCCTGGTGGGAATGCGTGTGTTCGCTGTCATAGGCGGCGTTGTCCTGTTCCGCTGCGCTCATTTCGCTCTGGATATTCATGTGCCCAAGAAACCCCCGTGCTGTTCTTCGCGGGCACCTTAGACGTGAAGTTGGGCCATTCTTGGGCAATGTTTCGGCCTGCGCGCCAATATTCCCTCTCGGGGTCGTTTTTCCGGATTCGTAGAACGATCCGGGGCGGTGATCCGTGCCCGCCGGGCCGGCACAACGCCCGCTTGCAGCCCGGATTCCGCCTTTTGCCCGGGCAAATGCCCGAAAAAACATGCTTTTCAGTTGGTTAATGGCGGGGTGCCCCGAGGGTCCCGGCGTGGGGGCGGGGCGCGGCCCTCATCTTCGCTTGCCCCCGCCGGGCGCTGGGGGCAGAGTGGGGGCAAAGCCAAACAGGACTGGTTGAAAATCAGGGGATCCACCCCAGATATTGAGGCCAAGACCGGAGAGAGCCGAGCGCTGCCGCCAAGCCGGGGCCGGTGCCCTCTTGCATAACCAAGGAAAGAGCATGACCGAGCAACTCAGCCAAACCTACCCTGTCCTGCCGCTGCGCGACATCGTGGTGTTTCCGCACATGATCGTGCCGTTGTTCGTGGGCCGGGACAAATCGGTTCGCGCGCTGGAAGAGGTGATGGCCGACGACAAGCAGATCCTGCTGTCGAGCCAGATCGACCCGAGCGTCGACGACCCCACCCCCGAGGGCATCTACCAGGCCGGCGTGCTGGCCAATGTGCTGCAGCTGCTGAAACTGCCCGACGGCACCGTGAAGGTGCTGGTCGAGGGCCGCCAGCGCGTGCGCATCACCGAGTACCTGGACAACGAAGACTTCTTCGAGGCGCAGGCCGAGTTGCTGGAGGAAACCCCCGGCGACGCCGCCACGCTGGAGGCGCTGGTCCGTTCGGTCGGCACCGAGTTCGAGCGCTACGCCAAGGTCAAGAAGAACATCCCCGAAGAGGCCCTGTCGGCGGTGTCCGACACCCGCGAGCCGGCCAAGCTGGCCGACCTGGTGGCCGGTCACCTGGGCATCGAGGTGGAGCAGAAGCAGGAGCTTCTGGAGACCCTCAGCGTGGCCGAGCGGCTGGAGAAGATCTATGGCCTGATGCAGGGCGAGATGAGCGTTCTGCAGGTCGAGAAGAAGATCAAGACCCGCGTCAAATCCCAGATGGAGCGCACCCAGCGCGAGTACTATCTGAATGAGCAGATGAAGGCCATTCAGAAGGAGCTGGGCGACGGCGACGAGGGCCAGAACGAGATCCTCGAGCTCGAAGAGCGCATCAACGACACCAAGCTCAGCAAGGAGGCCAGGGAAAAGGCCGACGGCGAGCTGAAGAAGCTGAAGTCGATGTCGCCGATGTCGGCCGAGGCCACGGTTGTGCGCAACTACCTCGACTGGATGCTGTCGCTGCCCTGGGGCGTCAAGAGCCGGGTCAAGAAGGACCTGAGCCGCGCCGAAGAGGTTCTGGATGCCGATCACTATGGCCTCGAGAAGGTCAAGGAGCGGATCGTCGAGTACCTGGCCGTGCAGCAGCGCTCGAAAAAGCTGAAGGGCCCGATCATGTGCCTCGTCGGCCCGCCGGGCGTGGGTAAAACCTCGCTGGGCAAGAGCGTGGCCAAGGCCACTGGGCGCGAGTTCATCCGCATCAGCCTCGGCGGCGTGCGCGATGAATCCGAGATCCGCGGCCACCGCCGGACCTATATCGGCTCGATGCCCGGCAAGATCATCCAGGCGCTGAAAAAGGCCAAGACCACCAACCCGCTGATCCTGCTCGATGAGATCGACAAGATGGGCCAGGATTTCCGCGGCGACCCGGCCTCGGCCATGCTGGAGGTGCTGGACCCTGAGCAGAACGCGACTTTCGTCGACCACTATCTTGAGGTCGAATACGACCTGTCGAACGTGATGTTCCTGACCACGGCGAACAGCTACAACATGCCCGGGCCTCTGCTGGACCGGATGGAGATCATCCCGCTCGCCGGCTACACCGAGGACGAGAAGCGCGAGATCGCTCGTCAGCACCTGATCGACAAGCAGATCAAGAACCACGGCCTGAAGAAGGGCGAGTTCGAGGTCACCGACGAGGCGTTGACCGACATCATCCGCTACTACACCCGCGAGGCGGGGGTGCGGAGCCTGGAGCGCGAGATCGCCAAGCTGGCGCGCAAGGCCGTGACCAAGCTGATCAAGAAAGAGGCCGACCGCGTGGTGGTCACGCCCGAGAATCTGGACGATTTCCTGGGCGTGCGGAAATTCCGCTACGGCCTGGCCGAGAAGGACGATCAGGTGGGCGTTGTCACCGGGCTGGCCTGGACCAGCGTCGGCGGCGACCTGCTGTCGATCGAGGCGCTCAAGCTGCCCGGCAAGGGCCGGATGAAGACCACCGGCAAGCTGGGCGACGTGATGAAGGAATCGATCGACGCGGCCAGCTCCTTCGTGCGCTCCATCGCGCCCGAGATCGGGGTCAAGCCGCCGAAGTTTGAAAAGGTCGACATCCACGTCCACGTCCCCGAGGGCGCCACGCCCAAGGACGGGCCGTCGGCGGGCATCGCCATGGTCACCTCGATCGTCTCGGTGCTGACCGGCATCCCGGTGCGCAAGGACATCGCCATGACCGGCGAGGTCACCCTGCGCGGCAACGTGCTGGCCATCGGCGGGCTGAAGGAGAAGCTCCTGGCTGCGCTGCGTGGCGGCATCAAGACGGTGCTGATCCCCGAGGAGAACGAGAAGGACCTCGCCGACATCCCCGGCAACGTGAAGGAGGGACTGGAGATCATCCCCGTCAGCCACGTGCGCGACGTGCTCAAGCACGCGCTGGTCGAGATGCCCGAGCCCATCGAATGGGACGAGGCGGCCGAAGAGGCGGCGCAGGCCGCGCTGGCCGCCAAGTCCGGGGCGCAGGGCGGGGCCACCGCCCACTGAGGCCGACCCTTGAAGCCGAACGCGAAAGGCGCGCCCCTGCGGCGCGCCTTTTTCTATGCGTCCTTTCCTTGCCGCCCCGCCACCGGCCTGTCCTGCCGGGGGATGGGCCATCGGGCCCGGCGTCTCGGCCAGAAAACGGGGCGCGACCGTGTCCGGCCGCGCCCCGGATAGGCCGGCTCAGTCGCGCGTTCCCTTCCCGTTGCTCAGGCGGTTGCCGGCCCCGGGCTTGGTGTAGGTCGTACCCGAATGCACGGATGTGTAGCTGCCGGTCTCACGGATGGCCTCGTTGATCGCCTTGTTGACCGACCCGTAGCTCTGGCCATGGGCGGAATTGGGCCCGCCTTTGAAGGTATCGGAAATGGTCGAGCCGGTGTCGCCGGCGAAGGACGGCACGCCCAAAGCCATCAGGGCGGCAGAAGCCAAGACTAGTCTCATCGTTTCCTCCTACAGGACTGGTTACTGGTACTGGGAATACGGCGAGGGCCGTGCCCGGATCATTTTTTCCCGCCCGGGGGCATGGCCTTTTCCGGCGCGGCGCCGGCGGTGCTGTAGCCAGGCCGGCCCATAGCCGTTACCCTTCCGGCAGCACGGCAAGAAAGCACGGAGAGGGCGGGCATGACGCGGGACACGACGAGGCGCAAATCCACCACCACGCGCAGCAAGGTGCGGCCGAAGACCGACGAAACCACGTCGGCATCGCCGCCGCCCGCCGATCCGGGGCCCCGGGCCGCCCCGCCCCCGGACCGCTTCCTGCGCAAGAAAGAGCTGATCGACCGCGTGGTCACCCAGTCCGGGCTGAAGAAGAAGGATGTGAAACCGGTGGTCGAGGCCACGCTGGCGGTTCTGGGCGAGGCGCTGTCGAAACAGGAGCCGATGAACCTCCAGCCCTTTGGCAAACTGCTCGTCAACCGTCGCAAGCAGCAGCCGAACGCCGAGGTCCTGATCACCCGCATCCGGCGCCCGCGCCAATCTGTCGAAGAAGATGGAAAAGACCCTCTTGCAGACCCCGATGAGTGACGCTATTACGCCCCTCACCGGGTGATTAGCTCAGTGGTAGAGCGCTTCGTTCACATCGAAGATGTCGGGGGTTCAAATCCCTCATCACCCACCATTCCCCTTCTGCAACAGATCACGTCCCACGGCCGGCCGTGCGGCGATCATTGCCCGCCGCCGCGACAGTCCGCGACCCTCCGGCCCCGGCCGAGCGGGGCTTTGCGTAGCATAGAAACCGTGCCTTTTCCCTGGCCGGTCTTTCCCGGGCCACGTGCGCACCCGGCGTCAGCACCCCTCTTCGTCGGGGAAGTTGCTGTAGCCTTCGTCACTCTCATCACGGGCATTCAGGATGAGGGTGGAAATCTGGCTTTCGATCGCCTCGAAGCTGGTCGCATCCTCGACGTTCCAGATCTGGTTCATGCCCTCCTCGCAGGGGCCTGCGGCCCCCGGAACGCCGGTGATGGCTGCCGACAGGATGGCGAGCATTGCATAGGCGCGGTCGGTTTTCTGAAGACGTGCCATTTGAAGATCCTTTCCCGAGTCGCCGGATCATTGGCCGCTTCAGTATACCACAGCGCGCCCTTTCGCCGGAGAGGCCGGGCAGGCTGGGCAGGGTCCCCTGTCTGCCGGATTTGCCGTTCGGCCCGGCGCGGGCCGGTGGCGCCCTTTTTGCCATTCGGGGGGCTTGCGCGCCCGCCGCGCCGCTTGCTATGAGGCGGGGCCCGGAGGGTGATTAGCTCAGTTGGTAGAGCGCCTCGTTTACACCGAGGATGTCGGGAGTTCGAGTCTCTCATCACCCACCATTCCCCCAATGACGATCCCGTTGCTGCCCCGGCATCGCCCGGTCCGACCAGCCGCCGCGCCGCGTGCCGCGAACACGGTTTGTCTTGATCACGGCCCGAGACGCTGCAACTCTGGGGTGACCCAGCGGAGGAGTCGCAATGCCGATAGCGCGATTGGAGGATCTGATCGACCAGGGGAGCGGGGCCGCGCCGGCCGATCTGGTGCTGCGCGGCGGGCAGGTGCTGGACCTCGTGACGGGCAGGATGATCCCGGGCGACGTCTCCATCTGCGGGGACACCATCGTCGGCATCGGTGATGCCTATGAGGGGCGCGAGGTGATCGACGTCGACGGGCTGACCCTCGTCCCCGGTTTCATCGACACCCATCTGCATATCGAAAGCTCGATGGTCACCCCCTATGAGTTCGACCGCTGCGTCGGCCCGAGCGGCGTGACCACCGCCATCTGCGACCCGCACGAGATCGCCAATGTCGCCGGGCTGGAGGGGATCCGCTATTTCCTCGATGCCTCGGCCCGCACGGTGATGGATATCCGGGTGCAGCTTTCCTCCTGCGTGCCCTCGACCGAGATGGAGACCTCGGGCGCCCGGATCGGGGCCGGGGACCTGGCCGCGCTGGCCGACCATCCCCGGGTGATCGGGCTGGCCGAGTTCATGAACTACCCCGGCGTGATCCACAAGGATCCGGGCAGCATGGCCAAGCTGGAGGCCTTTCGCGGGCGCCATATCGACGGCCATGCGCCGCTGCTGAGCGGCAAGGACCTGAACGCCTATATCGCCGCCGGCATCCGCACCGAGCACGAGGCGACCACCGCCGAGGAGGCGGTGGAAAAGCTGCAGAAGGGCATGCGGGTGCTGATCCGCGAGGGCTCGGTCTCCAAGGACATGCACGCGCTGGCGCCGGTGCTGACCGAGCGCACCGCGCCCTACATGTGCCTGTGCACGGATGACCGGAACCCGCTGGACATCGCCGAATACGGGCACCTCGATTACATGATCCGCACCCTGATCGCGCTGGGCGTGCCGCCGCTGGCCGTTTACCGCGCCGCCAGCCTCTCGGCGGCCGAGGCCTTCGGGCTGAAGGACCGGGGCCAGATCGCGCCGGGCAAGCGGGCCGATATCGTGGCGCTGCCGGCGCTGGAGGACTGCCGGGCCGCGCTGGTGATCGCCGGCGGGCGGGTGATGGACGAGGCCGCCTTTGCCGCGCGAGAGGTGGTGGAACCGGTGGCGCGGCGCTCGGTCAAGGCGCCCAAGGTGGTGGCGGATGATTTCCGCCATCCCGGCGATATCGAATCCAGCCATGTGATCGGCATCCTGCCCGGCAAGATCCTGACCGAGCATCTGCGCGAAGAGGTGCTGATCGTGGACGGCGACAAGCCGGCCGATCCGGCGCTGGGCCTGAACCGCATCGCGGTGATCGAGCGGCACGGCAAGAACGGCAATATCGCCACCGGCTTCGTGCGCGGCTTTGACATGGGCAAGGGGGCGATCGCCTCGACCGTCTGTCACGACCACCACAACATTGCCGTGGTGGGGGCGAATTACCACGACATGGCGCTGGCCGCGAACCGCCTGGCCGAGATCGAGGGCGGCTTCGTCGTGGCCGCGAATGGCGAGCTGAAGGCCGAGCTGGCGTTGCCGGTGGGCGGGCTGATGAGCCTCGCCCCCTTCGAGGAGGTCGAGGCCGACCTGCGCAGGCTGCGCGACGCGGCCGCGCGGCTGGGCGTCACGCTGGAGGAACCCTTCCTGCAGTTGGCCTTCCTGGCGCTGCCCGTGATCCCGTCGCTCAAGATCACCGACCGCGGGCTGGTGGATGTCGAAAAATTCGAGATCATTGGCTAGGATGTGCGACTGCGCACAATGTGGCGTCACATATCTGGGTTTTGTGCGGGTGTTATCGGTTTAGACTCCCTGTCACCGCATCAGGAGACAGGACATGAGCTGGAACCCCGCGCTTGACCCGCATTGCCCCACCGGCGACGAGGTGGATGCCATCGACACGGTGATCGTGCCCCGCGCCCGCGACATCGGCGGGTTCGAGGTGCGCCGCGCGCTGCCCGCGCCGCGGCGGCAGATGGTGGGGCCCTTCATCTTCTTCGACCAGGTGGGCCCGGCGGAATTCCTGACCGGGCAGGGGATCGACGTGCGCCCGCATCCGCATATCGGCCTCTCGACCGTCACCTATCTCTACGAGGGCAAGCTGCACCACCGCGATTCGCTGGGCACCGACCAGTGGATCGAGCCGGGCGCGGTGAACTGGATGACCGCCGGCCACGGCATCACCCATTCCGAGCGCGCCGACGGCGCGCTGCGCCGCGCGCCGCATTCGCTGTTCGGCATCCAGACCTGGGTGGCGCTGCCCGCCCATGCCGAGGATGGTCCGGCCGGGTTCGAACACGCCCCCGCCGACACGCTGCCGCTGCTGGAGGGCGAGGGCAAGACCGTGCGCCTGATCCTGGGCCACGCCTATGGCGAAACAGCCCCCGTGAAAACGCCGGTCGAGATGTTCTATGCCGATGCCCAACTGGCCCCCGGCGCGGCGCTGCCGCTGCCCGACGGGCACGAGGATCGCGGCCTTTACGTGGTGCAGGGCGGCATCGAGATCGCGGGGCAGGGATTCGAGGCCGGCCACATGGTCACCTTCCGCCCCGGCGACCGCGTCAGCCTGCGCGCCGGGCCGCAGGGCGCGCGGGTGATGCTGTTGGGCGGCGAGACGCTGGAGGGGCCGCGCTATATCTGGTGGAACTTCGTCGCCTCTTCGCGCGAGCGCATCGCGGAGGCCAAGGAAGCTTGGCGCAAGGGCGACTGGGAACAGGGCCGGTTCCAGCTTCCGCCCGGCGACGCGGAGGAGCATATTCCGCTGCCCGCACGGTGAGGGCAGGGGGAGCGCGCGCAAAATCGCGGCTTTTTGCAGATGGCCGCTTGACGCCCGCCGACGCTGGTCATAGAAGGCACCTCACGCCGGGCCAGAGCCCGGGGCAAGCAGAGCGGTTGTAGCTCAGTTGGTTAGAGTACCGGCCTGTCACGCCGGGGGTCGCGGGTTCGAGCCCCGTCAACCGCGCCACTGCTTCCCCGAGACGCCCGA
>Ga0207799_100433_pt1 | contig 16238 bp, 18 predicted proteins | sample TtanPargueraPR_4_FD_187742 | JGI IMG/M metagenome (GOLD analysis project Ga0207799, IMG submission 187742) | Aerobic enrichment media microbial communities from Bioluminiscent Bay, La Parguera, Puerto Rico - Tt and M2 (SPAdes) | ecosystem: Environmental > Aquatic > Marine > Unclassified ...
GGCGGGGCGGTCCTGCTCGACGTCTATTCGAGCTGGGCCGGCAAACCGGCCATGATCGTCCACGACCTGTTCGTCGAAGACGACGCGCGCGGGCACGGTGTCGGCCGGGCGTTGCTCTCGGCCGCCGCCCGGCGGGCGGCCCGGCGCGGCTGCTGCCGCCTCGACGTCAACGTGGTGTCGTGGAACCGACGGGCCCGGGATTTCTATGAATCCCAGGGCTTCCGCGAGGTCGCGGGCTGGCGGCCCTACCGGCTCGACGCCGAGGGGTTGCAACGCTTGGCGCGGGAAGAGACCACCCCCGATTAGGCGCCTACTTGGCCAGCATGACCTCGGTCGACTTGATGATGGCGGTGGCGTCGCTTCCGACCTCCAGGCCCAGGTCCTCGACCGCTTCGACCGAGACCAGGGAGGTGACGATCTGGCCGCCGATATCGATCTTCACCTTGGCCATGATCTGACCCTTGGCGACTTCGACGACCTTGCCCTTGAGGGCGTTGCGGGCACTGAGTTTCAAGGCTTCTCCTCCTCGTTCTTACGCGGCCAGCGATTTGGACGCGATTTCGTAGGTGTCGCGCGACAGGTCCGGGGCCGCGAGGATGCGCTCCAGTTCGGCCTTCATCTTCTCCTGCCGGTCTCGATCGAACCGCCGCCAGCGGCCGAGCGGGGCCAGCAGGCGGGCGGCGATCTGCGGGTTCAGCGGGTCGAGTTGCAGGATGCGTTCGGCATGGAAAGCATAGCCCGACCCATCGGCCGCGTGGTAGCGCAGCGGGTTGGCCATGATGAAGGTGCCGACCAGGGCCCGGACCTTGTTCGGATTCTTGATCGAGAAGGCCGGATGGTCCATCAGCTCGCCGACGCGGTCCAGCGTATCGGGGCGCTTCGACAGCGCCTGTAGCGCCAGCCACTTGTCGAGCACCAGGGAATCGCTGCGGAACCGGTCGTGGAAGGCGGCCAGCGCTTCCTCGCGTTCCGGCCCGTCGAGATCGACCAGCAGGCGCAGGGCGGCCAGGCGGTCGGTCATGTTCCCGGCCTCGCGGGCCTGGGTGACGATCAGACCGCGTAGGGCGTCGTCCTCGCCGGCGAGAACCGCGAGATATCCGAGCGCGACGTTCTTCAGCGACCGTTGTCCGGCCTGCTGCGGATCGGGGCTGTAGGGACCGGCCTGTCCGTTGGCCTTGTAGACCCGGACGAAATCGTCTTTCAGCGCGGTGACAAGGTCGCGCTTCAACGCCTCGCGGGCGGCGTGGATGGCGTCCACGTCGATGGTCTTCATCCGTTCGGCCAGATAATCCTCGCCCGGCAGGGCTAGGGCTTCCGAGGCCAGCCCCTTGTCCAGGTCGCCGTCGCGCAGGATCTCGCCCATCGCCTCGATGAAGGCGGGATCGAACGGAGTCTGTTTGTCGCCCTTCTGGATTTCGGCGACGCGTGCGAGCAGCAGGTCGGTGGCGAACTGCTGGCCGGCCTCCCAGCGGGCGAAGGAATCCCCGTCGTGGGCCATCAGGAAGGCCCGCTCGGCGCCGCCCTGTTCCAGATTGACGACGATCGGGGCGGAGAAGCCCCGGTTCACCGAGAGCGCCCGCGGTTCCGGCACATTGACGAAGCGGAAGGTCTGGCGCGGTTCCTTGAGCGACAGCACCCGTGTCGTCGCGGCGGCTCCGGCGTCCTCGCTCTCCAGGCGCAGCGGGATGCCGTCGCCCTGGGCGTCGAGCAGCCCGACCGCGACCGGGATATGCATCGGCTTCTTGTCCGGCTGTCCGGGCGTCGGCGGCACGGTCTGGGCCAGGGTCAGGTCGTAATTGCCATTCGCCGCGTCGTAGCGGCCCTCGACGGTAACCTCGGGCGTCCCGGCCTGGCTGTACCACAGCTTGAACTGGCCGAGGTCGACCCCGCTGGCATCTTCCATCGCGGCGGCGAAATCGTCGCAGGTCACGGCCTGGCCGTCATGCCGCTCGACATACAGCTTCATGCCCTTCTGGAAGCCATCCTCGCCGAGCAGGCTGTGCATCATGCGGATGACCTCGGCCCCCTTGTCGTAGACCGTCGCCGTGTAGAAGTTGTTGATCTCGATGTAGGAATCCGGGCGTACCGGATGGGCCAGCGGCCCGGCGTCCTCGACGAACTGGCGGCCGCGCAGGTTGCGCACCTCGCGGATGCGTTCGACCGGGCGCGAGCGGGTGTCGGACGAATATTCCTGGTCGCGGAACACCGTCAGCCCCTCCTTGAGGCTGAGCTGGAACCAGTCGCGGCAGGTGATGCGGTCGCCGGTCCAGTTGTGGAAGTACTCATGGGCGACGACCTTGTCGATATAGGCGTATTCCGTGTCGGTCGCGGTTTCCGGATCGGCCAGCACGACCTTGTCGTTGAAGATGTTGAGGCTCTTGTTCTCCATCGCGCCCATGTTGAAGGCGCTGACCGCGACGATGTTGAACAGGTCCAGGTCGTATTCCAGGCCGAACCGTTCCTCGTCCCAGCGCATCGAGCGCTTGAGCGACTCCATCGCATGCGCCGTGCGGTCCTCCTTGCCGTGCTCGACGAAGATGCGCAGCGCCACCTCGCGGCCCGAGGCGGTGGTGAAGCTGTCGGCCCGGTACGCCAGGTCGCCCGCCACCAGGGCGAACAGGTAGCTCGGCTTGGGGAAGGGGTCGTGCCAGACGGCGTAGTGCCGCCCGCTTTCCAGATCGCCCTCGTCCTCCAGGTTGCCGTTCGACAGCAGCACCGGATAGGCAGCCTTGTCGGCCCGGATCGTCGTGCGGTAGGTGGCCAGCACGTCCGGCCGGTCGAGGAAATAGGTGATGCGCCGGAAGCCCTCGGCCTCGCACTGGGTGCAGAAGATGCCGCCCGCGACATAGAGCCCCGAGAGCGCCGTGTTCGCTTCCGGGTCGATCCGCGTCTCGATCTCCAGCGTGAAGGCGGCGGGGACCTCGGGCAGGGTCAGGCTTTCCGGCGTCGTCTCGTATTCGCCCTCGGCCAGCTCGCGCCCGTCGAGCGCCAGGCGGACGAGTTCCAGCTTGTTTCCGGCGAGGATCAGCGGCCGTGTTTCGGCGTCGCGGTCATAGCTCGCGCGCATTTCCAGCCGAGCCTTGACCCGCGTCGACGATGGTTCCAGGTCGAAATCGAGGTCCACCGAATCGATTCGGTAATCGGGCGCGCGATAGTCCTCGCGGCGGATGGCTTGCGGCTGTGAGCGGCTCATGATTTCCCTTTACGAAACTGGAAGAAACTGGCGTTCCAAGATATCGACCCCGACCGGCCCCTCGGCAAGGGTATTTTGGCGAATCGGCGGTTTTCGGGGGGTTCCGCTCTTGACCCGGGGGGACCGCGCGGGGATCATCCTCTCCAGGCGGTTGAAACCGCCGCTGTCGGGAACCGGATCGCGCCGCCGGGGAGGTGCGATGTTCCCCCGGTAAGAATGATAACCCCTGGAGTACAAAACGTGCGTGCTATCGTAATTCATGGTGAGAAGGACATCCGGCTCGAAGACGTTCCGATGCCGGAGCCGAAAGAAGACGAGCTGTTGATGAAGGTCGCCTGCGTCTGCGTCTGCGGCAGTGATCTGCACTACTACGTGGAAGGTGGCGTCAACACCAAGCGGATCGTCAACCCGCAGATTCCCGGACACGAGGCGGCCGCTTGGGTGTGGGATGACCGGGCCCCGGAATTCGGCCTGAAGAAGGGCCAGCTCGTCGCCATCGAGCCGGCCGAGGCTTGCGGTAAGTGCGAAGCCTGTCTCGCCGGGCGGCCCAATCTCTGCCTCAACCAGCGCTTCCACGGCGGCCCGCCGTATCCGGGCGCCCTGGCCGAGTACTTCAAGGCCAACCGTCATATGATCGTCGAGGTGCCCGAAGAGTTCACCCCGGCCCAGGTGTCGGGGCTGGAGCAGGTCGGCATCGGCATCCATGCGCTCCGCAAGGCGGACCTGCAGGTCGGCCAGTCGGTCGCCGTGCTCGGCGCCGGGCCCATCGGCCTGATCCTCATGCAGCTGGCGCGGGCCCAGGGCTGCGGCAACCTGATCGTCGTCGAGCCGGTCGACTACCGGCGCGAGGCCGCGCTGAAGCTCGGCGCGGATCACGCGGTGGCCAGCTTCGAGGACGTGAAGGAGAAGAACGGCGGTCAGGGCGTCGAGCTGGTGCTCGAGGCGACGACCGATCCGGCCGCTCCGGCCCAGTCCGTCGAGATCGCCAAGTGGGGCGGGCGCATCGTCCTGGTCGGCATTCCGACCGGCACCGAATATGCGCCGATCGACGCCATCACCCTGCGGACCAAGGAACTGACCATCCTGTCCTGCAAGATGATGGGCGACGAGTTCCATCAGGCGATCGACGCGGTCAAGCGCGGCTATGTCAACATCGACGCCCTGTTCACCCATCATGTGGAGCTGGACCAGGGGATCGAGATGTACAAGACCCAGGCCGACCACAAGGACGGCTGCATCAAGTCGGTGATCTATCCGAACGGGGTCGTCAAGGGATAAGCCCTTGCGGCCGGTTTGAAAAAAACCCCCGGCGATGGCTCGCCGGGGGCTTTTCGTTTGTGGCGGTGGTACGCCTAGAGGCCTTTGATCATGCCGCCGTCGACCGGGATCATCGCGCCGGTGACGTAGCTGGCGGCCTGGCTGCACAGGAAAGCGCCGACGGCGCCGAATTCCTCGGGGTCGCCGAAGCGGCCGGCCGGGATCTGGGCCTTGGAGGCTTCCTGAATCTCCTCGAAGGACTTTCCGGAGGCTTTCGCCTTGCCCTCGTCGATCTGGCGGACCCGGTCGGTGGCGACGCGGCCCGGCAGCAGCACGTTGACGGTCACGCCGTGCTTGGCGACTTCGGTGGCCAGGGTCTTCGACCAGCCGGCGATGGCGCCGCGGATGCCGTTGGACAGGGCGAGGCTGGGGATCGGCTGGACCATGCCCGACGATCCGACGGTGACGATCCGGCCCCACTTCTTCTCGATCATCCCCGGTAGGAAGGCGTCGGTGATGGCGAAGATCGACGCGGCCATGGTCTCGAAGGCACCGATCCACTCGGCGCTGTCGCGGCCCTGCGCCGGGCCGGGCTTCGGACCACCGCAGTTGTTGACCAGGATGTCGACGCCGCCCTTGGCCTGGACCGCCTTGATCAGCGAGTCGATCGACGCTTTGTCGGACAGGTCGAGCGGCAGCATCTCGATGTTGGCCACTCCGGCCAGGGTGTCGGTGCTGCGGGCGGCGGCGATGACCTGCACGCCCTCGGCGGCAAGGGCCTTGGCGATGGCGGCCCCGAGGCCGCGGCTGGCGCCCAGAACAAGGGCGCGTTTTCCGGCGATACCGTAATCCATTAGTTCAAAGTCTCCAGTTGGCGTTCCTGACGGGCGAGAATGCGCTCGACCTCGGCGATGGCCTTGGCCGACAGCGGCGCGCCCGGACGGCGCTGTGTGGCGCTGGCGATGGCGCCGCGCTTGGCCAGTACGTATTTGCGCACGGCCAGGCCGAGGCCCGGCTGCTGCTCGTAGCAGACGAGCGGCAGGTAGGCGTTGAAAATGTCGTGCGCCCGCTCAAAGTCGCCGGCCTGGCAGGCCTCGACGACCTGGACCAGCATTTCCGGATAGGCGAAGCCGGTCATCGCGCCGTCGGCGCCCCGTTCCATCTCCTCGGGCAGCAGTACCGCGCCGTTGCCGCACAGGATCGAGACCCGGCGCTGGCCCTTGGCCTCGGCGTCGCGGATGTCGGTGATCTTCTGCAAGCCCGGCCAGTCCTCGTGCTTCAGCATGGTGATGCTCGGCATTTCCTGGAACATCTTGCACAGGGTCGAGGAACTGATCTGGACCGTCGTGGTCAGCGGGAAGTCCTGCAGCACGATCGGCACGTCCTCGCCGATGGTCGAGACCACGCTGCGGTAGTAGCCGATGACCTGCTCGTCGGTCCGCATCTTCCACGGCGGGGCGACCATGACGCCGGCGGCGCCCAGGTCCATCACCTTCTTGGTCAGCTCGCCGATGGCGGCCAGGCCGGGGGCGGAAACGCCGACGACGACCGGCTTGCCGTTCATGCGGGCCAGGGTGCGGCGGGCGATCTCGACGGATTCGTCCTGGGTCAGCTTGGGTGCCTCGCCCATGACGCCGAGGATGGTCAATCCATTGGCGCCCTTTTCGAGGTAGAAATCGACCATGCCGTCGATGCTGGCCGTATCGATCTCCATCGACTCGGTGAACGGCGTCACGGCGATGACGAAAACGCCTTTTGTGTCGGTCGTGATCAGGGGCATAGGGGGAGCTTCTTCTTATCTGTGGTGGCGATGGCTGGATTCACGACGCGGCGCCGGTCATCGGGAAAACCGTGCGGACCGGGGTCACGGCGAATGAAAGCCGTTCCGTCCCATCCGTCTCGGCCGCCGTTGGCCGGACGGGATGCCTGGGCGCGGACTCGCGGCTTCCAGGGAATCAGGCTTGCAAGCGCTATTCTTCTGTTCGAGTGCGGCGGTGTTGTCAAGTTATGCCCTCGCGTTTTCGGTATACGGAGGGAAAAAGGCCCCTGGTCCGGCGGCGCGTCCCGGCATAGGGTGTGGGCCGGTAAAGGAGAAGCCATGAACCAACGGCCCAACGGCTCCGGGGACCTCGAACCCCTCGTCGCTGATCCCAACGAGACGCTCGACGTCGAATACAAGCGCTGGATGGACCTGCGCAAGCCGATGCACGAGCGCCGCATCGCCCGGCATATCTGCGCCCTGGCCAATCACGGCGGCGGCTATCTGGTGTTCGGCATCGACGACGACATGACCCCGTCGCCCGCCCCGCCGGACAGCCTGGAGGGCTATTCCCACGACATCGTCAACGCCATCGGCCGGCGTCACCTGATCCCGCAGCCCCATTGCGACGTGCGGATCGTCCAGTTGAACGGCACCGCCTATCCGATCGTCATCGTGCCGCCGCACGGCGAGACGCCGGTCAGCATCCGGGGCGCCGGCAGCGACGATTCCGCCAAGGGGGTCCGCGACGGCATCGTCTACATCCGAGCGCCGGGACCGTGTTCCATCTCGATCCACGAATTCCCCGAACTGTGGCGGCCGCTGATCGTGCGCTGCCACGCCGCCATGGTCGCCACCCTGGACGCCGACGGCGACGGGGCTCTCTCCGCCGCCGAGCGGGGAGGGGCCGGCGCGTCGGACTGAAACGCCGGCCTTCCTCACGCATTCGTGCGGGCCGGGGTTCTTTTCGACTGCCCGGTCCAGCCCCATCTACACGGCTGGACTGGCAACGGAGGCGAACATGAACCGGCGTCATTTCCTGAAGGCTTCGGGGCTGACCGTCTTGGGCGGCGTCCTGGGGGCCCTGCACACCGATTCGGCCCGTGCCCACCACGGCTGGGGCTGGGCGACCGGCGAGGAATTCGAACTCACCGGCCACATCATGGCCGTCCGCCTCGGCAACCCGCACGGCGAACTGACCCTGGATGTGGACGGCGCGGATTGGGTGGTCGAGATCGGCCAGCCCTGGCGCAATTCGCGGGTCGGCCTGACCGAGGACATCCTGTCCAAAGGGACCGAAGTGACCGCGCACGGCCACCGTTCGGCCAAGGCGGACGAGCGGCTGATGAAGGCGGAACGGCTGGTCATCGCGGGGCGGGACTACAACCTCTACCCCGACCGGGCGTCCTGACCGGGTGATCGGGGAGATTCTGGCGGCCTTGGAGGGGACGGCCCTGGCGGCGTCCCTGCGCGGTTCCGTTTGGGCTTATCCCCTGGTCAACGCGGCCCATATCCTCGGTATCGCGCTGCTGGTCGGCGGCATCGCCGGGCTCGACCTGCGGCTGATCGGCCTGTGGCGGAGCGTCCCGCTCGATATGCTCTCCCGCGTCCTGGTGCCGGTGGCGGCGTCGGGCCTGCTTCTGGCGGCCGTTGCCGGGGGGCTGCTGTTCATCGTCAAGGCGGGGGATTACGCCGCGTCCTCCCTGTTCCGCGCCAAGATGGTCTTGCTCGGCCTCGGCGTGGTCAACGCGGTGTCCTTTCACGCGGTCCGCCGCCGGACCGCGATGTCGCGGCGGCTGCGCCGTGCCTTCGGCCTGACGTCCCTGATCCTCTGGGTTTCGGTACTCGTCCTGGGCCGTCTCGTCGGCTATTTTTAGCGGCTTTGGTATTATTCTTGCTTATAGAATCGCCGTCCTCAATAGCCGCGCGGAATCCCACAGATGGCCGACAGAATAAAAGAAATAATTTCCGACCTGGTCCGGCGGCATGGCGGATTCTACCGGTTTCCGGGGCGTTTGGCGCTGGTGTTGGGCGTCGCCGTGCTGCTCGCCGTCTGGATCTTCGGCGAGACGGGGCGGATATGGCCCTATCGCGGCGAATCGCCGCGCGGCGTGCCGTTCGATGTCGTCCGCGTTTCGCGGATCGCCGACCTGAAATCCGTCTACGAGAAACGCGGCGCCGAGCTTGATGCCGTGGCGGCCGGCGAGGCGGCCGTGCCGCCGCTGGTCTTGGCCGGTCTGCCGGAGGATTTGGGGACCGACCTCCCCACGGACGAGCGCAAGGCCGCCTTCATCGCCTCCGTCCTGCCCTCCGTGCTGATCGTCAACCGGGAGATCCTGTTGCGGCGTCTCCGTCTGCAGCGGGTTCTCGAGGCCCGGGTGTTGGGCCGGGATTTGTCCCAGGAAGACAGCGACTGGCTGGCTGAAATGGCGGAAGCCTACGGCACCGAGCCGGATAAGCCCGCTGCCCTGCGTCTGCGGATCGATGTCGTTCCGGTCTCCCTGGCGATCGCCCAGGCGGCGGTGGAAAGCGGCTGGGGCTCGGCCCGTTTCGCCCAGGAAGGAACGGCGCTTTACGGCATTCACGGGCATAACGGCGAGGCGGCGCTGGAGGCCGACGCGGCCGACGGCCTTTATCTACGCGGTTACGACACGGTGCTCGGCTCGGTGCGCGATTATGCGCGGCTGCTCAACAGCCATGCCGCCTATGCCGGGTTCCGCAAGCTCCGGGCCCAGCGCCGGGCGGCCGGGCTGGCCCCGAGCGGCGCCGTACTGGCCGGAACGCTGACCAGCTATTCCGAGCGCGACCAGGCCTATGTGAAGACCCTGCGCCAGGTCATCCGCGACAACCAACTCGGACGGCTGGACGCCGTCCGGCTGGAGGAGGATGTGCCGGCGAAGGGCGAAAGCTAGCCTAGCGCGTCTGTTCCTTGGTCTTCAGGAATTTGACGTCCGGCCAGTCCTTGCCGGCGCGTTCCAGGTGCCAGGCGTTGCGGGCCATGAACACCGGCTCGCCGTCGTGGTCGTCGGCGATCGCCGCGTCGTTGGCCTTGAGGAACTTCTTCAGCATCTGCGAATCGTCGGTCTCGACCCAGCGCGCGGTGTACAGCGTCGTCGCCTCCATGCGCACCGGGATGTCGTATTCCGTGCGGATGCGGTCGGCGATCACCTCGAACTGCAGCGCGCCCATGACGCCGACGACCCAGTCGCTGCCCAGGCGCGGCTTGAACACGCGGGCGACGCCTTCCTCGGCCAGTTGCTGGAGCGCCCGGCCCAGATGCTTGGCCCGCATCGGATCCTCGGGGCGGACGGTGCGCAGCAGTTCCGGCGCGAAGCTCGGAATGCCGGTGAAGTTGATCAACTCGCCTTCGGTCAGCGTGTCGCCGATCCGCAGGGATCCGTGGTTGGGGATGCCGATGATGTCGCCGGCCCAGGCGTCCTCGGCGGTCTCCCGGTCCTGGGCCAGGAACAGCAGCGGGTTGTGCAGGTTGAACGGCTTGCCGCTACGCACATGGTGCAGCTTCATGCCGCGCTTCAGATGGCCGCTGGACAGGCGGAAGAAGGCGATCCGGTCGCGGTGTTTCGGGTCCATGTTGGCCTGGATCTTGAACACGAAACCGCTGACCTTGTCCTCGTCGGGAGCGACCGCCCGTTCGTCGGCGGCATGCGGCCGCGGCGACGGCGCGACCTTGACCAGTCCCTCGAGCAGTTCGCGGACCCCGAAATTGTTGATCGCGCTGCCGAAATAGACCGGGCTCAGGTTCCCCTCGCGATAGGAGCCCAGGTCGAACTCGGGGCACAGCCCCTTGGCCATCGGCACTTCCTCGCGCAGCTTGGCGACGGCATGGTCGGGCAGCAGCCGGTCCAGCTTCGCGTCGTCCAGGCCCTGGCAGCGTTCGACCGTGTGCCCCTCGGCGTCCTCGCGGGCCTCGGCGGCGTGGCCCTTCTCCATCAGCATCAGGCTGTCGTTGAACACGTCGTAGCAGCCGAGGAAGCCGCGCCCCATGCCGATCGGCCAGCTCGCCGGTGTCACCTCGAGCTGGAGGGTCTGCTCGATGTCTTCCAGCAGTTCGAACGGGTCGAGCGCCTCGCGGTCCATCTTGTTGACGAAGGTGATGATCGGGATGTCGCGCAGGCGGCAGACCTCGAACAGCTTGCGCGTCTGGGCCTCGATGCCTTTCGCCGCGTCGAGCACCATCACCGCCGAGTCGACGGCGGTCAGCGTGCGGTAGGTGTCCTCGCTGAAGTCCTCATGGCCCGGCGTGTCGAGCAGGTTGAAGGTGCAGCCGCCGTAGTCGTAGGTCATCACCGACGAGGCCACCGAAATGCCGCGCTCGGCCTCGACCTTCATCCAGTCGGACCGCGTGTTGCGGGCCTGCCCGCGCGCCTTCACCGCGCCGGCCATCTGGATGGCGCCCCCGAAAAGCAGCAGTTTTTCGGTCAGGGTGGTCTTGCCGGCGTCGGGGTGCGAAATGATCGCGAAGGTGCGCCGCTTGGTGATTTCACCGTTGGGTGTGGCCATGGAGGATCGGGACTATGCGCTGGTTCAAAAAAAACCGGCGGGCCACGGAGGGCCCGCGCAGGTGGAGCGGATACTAGGAAAAACCTTATTGTCCCGGCAACTCTATTCGACGATGCGCAGGTCTTCCGCCGCCGATTTTCCGTTTCTTCCGGGTTTGAGCTCATAGGAAACCTTCTGTCCCTCGGCAAGACCGGCGAGTCCCGCCTGCTGGACAGCAGAAATATGAACGAAGGCATCGGCCGACCCGTCCTCCGGCTCGATGAATCCGTAGCCTTTGGTCGGGTTGAACCACTTTACAGTTCCGATAGGCATCATCTTACCTCAACGATGGACGTAACGCCCCGCCCGCCGAACCGAGCGGGGATTTAAGGTAGATGGGGGCGGTTTCCTTCCCGCGCAAGAATTCCGGCAGAAACCACCCGCGCTATGCACGAAAAACGGCGCCCCGAGGGACGCCGCTCCGGGGGCAGTGCGACGGCCGTGACGGCCGCCGCCTGCCGGCTCTTTCTTGGACGAAAAACTCGGGCCTAGAGGTCCCGCTTGCAGAAGTACCAGTCGGTGTAGTCGTAGCCTTCACCGCTGCGCTTCTCGGCCGCTTCCGCGGTGCCCGGCGGCGGGACGATGACCTTGTCGCCCGGCTGCCAGGATTCCGGGGTGGCGCAACCGTTGGCGTCCGAGGTCTGCAGCGCCTTGACCAGCCGCACGAACTCGGCGATCGAGCGGCCGTTGCTCATCGGGTAGTAGACCATGGCGCGCAGGATGCCGTTCGGATCGATCACGAAGGTGGCGCGGACGGCCGAGGTGTCGGCGGCGCCCGGATGGATCATGCCGTAGGCCTTGGCGACCTCCATCTTCAGGTCGTCGATGATCGGGAAGGGGATTTCGACGCCGAAATTGTCCTTGATGTTGCGGGTCCAGGCGATGTGCGAATGGACGCTGTCGATGGACAGGCCGAGAAGCTCGCAGCCGAGCTTCTGGAACTCGGGATAGGCCTTGGCGAAGGCCATGAACTCGGTGGTGCAGACCGGCGTGAAATCGGCCGGGTGCGAGAACAGGACCAGCCACTTGCCCTTGTAGTCCTCAAGGGTCTTCGGGCCGTGCGTGGTCTTGGCGGAAAATGCTGGGGCGGGTTCGTTCAACTGGGGCAGGCCCAGGACGGGGGATTCGGTTTCCATCTCTGAAATCCTTGAGCAAGATGTTGTTTATAATTATTCTAATATAGAATAGTATAACGAAAGTCCAGCCTTTTCCGTATTTTTTTTGTGGATAATTTGTGAAATCGCTGTTCAGCGCGGATTCGGCGGCAGTCCGGCCCGCAGCGCGGCGATGATTTGCCAGCGTTCCTCGGTGCTCAGAACGTCCTTAAAGGCAGGCATATCGGTCCCGAGCGTTTCCCCGCCCTCGGAAACGGTCCAGAAAAAATAGCCGTCCGTCGCGATCGGCATCCGACGCAGGGCCGCCAGGTCGCCGGGCCGTGGATCGAGGTCCTTGGCGCCTTCGCCGTCGCCCCGCCCGCCGTCCCCGTGGCACAGGGCGCAGTTGTCGTCATACAGTTCCCGTCCGGCGGCGATGGTTTCCGGGGTGGCCGGAAGCGGGTTTTCCAGATTTTGGTAAGCCGCGGGCAGACCGTTCATCATGAAGAAACGGTGGCGGACCATGTCGTTGCGGCCCATTCCATGACCCATACCGGGGCCCATCCCCATTCCGCGTCCGGGGCCCATGCCCTGGGCAATGGCCGTGCCGGCGGCAAACACGAGGCCGAGCATCGCAAGGCCGGTCGGAAATGGGCGTTTCATTACCAAGGCTCCTTGTCCAACTGTTCGTAAACGGCCCGGGCGATGGGCAGCAGGTCCTCCCGGGGCACCGGGCCGACCAGGGCGCAGGAGAACGGCAAGTCGATCCAATAGAAGGCGGAAACCCCATGCTCGCTGACGAAGCGGAACGCCGTGTCCGATCCCTTGCGTCCCGCCCGGACATAGACGGTCAGCCGGTTGCCGGCGGTGTTCTCGTACATCAGTTGGGCGGCCGGACGGCCGTCCTCCGGCAGCAGCCGTCCGCCGACGAGCCGGTATCCCGCCGCCAGCAGGGAAGGGGCGCGCAGCGGCTGGCCCAGGCGCTTGGACAGCCAGGCGACCAGGTGGGCCTCCTCGTCGGCCGCCACCTCGACCGGGTGGCGGACCTCGGAGGCATAGACCAGATGGGCGCCGACGGCGTGTTCGACGAAGCTTTTCGCCACCCCATCGTTCCCGGCCTGGAAATCGCGCAGGCCCCAGCCGGACAGGCCACCCGCGAAGAGCAGCACCACGGCGGCGGCGATCCGTGCCCAGGCGGGCCAGGGCGCGCGCGCGGGGCGGGCGATCGCGGCGTGCCGCAGCCGCTCCGGCACAGGTTCGTCGAGGACCGCATCGAACAGGCCGTGCAGCCCGGCGTTCTGGCCGCGATAGGCGCCGACCCGCGCCGCGTCCTCCGGATGCCCGGCCAGCCACGCCTCGACCTCGGCCCGCGCCGTCTCGTCGAGTTCGCCGTCCACGAAGGCGTGCAGGCTGGTCTGGTCGACGGTCTTCGGCGTGCTCATTTCACTCTCCTGAGGGCCGGGGTGTCCCCGCCCTCCATCAGCCCGCGCAGCCGGTCGCGGCCGCGCGAAAGGCGCGACATCACGGTGCCGACCGGCACGCCCAGGACCTCCGCCGCCGCCTTGTAGGACAGCCCCTCAAGGCCGACCAGCAGCAGCACCTCGCGCTGGTCCTCGGCAAGTTGGTCCAGCGCCCGTCCCAGGTCGCGGATCTTCAGGGTTTCGCCGGGGCCGCCGTGGGTCGCCGCGCGGGCCTCGATGCTCTCGCTCATCGGAATGTCGTCGGGCCGGCGGCCGCGCCGCCGCGCGTCGTTGACGTGCAGATTGTGAAGGATGGTGAACAGCCAGGTCTTCAGGTTGCTGTCCGGCCGGAACAGGTGCAGCCGCGACAGGGCCCGTTCCAGGCAGTCCTGGACCAGGTCGTCGGCGGCCTCAGGGTCGCGCCGCAGGGCCCGGGCGTAGCGGCGCAGATGCGGAATCTGCGCCGCCATGTCGGGACGCGGATCAGACGGACTCACGGGGCTCTCCCGGCGGGGCTGTTCATTCCGTTCCTTCGCGATCTCTTCCCCTTGCCGAAGCAAGAGTGCCTGTCCGGATCAACAGCCGGGCCGGGGGATTATTCCCTTTTCCCGTCTTCCGCGCCTTCCCGTCCTATTCGACCTTTTCCGATGTATCCGGGGCCGCAGGGGCCGGGCAGGTACGGATGCCGAACAGCGTGTAGGCCGGGCACCAGCCGATCAGGGCGGTGGCCAGCGGAATGATCCCGATCCATCCCCAGGGCGTTTGCGGGCCGACGAAAACGAGCGCGATCAGAATCAGGCCGACGACGATGCGGGCGGCCTTGTCGAAAGTGCCGACGTTCTTGACCATGACGTGACTTTTCCTCCTTTTGGGCCGGTTTCCGCCGACCTCCGGCGGACTCACCGGCGTTCGCCTTTTGATGTGGGGCGCGGCCTCGCCGGTTCAAGCCGCTTCTGCGGGCATGCCGAGAAGATCCGTCCCGTAGGAGTTGTCGATCACGCAGCGCCAGCGCCCCCCGGCGTCTCGGCGGAAAACGTAGGTTGCCTTGCGGACGGCGTGGAAAGGCGCGCCGTCCGCCGGGTCGGCATTCAGCACCGATTCCATGATGACCAGGGCCGTGTCCCCGCCGCCCTCGAGGACGATCATCTCGCCCTGGGTGACGGTCAGACTGTGGTTGAAGTGTTCGGCGATGGCGGCGAAGGCTTTGCGGATCTGCTCCTTGCCGGTGGCGTTGAGCCCCGGCTTGACGACGAGGACGGCATCTTCGGCGTAGAACGCCATCAGTTCGTCGAAGTCCTCGCGGCCGATCGCCGCGTCAGCGGCTTCGATGACGGCCTTCAGGTCTTGATACGGCATGGTTTCCTCCTCTCGGCGACGGCCGCCCTTTGGGGCGAGAACATGGGCGGAAACAAAAAATCCGCCCGGCGGGCGGATCGTCGTATCGGGTGATGAACGCGTCCTATTCCGCCATTCGGAAAAGGTCGGGAATAATGATCGCGGTCAAGGTCGCGGCACGAAACATCTTGCTATATGGCCCCGGTTTCCCGGCGCTGTCCAGCAGTTCTGCCCGTGGAACGCATTTCGCGCGATGCGGGCCGCTTGACAGGATTCATCGCCGCGCCGTATTCGAGAGCTTCGGCCAACTGGGGGGGGATGGCGCGAGGGAAGAAGAGGAACGGACTTTAAATGTTTGACGTGTGCGTCATCGGTCACGTCGTGCGCGACATCAATACGATCGAAGGCTGCGAACAGGAACCGTCCCCCGGCGGGACCGCCTATTACTCCGCCATGGTCTACGCCAGCCTCGGGCTGCGGACGGCGGTGGTCACCAAGGTGGCGCGGGGCGACGAGGACGACCTGCTCGGCGAGCTCCGTGAGGCGGGGGTCGAGATCTTCAATCTTCCCACCGAACGCTCGACAGTCTTCCGGAACGTCTATAACCCGGAAAACCCGGATATGCGCCGCCAGCAGGTGGATGTGCGGACGGGCACGATCCGCGCCGAGGAAATGCCGAAGGTCGCGGCCAGCGTCTACCATCTGGGGCCGCTGATCCGCGGCGACATCGATCTCGGGATCATCCGCCGCCTCGTCGGCAACGAGACGACCATCGCCCTGGACGTCCAGGGGTTGACCCGGGATATCGTGGCCGGCGAGGTGGTGCCGACCCGGCGCCCCGGCAGCGGTGATTTCCTGCACGACGTCGATATCCTCCAGGCGGACGATTCCGAGATCCTGACCTTCACGGGGGCTTCCTCTGTCGCCATGGGCGCGGCCCAGGCCCGGGCCGACGGCGCCGAGGTCGTGCTGGTGACCCGGGCCAGCCATGGTTCGCTGGTCTGCAACGCGCTGGGGATGCTGAACGTCGAACCCGTGCCGCCGCGCCGCCGCCTCGACGCGACGGGTTGCGGCGACACCTACCTTGCGGCGTTCATCAGCCGCTGGGTGCGGGACGAGACCCTGTCCGACTGCGCCCATTTCGCCTCGGTGGCGGCCGGCCTGAACATCGAGCATCTCGGCCCGTACCGGGGTAGCGAGGAAGACGTGTTCGACCGCTGGGCTGAATTCAACCGAAGCGCCGAGGGCACGGCTTTTCCGGTGCCGAGGCAGTCAATCCTTTAGCCGCAGCACAAGCGGCTGGTGGTCGGAGGCGTCGGTCTTCGTCTCCACGACCAGGGCCTCGACGCGGCGGGCGACGTCCGGGGTGACGATGAAGAAATCCCGGCAGTGCGGTCCTTGGGACCATTGGGCGCGGTCGAAGATCCCGCAGGTGGGATCGTGCGGCTTGCCGGGATGCGCGTGGCGCCAGGCGTCCAGCAGGTCGGGCGTGCCGTCGCTGAACGGGGCGGCCAGCTCGGTGAAGACGGCGTCCCCGACGGTGATGTTGAAGTCGCCGCACATCACGCAGCGGCTCGGCC
>Ga0207799_100434_pt1 | contig 16158 bp, 13 predicted proteins | sample TtanPargueraPR_4_FD_187742 | JGI IMG/M metagenome (GOLD analysis project Ga0207799, IMG submission 187742) | Aerobic enrichment media microbial communities from Bioluminiscent Bay, La Parguera, Puerto Rico - Tt and M2 (SPAdes) | ecosystem: Environmental > Aquatic > Marine > Unclassified ...
ATTCGCGATCTTGCGGATGTCGCCCCAGCAGTGCTTGTAGTCCGGCAGGACAAGCTCGTTGACGCCGGGGTTGACCACGTTGCCCTGGCTGCCCGCCGGCGAGCCGAACACCATCGCCACCTGGCCGCGCCTGGCCGTCGGCGTGGGATAGGCCATGCCCTGGGTCGCGCCATTGTCGTTGACGATCTCCAGCAGGTCGCCCGGGTTCAGGCCCAGTTCGACCATGTCGTCGGGGTTCATCTCGACGAAGGGATGCGGGAAACGGTCCTGGATGAAGTCGTTTTCCTGATCCAGGAACTGGTTCTGCCAGAAGATGTTGGCCCGGACATTGTTGATCCAGAACCTGTGAGCGGCCTTTTCGCGCGCCTTGCCCGGCGCCTGCCAGCCCCGCCAACCGGCGGCGCAGAACAGCGCCTTCTTGTCGTCGCGCCCGTGCCGGTCGAAGGTGCCGTCGGCATAGAGCCGTTCGGTCCCGACCAGCTGGCCGTTCTCGTAGCCCACGACCGGTTCCTGCACCCCGTTGTTCCCCATCGCGCGCAGGCGGTCATAGGTCACGTCCGGGTTGCCCTGGTTGTAGCCGTCCATGAAGGCGTCTTCCTCGGTCTCCCAGTCGTAGCCCTTGAACTGGTCGGCATAGGCATCGTTGCCCATGTCGCGCAGCACACGCTCCATGTTCTGCGCGATGCCGGCGGCGATCAGGCAGTCGGGCCTGGAATTGCCGAACGGGTCCATGTAGCGCTCCGACAGGCGCATCCGCCGCTCGCCGTTCATCGAGGTGAGGTTCATCTCGTTGGCTTCGCAGGCGGGCAGGATGACATGGGCGTTCTGGCCGATCTGGCTGTGGATGATGTCCACGTCCACCACGAACAGCCCGCCCGCGTTGATCGCGGCGACGATCGCGTCGACCACCTGTTCCCGGGTACCGCCCGCGGCGGCGTCGATGGCGTCCTTCACCATGTCGGACCGGCGCTTGTGGACCCGCTTGAACTCGGACGCGTTCAGCGTGGTCTTGTAGTGGTCGCAGGCCCAGATGTGGTGCACGCCGCCCAGGCCCCGGATCAGGAACTGGTCGATATATTCGGCGGGCCGCCCCACATGCGCATCCGAAGGCCGATAATAGCCCTCCTGGTGCCCGCCGAGGCGACAGACCCCGCCGCCCTCGCGGCCGATGTTGCCGGTGGCCAGCGCGATGTTCACCAGGGCGCCGATGGTGCGGTAGTTGTCGTTGCCCCAGATGATGCCCTTTTCATAGGCGGTGACGCATTTACGGCGGCTGCCGTCGTCATGCGGCTTGGCGATCCATTCGGCGGCCTTGACGATGTCGGCGGCCGGGACGCCGCAGATCTCCGCCGCTTCCTCGACCGAGGTGCGGCAGCTTGCCATCGCGTAGTCGAGGCTGCCAAGCCCCGCCGGATGCGCACTGTCCTGCGCCACAGCCTCGCCGTTCTGGAAGGTCGAATTGGCGATGAAATCCGCATCCACCCAGCCGTTGTCGACGATATGGGTCAGGATGGCGTTGAAGAGCGCCATGTCGGTGCCTTCGTTGATGGCAAGATGCAGGACGTTGTCCTTGCCGGCATATTGCTCGGACGCGCTGATCGTCAGCGTGCGGCGCGGATCGACGACGACCATCTTCGCGCCGTTCTGCAGCCCCGGCACCATGTGGTTCAGATAGAGGTTGGTCTGGGTCTCCATCGAATTCGCGCCGACCATGAAGATCGTGTCGGTCAGCCCGTAATCCTTGTAGGCGTAGTTCAACTCGCCCACGCCCATGTCCCGGGTCGAATGGACCTCGGAGTTATAGGCCGGGCGGTTGTGGATCCGGCAGTTCTTGATCTTCATGCTCTCGAAATAGAGCTTGCCGGTGCCCCAGGTGTTCTCATACCCGCCGGCCGAGCCGCCGTGGTCGAACATCGACACCACGAGGTCGTCCTCGGAGCCCTCGGTCACCACCCGCGCCGTCACCCGCGCCACGAGGTCGAGCGCGTCGTCCCAGGTCGTGGGCTGCCAGACGCCGTTGCGCCAGACCTTGGGGTCCGACAGGCGCTGCTGCTGCGTCCCCGTCACCGTGGAGGGGCGGTTTTCGGCCATCCGCGCGCCGCGGATCGACCCGAGGCCGGAATTGACCACGCAGTTCACATCCGGCTTGACCACCAGCTGCACGTCTTTGCCGTCCTGCTTGACGATGTTGTACATCGAAGGGGCGTACCACGCTTCGGTGTCCTGATACTGCTGTTCGCTCAGGTCCACGCCGAACTTGTTCTCGCCGGGGGCGGTGCCGCCCTGCTTGTTCATCGGCCAAGTGTAGGCTTTGTAGCCGCAGCCGACGATGCAGTAGTGGCAGGTTACATTGTGCTCCTTCGCATCCGCCGGGATGATCGGAAGCCGGTCTATCTGTCTTTTATAAGCCATGATCTCTCCCCCCTCACAGCACGTTGGACAGACGGCCGTAAATCAGCTCGTCCACCCCTTCGGCATAGATGTCGCCCTTGTCGTCCACGCGGAGGACGAATTGCGGCAGGTTGTTGGTGGCATGGCCCCAGACCTGCTGACCGCCCGCTTCTGCGTCGAACCGTGAGTGGTGGCCGGGGCAGTTAAAGGTTTTGTCTTCGCCGTTGTAGCTGAGCATCCAGCCCTTGTGCGGGCAGAGCACCGAATAGGCGACGATATCGTTATCCGGCCCGACGCCGCCCTCGACCGCCTGCCCGAGCTTGAGCAGAACACCCGGGCTGTCGGCGTCGGGATATTCGATGTCCATCGGCTCGTTCACCACGAGGTCCGAGACATTGCCGAGCTTGTTGGGCGGGTACTCCACCCGCGCAAGGCTCCGCGCCTGCGCCTGTTGCGCAGGCAGCACCGTGGACGCCGCAGCCCCTGCGGCGCCCACAAGGCCGCCGCGCAGAAACTGACGACGGCCCGCATCGACCAGCCGATTGCATTTCATCGAAAAACCCTCCCTTGCTTTTCCGCATACCATGGTAGGCGGCAGCAAGGCGGCTGCGCGACGCGCCCGAGGGCGATGCCGCGCTGCGGCTGTGTATTGATTTCAAAGGGGTTTTTCGGCCGTTCGGAAATCCGAACATTTTCGGCCGGTCGTCAGAGGCCGAATTTCTGCATCTTTTCCCACAGAGTCGTGCGCGACACCTTCAGCAGCTTCGCCGCCTCCAGGATATGCCCGTCCGTCCGGGCCAGCGCCGCGACGATCTGCTGCCGTTCGGCGGCGTCGCGCGCCTCGGCCAGGGTTGAGAAGCGGTCGCTCTCCGCCCCCAGTTCCGGGAAGATGTCGGATGGGAACAGCCAGTCCCCCTGGGCGGCCTCGACCGCCCGCAGCAGCCGCGCCCGCAGCTCGCGCCCGTTGCCGGGCCAGTCATGGGCGCGAATGGCGCTCTCGGCATGCGAGGACAGCCCCTTGAGCGGAGCGTCCCGCCGGCCGTTCAGCGCTTCGAAGAACTGCGTGGCCAGCCAGACAGCGTCTTCGGGCCTTTCCTCGAGGGGGGGAATGAAAATCTCGTGCGTCTTGAACAGGTACAGAAGGTCGGCCCTCAGCCCCCCTGCCCCGGCGTTCTCGTCGGCGACGGGCCAGTCCGACGCGACGACCCGGAACGGCGCCCCGGCCGACAGGATCCCGATCAGACGGTCCTGCGACGCCTGCGAAAGGCTTCCCAGCCCGTTGAGATGCAGTGTTCCCTCGCCAACCTCGGCGATGGCTTCGGTCAGCGCCGCGTCGTCCCCGGGGGTGCGATGCGCGTTGACCTCGACAAAGGGGGCGGCGCGCCGGTCGGACAGGTCGTGGATTCTGCGCGCCAGGCGCGCCTTGCCCAGCCCCTTGCCGCCCCGGATCAGGACCGGATGGTCGCCCTCGGCATATTCGGCCGCCAGCGCATCGACCCGGCGCGCACCCTCGGAAATGCCGGTCTGAGGCGGCAGATCCACAATCTGTTCGGGGCGCAGGATCAGCGCCAGCCGGCTGAGGAACCCGCCCATGTCGAAGGGCTTGGTGATGTAATCCGCCGCCCCGGCCCGCAACAGCCGCACGGCCTGATCGATCCCGCCCTGTCCGGTGATGAACAGAAAGGGCGGCGGCGTGGTGGTGCGGCAGAGCGTTTCATACAGCTCCTCGCCCGTTCCGTCCGGCAGGCGGATGTCGCAGACCACGGCGTCGACCGGCTGACGCGGGGTCCGGATCGCGGACACCCCGCGCCCCATCAGCTTGACCCAGGTGACGGCGGCCCCTTCGAGCTCCAGCCGCTGGTGGATCGATCCCCCCATGATCTCGTCGTCTTCGACGAGGACGATGTGCCGGCCCGTCAGGCTCATGCCGCCTCCGCCCTGGGCAGAAACACCACCAGCGAGGTCCGCCCGCCATCCCTGATATGCCGGATGCGCCCGTTGAGGCCCGCGACGAGGTCATGAACCAGCCGCAGGCCCACGCCGCCGCCCGGCGCGACCGGCGCCGAGGACATCAGGCGGTCGAGGTCCTGCGCGCTCAGCCCCCGCCCATCGTCGGTGATGGTCAGTTCGACCCCGCCTTCGTGGGGCCCGACGCTCAGGCCGATCCTGCCGCCCTCGGGCGCCGCCGCAGAGGCATTCAGAAGCAGGTTGAGAACGATCTGGCGGACCGGCGCGGCCGGCAGCGACGCCAGATCCGCCATGTCGGCCCGAACCTGCCAGTCCAGGCGCTGCCCCTTCCGCGCCGCCTCGGGCTCGAACAGCAGCTTCAGGTCGTCGAAATCCGTGCGCCGCAACGGAAGGCCCCCGCGGTCGAGGCGGTTTTCGTCCAGGATGGCGCGGCTTACATCCTTCAGGTGCACCAGCCCGCGCTCCAGCAGCTCGACCGATTTCTGCACCACGTCGGGCCGGTTGGCATAGGTGCGGATGGTGTCGACGCTGTTGAGAAGCCCGCCCAGCGGGTTGTTGATCTCATGCGCCAGCGACGAGGACAGCCGCCCCAGGCTGACGAACCGCTCGCGCTCGGCCAGCCGCTTCTCGGCCTCGGCCCGCGCATCGATCGCCCCGGTCATCGTGTTGAAGGTCCGCAGCAGACGGGCCAGCTCGGTATCCGAGCTCGGGATCTCGGACTCCGGTATCCGGCCGGGGGCGCCGCCTGCACTGTCCATATGCTGTGCCAGAACCGTCACCGGCTTGAGCATCCGCGCCACTAGGAAATACCCCGCGAAGGCAAGCAGCGCGGTGGCCCCCGCATTGGCCAGGAGAAGGTAGAGCGTGACCCGCTGGCGCTCGGCCAGCAGGTCGCCGACATCGATCTCGGTCACGATCTGCCCGACCGTGCGCCCCGCCACCAGCAGGGGCGCGCGCACCCGCACCTGCGGCGCGTTCCCCGATGCGGTCAGCCCGGACAGGTCCGACGCGTCCTCGGAAAACGGGGCGGCGTTGCTGTCGACGGGTGCGCGGACCGGGTCGGTCGCGGCCAGCACCCTGTTGCGGTCGTCTGCCACCACCGTGAACAGCATCCGCTGCCCGTCGGAGGCCGCCCGCGCCCTGTCCAGCGTGTCGTAGACCTCCCACACGTCCTTGTGCAGGACCAGCGGCCCCAGCGCGACCGACAGCCCCTCGACATGCAGCCGCGCGATTTCCCGCAGCCTGTCGTCATGCAGGCGGCTGAGCGACCGCAGCACCTGTTGCGACGCGACCATGCCCAGAACGATCATCAGCACGCCCATGGCCAGGGCGACCCGAAGCGTGATCGGGATGCGGCTGATCGTGCCGTCCCTCATCCGGCCTGCCCCAACTCCGCCATGCGCGCGGCGATGCCGTCGAACAGCCGGACATCCGGCTCGGCGATCCGGTCGAGGAACAGCAGGTCCAGCGCCTCGCGCCCGGCCGCGGTTCTGTCCATCCCCAGCAGCGCGCGCTGCAGCGACAGGATATCGGCGTCCGCCATGCGGCCCCTCCGCGCCGCGAAGGGCGGGAAGCCCAGCCATTCGGAGCGGGAAACGACCCGCGTCCGCGCCACGAGGTCGGGTTCGACCGCGGCCAGCGCCTCCCAGACATATCCGTCGACGCTGCCCGAGCGCACGAGGCCCCCGGCCACCGCCCGCACCACGTTCCGGTGCCCCCAGGTGAAAATGGTGCGCGCGAAAAAGCTGTCGGGCGTCTCGCCCATCCGGGCGAGGTCCGAGGCGGTGACCAGAAATCCGGAATTGCTGTCGGGGTCGGAAAAGGCGTGCATGCCGCCGCGCAGATCCGCGAGGCCGGTGGCCGCGTCCCCGGCCGAGGCGATGAGATAGGACTGATAGCGGGGCTGCCCGCGCCAGACCGGCACCCCCAGCAGGGACAATTGCCCGCGGTGCTGCAGGAAGGGATAGCCGCACACCCATGCGGCATCGACGGACCCATCCAGCAGCGCCCCGGTGATTTCCTGGTAGGTCCGGCGCTGGACGAGATCGATATCCCGCTCCATCCCTGCCGCCAGCGCGGCGCGCAGCCGTTCGATCACCGCCGCGTCGTTGTCGAGGAACACCGGCGTCAGGGCGAGCCGGAACAGCGGTTGCGCCCGCAGCACCGAGGGCAGCGGCAGAAGGGCGGATGCGGCGACCGCCCCGATCAATTCCCTTCGTCTCATGAACACTCCTCCCCGCATGGGAGCCTACGCCGCCAGCACGATCCGGGGCAATCCCGTTCGAACCGCCCCCACGCCCCGGTCTCCGGCAGCCTGCGTTTTCACGCAATTTGCAGCGCCCTGACTGCCGGCACCAGCGCTATTTCGAAAATTTACGAAATAGCGCTTGACGCCGCCGCCGACTCTCCGCATTTTATTTCCATGAACATCGAATTAGCATCCCGTCAGCTCGAGGCGATCGGCAACGCCACCCGCTTGACCATCTACCGCACCCTGGTCCGCGCCGGGGAAAACGGGCTGGCCGTCGGTCAGTTGCAGGAGCGGTTGAACATGCCGGCCTCGACCCTGTCGCATCACCTCAAGCGGCTGGTCGATACCGGCCTGGTCCGGCAGGAACGGTCCGGGACCAGCCTGATCTGCCATGCCGAATACCCGGCGATGAAGGCCCTTCTGGGGTTTCTGGCGGATGAGTGCTGCGCCGACGAACGCCAGGGCAACGCCAAATCCGCGCCGGAGGCGGCATCGTCGGACACCGCCGCGTAAAAAATTTGGGTCCTATTTCGAAGTTACCGGAAAGATGGAAGGATAAGACATGACCACGAAAACTCCCCTCCCCGTCGCCGTCATCGGGGCCGGCCCCGTGGGCCTCGCCGCCGCGGCCCGGCTGCTCGAGAACGATCTGACGCCGCTGGTCTTTGAACGCGGCGCGCAGGTGGGCGCGACGATCGCCGAATGGGCGCATGTGCGCGTGTTCTCGCCTTGGGAATTCAACGTCGACGCCGCCGCCCGCGCCCTGCTCGAGGCCGAGGGCTGGCAGATGCCCGACCCCGAACACCTGCCCACGGGCGGCGAGCTGATCCGGGATTATCTGATCCCGCTGGCGGCCCATCCCGCGATCGCACCGCACCTGCGGCTGAATGCCGAAGTCACCGCGATCACCCGCCAGGACCGCTCCAAGCTGACCTCGGAGGGCCGCGATGATGCGCCCTTCGTGATCGTCTGGCGCGATGGCCAGGGCACGCAGCACCGCACGCTTGCCCGCGCCGTGATCGACGCCTCGGGGACCTGGGTGCGCCCCAACCCGATCGGGCGCGACGGCCTGCCGGTCGAGGGCGAGGTCGAGAACGCCGACCGCATCGCCTATGGCATCCCCGATGTGCTCGGCTCCGAGCGGGCAAAGTACGAGGGGCAACATACACTGGTGATCGGGGCCGGGCATTCCGCCATCAACGCCGCGCTCGACCTGATCGAGCTGCAGGATCAGGCGCCGGACACCCGGATCACCTGGGCGACCCGCTCGGGTGGGATCGACCGGCTGCTGGGGGGCGGGCTCAACGACGCGCTGCCGGGCCGGGGCCTGCTGGGCCTGCGCGCGGCCGAAGCGCTGCGCGACGGGCGCGCCACCCTGCTGTCGCCCTACACCGTCCGCCGCCTGGCGGCCCAGGGCGGCGCATTGCAGGTCGAGGGGGAGTCCGGCGCCGAGGACAAGCTGTTCGATGTCGACCGGATCATCGTGGCCACCGGGTTCCGGCCCGACCTGACGATCTTGTCCGAGCTGCGGCTGAACCTCGACCCGGTGGTGGAAACCACCCCCGACCTCGCGCCGCTGATCGACCCCAACCTGCATTCCTGCGGCACGGTCCGCCCGCATGGCGTGGTCGAACTCGCCCACCCGGAAAAGGACTTCTACATCGTCGGGATGAAAAGTTACGGCCGCGCGCCGACCTTCCTGATGACGACGGGGTACGAGCAGGTCCGCTCGGTCGTCGCCGAACTGGCCGGTGACCCGGTCGCGGCGCGCGAGGTGCGGCTGAAACTGCCCGAGACCGGCGTTTGCAAGACGGGCCCGGCCCTTTCGGCGGCGGCGCGTGGCCTTGGCGAGGCCGAGGCAAGCCGCTGCTGCGCATGACTCGCCCGCAGGCAAAACCGGTGGGCAAGCCCGCCGGCGCCTGCAAAACTGAACCGACCACAGAAGGCACGCCACGCTGATGATCCTTTCCGAACGCATGCGGGTGATCTCTGCCCTGGGCATCGTCATGATCCTGACCTGGGGCAGCACCTTTTACCTGCTGGCCGTCCTGTCCGGCCCGATCCGGGCCGAGACCGGTTGGACCGCCGGAGAGGTCACGGCGGGCGTGTCGCTCGGCCTGCTGGTGTCGGGGCTTGCCGCGGGCCGGATCGGCCACCTCATTCAGCGCGACGGCGGCCGGCGGGTCCTGGTCGCGGGGATGGTGCTGATCGCCGGCGGGCTGGTCCTGCTGGGGCTTTCCCGCTCCCTGCCGGTCTATCTTGCGGCCTGGGTGGTGCTTGGGCTGGGGATGGCGGCGGGCCTCTACGACGCGGCCTTCTCGACCCTGGGGCGCATCTACGGCCGAGGGGCACGGTCGGCGATCACCGCCCTGACGCTGTGGGGCGGCTTTGCCAGCACCGTCTGCTGGCCGATTTCGGCCTTCCTGGTCGAGGCGGTCGGCTGGCGCGCCACCTGTTTCGCCTATGCGGCGCTGCATTTGACGGTCACCCTGCCGCTCTGCTGGTTCGCCCTTCCGCGCGTGCCGCCCGCCCCGGCCGAGGCGCCAACGGAGGCCGCGGCGCCGTCCCCGGCGCCACGCCTCTTCGACATCCGGTTCTGGTGCATCGCGGTCGCCGGGGCGACGCTGGCGATGATCGCCTCGATCTGGTCGGTCCACCTGATCACGATCCTGACGGCCGAAAACTATGCCCTGCCCGCGGCAGTGGCCCTGGGCACCCTGATCGGGCCCGCCCAGGTCGGGGCGCGGGTGCTGGAGATGCTGGGCCGCGGCCGGCACCATCCGATCTGGACGATGATGGCGGCGGCCTGCCTGGTGCTGCTGGGGTTCCTGGGGCTGACCTTCGACATTCCGGCCGGAACGGCGCTGGTGGCCTATGGCGCGGGCAACGGGCTGTGGTCGATCGCGCGCGGCGCGCTGCCGCTGGCCGTGTTCGAGCCGCAGGACTATGCCCGGATCATGGGCCACCTCGCCCGCCCGATGCTGATCGCTTCGGCCGCGGCGCCCATGCTGGGGGCGATGCTGATCCAGGGGCTCGGCCCGCATGCGATGCTGTGGGCCCTGATGCTGGGGGCGATGGTGCCGGTGGCGGCGGCGGTCATCCTCGCGCTGGACCTGGCCAGACGCAACCGCATTCCGGCGCTGCGCTAGGCGTGCCGCAGTGCCCCAAGGTGCGCGGGCGGGGGCAATTCCGGGTCCGGCCCGTCCTTGCCCCGCCCAATTCCAGACCGCCGATTACATCACGCGGTAGTTCGGCGATTCCCGGGTGATCTGCACGTCGTGGACGTGGCTTTCCTTCAACCCCGCGCCGGTGATGCGCACGAAGTTGCTGTTGGTGCGCATCTGGTCGACCGTGGCGTTGCCGGTATAGCCCATCGCGGCGCGCAGCCCGCCCACCAGCTGATGGATCACCGCACCCGCCGCGCCCTTGTAGGGGACCTGGCCCTCGATACCCTCGGGCACCAGCTTGTCCGTGGCGGCGTCCTTCTGGAAATAGCGATCGGCCGAGCCGCGCGCCATGGCGCCCAGGCTGCCCATGCCGCGGTAGCTTTTGAAGCTGCGGCCTTGATAGAGAATGACCTCGCCCGGGCTTTCGTCGGTGCCGGCGATCATGCTGCCGACCATGGCGCAATAGGCGCCCGCCGCGATCGCCTTGGCGAAATCGCCGGAAAACTTGATGCCGCCATCGGCCACCACCGGCACGCCGCTGTCGCGCGCGGCCGCGGCGCAGTCCATGACCGCGGTCAGCTGCGGCACGCCGACGCCCGCCACCATCCGCGTGGTGCAGATCGAGCCCGGCCCGATCCCAACCTTCACCGCGTCGGCGCCCGCCCCGATCAGGGCGCGGGTGGCCTCGGCGGTGGCGACGTTGCCGGCCATGACCTGCACGTCGCCCGACAGTTTCTTGATCCGCTCAACGGCGATGGCCACGCCCTCGGAATGGCCATGCGCGGTGTCGATCACGATCAGGTCGCAGCCCGCCTCGATCAGCGCCTGGCTGCGCTCAAAGCCCGCATCGCCCACGGTGGAGGCCGCGGCCACGCGCAGCCGGCCGAGGTCGTCCTTGCTGGCCTGCGGGTTCAGCACCGCCTGCTCGGTGTCCTTGAGCGTCAGCAGGCCCGTCAGCCTGCCCTTTTCGTCGGTGATCAGCAGCTTTTCGATCCGGCGCTTGCGCATCAGGTTCAGCGCCTCGGTGCGGTCGGCCGGCTCTTTCAGAACCGCCAGGTTGTCCGAGGTCATCATCACCCGCACCGGCGTGCTGTCGTCGCTGGCGAAGCGCATGTCGCGGTTGGTGACGATGCCGACCACGTGGCCGTTTTCGTCCACCACCGGGAAGCCGGTGAAGTTATAGCGCTCGATCAGCGCCTTGGCGTCGGCCAGGGTCTGGTCGGGGGTCAGCGTCACCGGGTTGTAGACCACGCCGCTTTCGAAACGCTTGACCCGGCGCACCTCGCGGGCCTGCTCTTCGACCGTCAGGTTGCGGTGGACCACGCCGATGCCGCCGGCCTGGGCCATGGCGATGGCCATGCGGTGCTCGGTCACCGTGTCCATGGCCGAGCTCAGAAGCGGGATATTTAGCTTGATCGACTTGGTGACACGGGTCGAAGTGTCGGCCTGCGAGGGCAGAACCGAGCTTGCAGCCGGAACAAGCAATACATCGTCGAAGGTCAGCGCCTCGCGAATCTCCATGGGGGCCTCCTGTGGAGTTTTCGTTTGGCGCTTCCCTATTTCACGTGGCCGGGGAAAAGGAAAGAGGCAATCGCGCGGTCACGCGGTCGCGGCGTTGGTTTTCGCGCCGAGCTGCCCCTTGGCCCAGGCCTGCATCACCTTCAGCGCGATCCACGGGATCGCCCCCGTGGCCGCAACCAGCAGCAGCGCCCCCAGGAAACGCAGCAGATCCCCCTGCCCGTTGCCGAGCGCCAGCAGCAGGTTGGCAAAGGCCGCCAGCGGGAAGGTGAACGCCCCCCAGAGCGGGCTGAACCCCGCCGCCACGACATAGCGCGCGCGGATCACCAGCGCGGCCAGGATCAGCGCGCTGAGCGCGGCGAAACCCAGCGACGCCCCGGTCCAGCCCAGCTGCAGCGCCACCAGCCCGAACAGGCTGGGCGGGGACAGGTGGATGGCCAGCAGCGGCCGCAGCGGCGCGGGCGGGTCGCGCCGGGCAAGCTGGGCCAGGCTCACCGCGCCGATCAGCACGGCCACCGCCACCATCGCCCAGAACAGGGTCTCGGACCCCGCCCGGTATCCCAGCGGCACCGCCGAGAGCGGCGCAATGATGAAACCCACGAAGCTCAGATGCCAGATCGGGGTGACCGGGCGCTGCTCGGCCGGGCCGGACAGCAGCTTGAAGGTGACCGTCAGCGCCAGAACCGCATGCCCCACGAGCCCCGCCAAAAGAACCGCCCGCGCCAGCCCCTCCCCGTAGGGCAGCAGGACGACGGCCAGCAGCATGATCGCCATGGTCATCGCCGCCAGCCCGGCGCGGCCGGGCAGGACGGTCAGGTCGTCCAGAAAGACGCCGGGGCGGCGCGCCAGCTTTACCCCGTAGGCCAGCAGGCACCACAGGAACAGCAGCGTGACCATGCCCAGAATCGTGTCGGCGATCGCCGGCGGCGTCATGAACACCGCCTCGGCCCGGCGCCAGGCCAGGCCAAGGCCCAGCAGGCCCAGCAGGGACGGAAAGATCGCCGGCGGCGTGCGCTGGCCGAATTTCAGTTTCTGCGGCATCTGGAACATGGCGGACCCCTCGTTTTCTGCCCGGCCCGGATGCCCCCTTGCCGCGCGCCCGTCAACTGCGCATTCTGCCCCGGATCACCGACAGGAGGGTACGGAATGGGCGGACATGGCTATGAAACCGGGCGGCTGAACCTGCCCTTCGTGGGGATCGCGACCTTCGGCAAGCGCCCCTATGCCGAGGACTGGAACAAGCTCGACGCCGATGTCGCCATCCTCGGCGCGCCCTTCGATTTCGGGACCCAGTTCCGCCCCGGCGCGCGCTTCGGCCCGCGCGCGGTGCGCGAGGCCAGCACGCTGTTCTCCTTCGGGCATGCCGGGGCCTATGACCACGAGGACGACGCCACCTATCTCGGCCCCGAGGTGCGGATCGTGGACATGGGCGACGCCGATATCGTGCATACCGATACCGAGGCCAGCCACGCCAGTATCGAGGCCGGTGTCCGCGCAGCACTGGCCGCCGGCGCCCTGCCTGTGCTGATCGGCGGCGACCATTCGGTCAACATCCCCGCCATCCGCGGCTTCGACGACCAGGGCGAGTTCCACATCGTGCAGATCGACGCCCATCTCGATTTCGTCGACGAACGCCACGGCGTGCGCCACGGCCACGGCAACCCGATGCGCCGCGCCGCCGAGAAGGACTATGTGACGGGCATGACCCAGCTCGGCATCCGCAATGTCTCGTCCACCGCGCGCGAAGGGTACGAGGACGCCCGCGCCCGGGGCTCGGACATCCTGTCGGTGCGGCAGGTGCGGCGCCTGGGGACCGAGGCGGTTCTGGCGCGCATCCCGGCGGGCGCGCGGGTCTATGTCACCATCGACATCGACGCCTTCTGCCCCTCCATCGCGCCGGGCACGGGCACGCCCAGCCACGGCGGTTTCCTCTATTACGAGGTGCTGGAGTTGATGCAGGGGCTGGCCCGCCGGCACGAGGTGATCGGCCTCGACCTGGTCGAGGTGGCGCCGGATTACGACCCCACCGGCTCCACCGCCATTCTCGCCGCGCAACTGCTGATGAACACGCTGGGTTTCATCTTCCACGCCCGTGGCGCGCAGGGTTAGCCCAGCCGTTCGCGGGTGTCGGCCGCCAGCCCGCGCAAGGCCGTGGCCAGCACCGGCAGGTCCCCGCCCACGCCGAGGAAGGTCAGCCCGAGGTCGCGGTAGCGGACAAATTCCGCCGGATCGAAGGTGATGATCCCCGCGATCTTGCCCGCCGCCCGGATGCGGCCGATGGCGTCGTCGATCGCCGCCACCACCTCCGGCGCGTCCAGCTGGCCGGGATAGCCCATGTCCGCCGACAGGTCGGCCGGGCCGATGAACACCGCGTCCACGCCCTCGGTCGCGGCGATGGCGTCGAGGTTGTCCAGCGCGGCGCGGCTTTCGGCCTGCACCATCACGCAGATCTCGGCGTTGGCCGTGGCCACGTAATCGGGAATCGCGGCGTAGTTCGAGGCCCGCGCCACCGCGGCCCCCATCCCGCGCGCCCCCTGCGGCGCGTAAAGCGCCGCGCGCACCGCCGCGCGGGCCTGCTCGGGCGTGTCCACCATCGGCACCAGCAGGCTCTGTGCCCCGAGGTCCAGCACCTGCTTGATCATCCACTCCGCGTTCGCCGGCACCCGCACCACCGCGGAACATCCCCGCCGCTCGATCGCGACCAGCTGGTCGCGAATGGCGGCGATGTCATAGGGTCCGTGCTCGCCATCGACGAGGCACCAGTCGAACCCGGCCCCGGCCGCGATCTCGGCCACCGCGGCGCTGCCCAGATCCAGCCACAGGCCGATTTGCATCTTGCCCTCTTCGAGGGCGGCTTTCAGGTCGTTTCGGGGGGCGGGCATGGTGGGCTCCTGTTCTGCGTTTCCGGCGCAGCGTTCCACGCCCCGCCGCCCCGCGCAAGCCCGCCTGTGATTGTACGTTGCCAGCCGGCGCCAGAACGATACACTCGACCCCGGATTGAGGACAAAACGCTCAACGGGAGGAGAACCATGCATAAACTGTTTAGCAAGGCGGCTTTGGCCGCTTTGGCGCTTGGGTTTGCGACGGACGCGGCCGTTGCGGAGGAATGGAACGTTTCGGTCTGGGGCAAGCGCCGGGCCTTTACCGAGCATGTCGAGAAGCTGGCCGAGCTGGTGAGCGCGAAGACCGGGGGCGAGTTCACGCTGAACATCTCCTACGGCGGGCTGTCGAAGAACCGCGAGAACCTCGACGGGATCTCCATCGGCGCCTTCGAGATGGCGCAGTTCTGCGCCGGCTACCACCGCGACAAGAACCCCTCGATCACCGTGCTGGAACTGCCCTTCCTGGGCGTCGAGACCCTGGAGCAGGAGCGCGCGATCTCCGAGGCGGTCTATGCCCACCCGGCCGTGCAGAAGGACCTGGCGCGCTGGAACGCCACCCTGCTGATGCCGACGCCCCTGCCGCAGTACAACTTCGTCGGCGTGGGCGACGCGCCGCATAAGCTGGCCGATTTCGAGGGCATGAGCGTGCGCGCCACCGGCGGCATCGGCGCCGCGATGGAGGCGATCGGCGCCGTGCCGACCTCGATGTCGGCGACCGAGGTGCGCCAGGCGCTGGACAGCGGCGTGGTGCAGGCGGTCAGCTTCGCGCCCCACGCCCACATGTCCTTCGGCACCATCGAGACCGGCAAGTGGTGGACCACCAACCTCAACCCCGGCACCGTGAACTGCCCCGTCGTGGTCAACACCGACGCGCTGGAGGGCCTGTCGGACGCGCACCGCGAGGCCCTGATGGGCTCGGTCAGCGAGGCGATGGACTATTACATCGCCTATTACAACGACAAGACCATGGCCGCCTGGGGCCCGGCGCTGGACGAGCGCGGCATCGAGCGGGTGACCTTCGCCCCCGAAGAGGTTGCCGCCTTCAAGGCCGCGGCCGCCGCGCCCGCCGCCAAGGCCTGGATCGAGGAGATGACCGCCCGCGGCCTGCCCGCGCAGGAGCTCTACGATCTGGTTACCGGCATGATCGGCCAGTAAGGCGCCGATCCGCAGTATGGCCGCCCGGGCGCTCCGGGCGGCCTTTTTCTTATCGAGGAGAAGATCATGGCCGGATTGTCATCCGTGCTGAGCGACGACAGCGCGCTCAGCCGCGCCGACCGTGCCCTCTACCGGCTGGAACGCGTCCTGGCCCTGCTCAGCGGGCTGGCGGTGTTCTCGCTGATGGTGCTGGCGGTGATTTCGGTGGCGGGGCGCAATTTCTTCAACGCGCCCCTGCCCGGGTACGTGGACTGGATCGAGCAGGCGATGCCGCTGATCGCCTTCATGGGGGTGGCCTATACCCAGCGCGACGGCGGCCATATCCGCATGGACATCCTGGTGGGCGCGCTGAGGGGCCGCGCGCTGTGGGCGGCGGAGTTCGTCACCACCGCGCTGATCCTGGCGCTGATGGCGCTGCTGGTCTGGGGCAGCTGGGCGCATTTCCAGCGCAGCTTCGACTTCGCCGCGCCGATGTGGAGCCGCGACAGCTCGATGGATATCGCGCTGCCGCTGTGGCCGGCGAAACTGCTGGCGCCGGTGGCGTTCTCGGTGCTCTGCCTGCGGCTGGCGCTGCAGCTCTGGGGCTATGGCAGGGCGTTCCTGCTGAACCTTGTGGAGCCGGTGGCGGTGCCGCTGGTGCAATCGGCCGCCGAGCAGGCCGCCGCCGAGGCCGAGACGGTCTCGGGCGCCGACGACTGAGGGGGGACAGGACATGGAACCGATTGAAATTGGCATCTGGGTGTCGGCGGGCCTGCTGGTCATGGTGGTGCTGGGGATGCGCGTGGCCTTTGCCGCGGCGCTGGCCGGCGTGGCCGGTCTGATCTGG
>Ga0207799_100435_pt1 | contig 16149 bp, 11 predicted proteins | sample TtanPargueraPR_4_FD_187742 | JGI IMG/M metagenome (GOLD analysis project Ga0207799, IMG submission 187742) | Aerobic enrichment media microbial communities from Bioluminiscent Bay, La Parguera, Puerto Rico - Tt and M2 (SPAdes) | ecosystem: Environmental > Aquatic > Marine > Unclassified ...
GCCGGCCGCCGATGATGATCGCTTCGGGGCTGACCACGCAGATGATGGTGATCAGCGTCATCAGCAGGCCCTCGGACGCTTCCTCCAGCCAGTCGGTGACCGGCCCGTACCCTTTCGCGTGCAACGCCGCCAGAGAGTCGGGATCGGTGACGCTCGTCCCCTCCCGTTCCAGGCGCGAATACAGCGCCGCCAGGGAGATGCTGGCCTCGATGGTCTGGTCGCGCATCGGCTTTCCGCTGCCGTCGACCGCCGGAATGAAACCGATTTCGCCGCCCTGCCCCTGGGCTCCGGGCACGTAGTCGCCGTTCACCACCAGGCCGCCGCCGAGGCCGACGCCGACGAAAACAAAGAAGAAATGCCGGTAATCGACGCCCAGGCCGTAATGGATCTCGCCGAAAGCCGCCGCCGAGGCGTCGTTGGCGAGAAGCACCGGGCAGCCGGTGATCGCCCGGAGCCGTTCGGCCGCCGGATAGTCGCGCCAGGCCGCGTAGACCCGGGGCGTGTATTCGGTGCGCAGGAAGCCGAGCTTGTAGGGCATCGCCAGCCCTACCCCGGCGATGTCGTCCGGCGTCAGCCCCGCCTCGTCGAGAAGATTGTGGAACGCCCGCTCGACGCGCCGGAAGGTCTCGTCCGGCAGCAGGAAGTTCTCCTCCCAATGGACCCGGCCGCGGACGGTTCCGGCGAGATCGGAGAGCAGCACGGTCAGATGGTCGCGGTCGATGTTCACGCCCACCGCATAGGCGCCGTCCGGGTTGATCGACAGTTCCGCCGCCGGCTGGCCGCGGCCGCCGCGCCGACGTCCCGTCTCGATGATCAGGCCGTCGTCGAGAAGTTCCCGGCACATGTAGGCGATGGCCTGCGGGGTCAGGCCGGTGATCTCGGCCAGTTCCGGCCGCGACACGGGGTTGTGCAGACGCACCGCCTGCAACGTCACCCGCATGTTGTGATCGCGCGAGTATTTGAGATTGGTCCCAGAGAGTCCCCGGTAAGCCATCGTCTCCCGCCAGATTTATGCGCGCCTCCCCAGGCGTCGTCATTGGCTATTAATTAAATACTTTTTCATTAATCGTGCAAGCCCCTTCGTCTCGCCACGTGACTCCTTCCTTTCAGGGCTTCCGTTTGGATCGATGCGGATATCACCATAAAAATATTAAATATCAATATATTAATAGCGAACAATCGATTCCCTGAAACCGCCCGGAGCGCCGGGTCCGCGGGAGATTCAACCGCCCATTAACGAAAACAAATGGGTTAATTATCGATGACACCGCCGACTCCGGGCGGGACGGCCGCTGTAGGCAAGACGTTCGGGAATAGAACGTTTTTTTCAACTTTACAAATGGGATGAAAATTCATTCTTGAAAAGATCGTTACGAACCGGGCATAGTTGAAACGCGGCGCGCGTTCCGGCGGCCAACGGCGCGGCGCGCAGAAACAACAAACAACCCGGCCGCACCACGAATTCAATACACCACGCATTCAACGACAGTGGCATCCAACGACAGTGGCATCCATGGCAAAACAAACGACCCAGCCAACGGCGGCGCCCGAGACCTACGAGGATCTGCAGCGGGCCATCACCGAGCGCTATGACGACCTGAGCGGGCAGCTGCAGCGGATCGCCCATTTCGTCGTCGACCATCCCGACGACCTGGCCCTGGAGACGATTACCCATCTGGCATCCCGCGCCAAGGTCCAGCCGTCGAGCATGGTCCGTTTCGCCCAGGCCATGGGGTACGACGGCTTCAGCACCATGCAGCGGCTGTTCCGGGCCCGCCTGATCGAGGGGTCGCTGAGCTACCGCGAACGCATCCAGAGCCTGCGCCAGGAACGGGGCGAGGCGGCGACCGGGGTCGACGCCATCCTGTCCGATTTCGCCGACCAGGGGATCGCCGCCCTCGAACTGCTGCGGGCAAACACCCCGCAAGGCCAGATGGAAGCCGCCGTCTCCCTGCTCGCCGGGGCCCGCGAAACCTATCTGATCGCCGAACGGCGGTCGTTCCCGGTCGCCTTCTATCTGGCCTACGCGCTGGCCCAACTGGAACGGCGCTGCCATCTGGTGGACGGCATCGGCGGGCTGACGAACCAGCAGATCGCCCTGGCCACGCCGCGCGACGTCATCGTCGCCGTCTCGTTCCGCTCGTATGCGCCGAACGTCGTCGACTGCGTCGCCGAACAGGCCGACAAGGGGGTGCCGGTCATCGCCATCACCGACAGCCCGCTGAGCCCGCTCGCCCCGAAGGCCGGCGTCTGCTTCGAACTGAGCGACCCGGAACGGCACGCGTTCCGCAGCCTGGTCGCTCCCATGTGCCTGGCGCAGAGCCTCGTCGTCAGCCTCGGCGGGCATCTCGACGCCAGCAATGCCAGGAGGGAAACGGAATGACCGAACGTCGGCTCGACTTCGTCGGGCTCGGGCGGGCCGCCGTCGATCTGTACGGCGAACAGGTCGGCGGCCGGCTGGAAGACATGACGAGCTTCGCCAAGTACATCGGCGGGAGCCCGACCAACACGGCCATCGGCGGCGCCCGGCTGGGCCTGAACACCGGGATCATCGCCCGGGTCGGCGACGAGCACATGGGCCGGTTCGTGCGCGAGACGCTGGCCGCCGAAGGCGTCGACGTCAGCCATCTGAGGACCGACGCGGCGCGCCTGACCGCGCTGGTCATCCTCGGCATCCGCGACCGCGACACCTTCCCGCTGATCTTCTATCGCGAGAACTGCGCCGACATGGCCGTTTCGCCCGAGGACTTCGGACCGGAATTCATCGCCTCGTCGAAGGCTCTGCTGACCAGCGGCACCCATTTCTCGACCGAGCACACCTACAAGACCAGCCGGACCGCCATGGATTACGCCAAGGCCGCCGGGACCAAGGTGGTGCTCGATATCGACTACCGGCCGGTGCTGTGGGGCCTGACCGGTCGCGGCATGGGCGAGAACCGCTTCGTCGCCGACGAGACGGTGACCGAACACCTGCAATCCATCCTGCCGGACTGCGACCTGATCGTCGGCACCGACGAGGAAATCCACATCGCCGGCGGCACCACCGACACGCTCGAGGCCTTGCGGCGGGTCCGCGGCCTGACCGGCGCGACCCTGGTGCTGAAGCGCGGCCCCAAGGGCTGCGTGGTGTTCGACGGCGCCATCCCGGACTCTCTGGAGAAGGGGATCGTCGGGCGCGGCTTCGCCATCGAGGTGTTCAATGTGCTGGGCGCCGGGGACGCCTTCATGGGCGGGTTCCTGCGCGGCTGGCTGCGCGACGAACCGCTGGAGACCTGCTGCACTTACGCCAACGCCTGCGGCGCCATCGTGGTGTCGCGCCACGCCTGCTCGCCGGAAGCGCCGAGTTGGACGGAATTGTGCGACTACCTGGAGAACGGCAGCCCGCACTACCGGCTGCGCGAGGATGCCCGGCTGAACCACGTCCACCGGTCGACCAACCGGGACCGCGACTGGCCCGACGTGCGGGCCCTGGCGTTCGACCACAGGGCGCAACTGGAAGAGATCGCCGACCGGAACGGCGCCGCGCGCGACCGCATCACCACGTTCAAGACGCTGATCGGCAAGGCGCTGGAGGCGGCCGACGACGGCACGCCGGGCGTCGGCGCCCTGGCCGACAGCACCTATGGCGAGGGGGTGCTCGCCCGGTTGACCGGGACCGGGCGCTGGATCGGCCGCCCGGTCGAGCTTCCGGGTTCGCGACCGCTGCAATTCGAGGCCGGGGAAAACGTCGCCCTGGTGCTGCGCGAATGGCCGGCCGAGCAGGTCGTCAAATGCCTGGTGTTCTTCCACCCCGACGATCCGGTGGAACTCAAGGGCGCGCAATTGGCCAAGCTGCGGACCCTGCAGGAGGCGGCGATCAAGACGCGCCACGAACTGTTGCTGGAAGTGATCGTCCCCAAGGGCATGCCGCGCGACGACACCACGCTGGCCGGGGCGCTGCGGTGCATCTACGAGGCCGGGGTCCTGCCCGACTGGTGGAAGCTGCAGGCCCCGCGCAGCGCCGCCGACTGGGCCGACATCGACGCGGTGATCGCCCGGTTCGACCCGCATTGCCGGGGCGTGCTGATCCTCGGCCTCGACGCGCCGATGGAGGAACTGGGGGAATCCTTCGCCCTGGCCCGGGGGCAGGAACGCTGCAAGGGTTTCGCCATCGGGCGCAGCATCTTCCGCGAGGCGGCCGAGGACTGGTTCGCCGGAAAGATCGGCGACGACAACGCGGTCGAGAAGATCGCGGCCAACTACCGGCGGGTCGTCGAACTCTGGCGCTCGGCCTGAAATTCCGCGCCTCCCTCCGAAGCACGAAAAAGGGCTGCCGGCGAACCGGCAGCCCTCTTTTTGTCCGCGTTTCCGCCTGCGGCTAGAAGCCGAGAACGCTCTTCGGCAGCCAGGTGGTGATCGCCGGGATATAGGTGACGAGCGCCAGGGCGAACAGCATGGCCAGATAGAACGGCCAGAGCCCCCTGACCACCTTTTCCATTGGCAGCCCGCTGACCCCGCAGCCGACGAACAGGGTCGAGCCGACCGGCGGCGTGATCAGGCCGATGCCGAGATTGACGATCATCAGGATGCCGAAATGCACCGGATCGACGCCAAAGGTCTTGATCACCGGCAACAGGATCGGCGTGCAGATCAGGATCAGCGGCGCCATGTCCATCAGCGTGCCGAGGACCAGGAACATCAGGTTGATCAGCAGCAGGATGACGTACTTGTTGTCCGACACCGTCAGGAACGCATCGGTGATCATGGCGGGGATGCGCATCATCGCCATGATGTAGCCGAAGCCCGAGGCGAACCCGATCAGCACCATGACCATGCCGACCGTCTTGACCGTCCGGTAGACCAACTGCGGCAATTCGTTCCACTTGTAATCGCGGTAGACGAACATGGTGACGAAGAAGGCATACAGGCAGGCGACCGAGGCGGACTCGGTGGCCGTGAAGATGCCCGACAGGATGCCGCCGAGAATGATCACGACGGTGAACAGCGCCCACATGCCGTCGCCGACGATCCGGAGGGCCTGCTTCAACGGAACCGGCTCGCCCTTGGGATAGCCGCGCTTCCAGGCGAAGAACAGGCACAGGCTCATCAGCGTGAGGCCGAGGACCAGGCCGGGGCCGACGCCGCCGAGGAACAGATGCGCGATCGACACCGAACCGCCGGTGGCGAGCGAATAGATCACCGCGTTATGCGACGGCGGGATCAGCAGCGCCTGCACCGACCCGCAGACCGTGACGTTGGTGGCGAAAACGCGCGGATAACCGGCGCGCTCCATCTCCGGGATCATCACCGAACCGACCGAGGCGGTATCGGCGATGGACGACCCGGACAGGGCGCCGAAGAAGGTCGAGGCCAGGATGTTCACCAGCGACAGGCCGCCGCGGATGAAGCCGACGAAGATGCGGGCCAGGTTGACCAGCCGCATGGCCAGCCCGCCTTCCGCCATGATGGCGCCGGCGAGCACGAAAAACGGAATCGCAAGAAGCGAGAAGTTGTCGACACCGTCGGAAATCTTGAGCATGACCGCTTCCAACGGGATATCCGCCCACAGCGCGCCGACGATCGCGGCGATACCGAGCGCGTAGGCGATGGGAACCCCCATGACCACGATGACGGCGAAGGTGCCGAGAAGAACCAATGCTGACATTTTTGAACTCCAGTCTCTCCGGCGCCGATCAGTCGCTGCTCGTCGGGGCTTCTTCCGCGGCGTGCGGGAAGAATTGGCCCGTCCAGATTCGTTCGATCACAAACAGGATGGTAATGGCGCTGCCCAGCGGCAGCGGCACATAGGTCAACCCCACCCTAAGGATCGGGAACTCGGCGATGTACTGGTCCCAAGTGGTCTCGATCAATCCGGTCCCCCAGAAGACCACGAAAAAGCTGAAGCCGAGCATGCACAATTCGGTGATGATCCCGAAGAACAGCCGGACCCCTCCACTCGTCATATTGATCATCAGCATGACGGCAATATGCATATTCGAGCGGTAACAGACCGCCGCGGCGAAGAACGTGAAGATGATCATGATCACGACCGCCAGCGGTTCCGGCCAGCTAAGAGCCGAATTCATGACGTACCGCATGAAAACGTTTACCGGAATAATGATGGTCAGGATAAGAAGCGATATACCGGAAATCCACATGCACAACGCGTAAAGCTTATCCATCACGCTGATGTATAGGTCTTTCATCTAACCCTCGTAGTAACGAACGGCGTCGGCGCGAGCCGTATTATTAAAGCTCGCGCCGACTATACATCATCTAGCCAGAAATTACTTTACGGCGTTGATGCGTTCGAGCAGGTCCGAGAACTTCGCGCCATACTTGTCCCAAACCGGCTTGACGGCGGCCTGGAACGGAGCCTTGTCCTCGACCTTGTTGATCTTGGTGCCGGCGGCGACCAGCTTGTCCATCGACGCCTTCACCTTCTCGTCCCACAGCTTCCGCTCGTCGAACTGGGCCTCGCGGGCGAACTTCTTGATCATCGCCTGATCGTCGGCCGGGAGCTTCTCCCAGATCTTCTTCGAGAAGACGAGGATTTCCGGAACCATCAGGTGCTCGGTCAGCGAGTAGTACGGAGCGACGCTGTGAAGGTTGTGGGTGACGTAGGTCGGCGGGTTGTTCTCGGCGCCGTCGACGACACCGGTGGCGATCCCGTTGTAGACCTCGTCCATGCCCATGGCCACGCCGTTACCGCCGAGGGCGTTCATCGTCTCGACGTAGATGGGGTTGCCCATCATGCGGATCTTCAGGCCGTTCAGGTCGGACGGCGTGTTGATCGGGCGGACCTTGTTGAACACCGACCGGGTTCCCGAGTCCATCCAGCACAGGCCGACCAGATTGGCCTTCGGATTGTCGGTGATCTTCTGCAGCATCTCGGCGCCGATGTCGCCATCGATGACGGCGCGCATGTGATCCTGGCTGCGGAACACGAACGGCAGGTTGAAGACGTTGACGTCATCGACCATGGTGCCGACCGGACCGACGCTGACGCGGGTCATGGCCAGCGCGCCGATCTGCACCTGCTCGAGGGCTTCCTTCTCGCCGCCGAGCTGCATCAGCGGATACATCTCGACTTTGTACTTACCGTTGGTTGCCTTCTCGAGCTTCTCGCCCATGTTCACGACCGCCGCAACCGTCGGATAATCCATCGGATGCACGTCGCTGGCCTTCAGGACCATCGTGTCCGCCGCCGAAGCAACGGAAACCGATCCGAACGCCATCGCCGCGGCAATCGCCGGTGCGAAAAGTTTGCTGATTTGCATTAGTGACCTCCCTAAATGCCGATTAGAAGAACTCAGGGCGCAATTCCCGCCCTTAGGCACTATGCCTCAACGAATTCCATTTTCTGAAAAAAATGCTCCCAAATCTTGCAAGCGAAGTTGTTAATCTTATTTATCGAAAGACTGGAGTTCAGGGGCGCGGGGAAACGCCGGGCGTTAGCGCCGGCGCATGGAGGCTAGCAAAAGAATAAAAAGCTGGAGCCATCGTCCCCATATCCGTGAATACCTTCTCTCGCGAGTTCCTTATACGGAACTTGGTTTTATTGTTGTAGCTTGTCGGAAAGCATCTCCCGCTGTCAAGCATTCAGCGAACTTCCCGTACGGTTTTGTTCAAAAAGTTTTCTGAAACCACACGTCCTGTGACCGCCACCCGAGCACTTCACCGTCAAATAGTCACCTAGCGTACGACGGACGTCAAAAGGAAATCTCCGTTGGCATATGGCCGAGGGAGACCTTCGACAATGCCGTGCAATTTTCCCGGAATGCGAACAAAATTGGCCCAACCACTTTACCAACCGGAAAAAAGTGGCGCAACGGCTAAAGGTTGGCTAGAGAAGGGGGAAGGGAGACTTTGAATGGAACAAAAAAATACGCCCTTTCACGCGATCGAACCGCAAAGGATGTACCAGCAGATCGCTAACCAAATTGCGGCGCTGATCCATGAAGGGCAATTCAAACCGGGAGAAAGACTTCCTCCGGAACGCGACTTGGCCAAGGATTTCGGGGTCAGCCGGAACGTCGTCCGCGAGGCCATGGTCGCCCTGGAACTGGCCGGGCTGATCGAGGTGCGAATCGGCGCCGGGACCTTCGTCCAGTCTTCCGGAAGCGGCTCCTTCCGATTCGCGCCAATGGGCAACAGCGATATCGGGCCCGGCCCGTTCGAACTGCTGGCCGCCCGCCGAATCGTCGAAGGCGAGGTCGCATACCTGGCGGCGACCGTCGCGACCGACGACGAGATCGCCGGAATCCGCGAATCGCTGGAGCGCATGGAACGCGAACCCAGCCCCTACCGCATCTACCGGAACTGGGACCGCATCTTTCATATCCGCATCGCCGCGGCGACCCACAATACCGTGTTCGTCAACCTGGTCGACACCATGTGGAAGGCCATGCTCGACCCGATGTTCGAGACCCTGTCGCAATACGCGCGCCTGCCGGAACAGCAGCGGATGACGCTGCAGGACCACCTGACGATCATGTCGTGCCTGGAAACCCGCGACGCCGAGGGCGCCCGCGACGCCATCCGGGAGCATCTCTCCCACGTCGAGGACATCCTGTCGCAAGCCGACGAACTGGCCAGCGCCGGAAAGTAAGTTGCGATCCGGACACGAAAAAAGGGGCCGGACACGAAAAAGGGGCCGGAGTCGCCCCCGGCCCCCGCTTCCGTATTCCCGGCCTACAGCTTGTAGGCCTTCTTGACCAGATTGTAGGTGAGATCGACGGCGACCTCCCGGGCCTCGTCCTCGTCCAGCCGGTGATCGGCCACCAGCTCGGCCAGGTAGGCGCAGTCGACACGGCGCGCCACGTCGTGACGGGCCGGGATGCTGAGGAACGCCCGCGTATCGTCGTTGAACCCGACCGTGTTGTAGAACCCGGCCGTCTCGGTGACGTTGCGGCGGAACCGCATCATGCCCTCGGGGCTGTCGAAGAACCACCACGACGGGCCGAGTCGCAGGCACGGGTAGTGCCCGGCCAGCGGCGCCATCTCGCGGCTCTGCGCCGACTCGTCGAGCATGAACAGGATAAGCGTCAGGTCCTTCTCGTTGCCGTACTTGTTGAGCAGCGGCATCAGCGAGCGGACGTACTCGGTCTGCGACGGGATGTCGGCGCCCTTGTCGCGGCCGAAGGTCTCCAGAAGGTGCGGGTTGTGGTTACGCACCGATCCCGGATGGATCTGCATGGTCATGCCGTCCTCGAGGCTCATGCGGGCCATTTCGGTCAGCATCTGGGCCCGGAACAGCTCGGCCTCCTCGGCGGTGTTGCGGCCGTTGACCACCTTGTTGAACAGGGCGTCGCATTCGCCGGCGCCAAGATCGGCGGTCAGCGCCGTCGGGTGGCCGTGGTCGGTCGAGGTGCAGCCGCCGTGCTCCTTGAAGTACAGGCGCCGCTGCATCAGGGCGGCGAGATAGCCCTTCCAGGTCGAGGTGTCCTCGCCGGTCAGTTCGCCAAGCTGGGCGATGTTGTCGACGAAGCCGCCGAAATCGGGGTCGACGACCGGGTCCGGCCGGTAGGCGGTGACGACACGCCCGTCCCAGCCGCTTTCCTTGACCGCCTTGTGGTAGCGCAGGTCGTCGAGCGGCGACTCGGTGGTCGAGATCACCTCCATGTTGTATTCCTTGAACAGCGCCCGCGGCCGGAACTCCGGCTGGTTCAGCTTGTCCTGGATGATGTCGTAGATCTCGTCGGCGGTTTCCGGGCCGAACGCCTTGCGGATGCCGAACACGTTGTAGAACGTGTAATCGGTCCACATGCGGGTCGGCGTGCCGCGGAACAGGTAGTAGTTCTCGGCGAAGATCCGCCAGCTCTTGCGGGGATCGGGCTCGGCGCCGGTCCCGTCGAGGTGCGGAACGCCCAAGGACTCCAGGCTGATCCCCTGGCTGTAGAGCATCCGGAAGATGTAGTGGTCCGGCACCAGGAAAAGCGCCGTCGGGTTCGGGAATGCCGGATCCTCGGCGAACCACTGCGGATTGGTATGCCCGTGCGGGCTTACGATCGGAAGGTTCTTGATCTCCGCATACAGGCGCCGCGCGATGTCGCGGGCCGTCGGATCGAGCGGGAATAAACGATCCTCATTCAGGACGAGGGGCTGCGCCATGGTGTTCCTCCTATCCCTGGGGCTTAGCCGGCGGACCCGGCAGGGCTTGAGAACCCACCGTTTTTTTGGCCCAGCCAATGGGTCGCGGTTTACACCATTCGCCGGTCCCTGTCCAAGAGGTTTCCCTAGGTGCGCGGTCGAATCCACCTTGGCGATCAGACGGCGACCGGCCTACCCGTGCGCACCGACTCGGCCGCCGCGTCGGCCAGCAGGAGCGACCGCAAACCGTCCTGCCCGCCGGCGAGGGGCCGGGTTTTCTGCATCAGGCAATCGACGAAATGATCAAGCTCGATCCGGTAGGCCGCGGCGTAGCGCTCCAGGAAGAAGTGCATCGGCTTGTCGCTGGTCACCCCGTCGCCGTTCGACAGTTCGACACTGGTCTCGGTGCGGTTGACGGCCCGCAGCATGCCCGCCGAGCCGAACACCTCGATCCGCTGGTCGTAGCCGTAGGTGGCCCGGCGGCTGTTGGTGATCTGGCAGACGGCGCCGCTGTCCGTCTTCAGGGTCACCGCCGCGGTATCGACATCGCCGGCCTGTCCGATCTCCGGATCGACCAGGCAACTCGCCACGGCGTAGACCTCCACCGGTTCCTCGCCGAGAAGCCAGCGCGCCATGTCGAAATCGTGGATCATCATGTCGCGGAACAGCCCGCCGGACACCTTGATATAGCCGATCGGCGGCGGTCCCGGATCGCGACTGGTGATGATCACCTGCTCGACCTTGCCGATTCTGCCGTCGCGGACGCTTTTCTGCAGGGCCGAGAAGCTGGGATCGAAGCGCCGGTTGAAGGCGACGAAGAACATCACCCCGGTCTCCTCGACCACCGTCAGGACCTCGCGGACCCGCGCCGAATCCAGGTCCACCGGCTTCTCGCAGAACACCGCCTTGCCGGCCCGGCAGGACGCCTCCACCAGGGCCTTGTGGGTATCGGTCGACGACGCGACGATCACCGCGTCCACGGCCGGATCCGCCAGGGCGGTCTCGCGGTCCGTGACCTCGGCGCCGTATTTGCGGGCGATGGCCTGCGCCGCCGCCTCGTCCACGTCGACGACGTAGCGCAGATCCGCCCGCGGATCGAGCGCGATGTTGGCCGCGTGTATCCGGCCGATGCGCCCCGCCCCGAACTGACAGAAGGTCACCATTGGCGGTTTACCCGGTTGTAGACCGGGCCTCCCTTTATCCGTGTTGAGCCTCTTTCCTGTTGCCTCAAATAAAAAAGATATTCTATCCTCAACGTCAATTAGAAAAAAAGTTGCAGATGCTTCGGCGACACCGGCTCGAGGGGAGCCGCGACGCGCAAAACCGCCGACTTCTCGACCACTCAAAGATATCAGGGACGCCGGACCGGCTTCCGGCCCATAAGGAGGTTTCTCATGCGGACCGTCCGCCTGACCATGGCGCAAGCGCTGATACGCTACCTTTCCGCGCAATGGACCGAGATCGGCGGCGAGGAAGTGCCGCTGTTCGCCGGCGTCTTCGCCATTTTCGGCCATGGCAACGTGGCCGGTGTCGGCGAAGCCCTGCACGCCGTCCGCGACGCCCTGCCGACCTACCGCGCCCACAACGAACAGGCGATGGCCCTGGCCGCGATCGCCTACGGCAAGGCGATGAACCGCCGCCGTATGATGGCCTGCACCTCGTCCATCGGGCCGGGCGCCACCAACATGGTGACCGCCGCCGCCCTGGCCCATGTGAACCGGCTGCCGGTGCTGCTGCTGCCGGGCGACGTGTTCGCCGCGCGGCGGCCCGATCCGGTGTTGCAGCAGATCGAGGACTTCGGCGACGCCACGGTCTCGGCCAACGACTGTTTCCGCCCGGTATCGCGCTACTGGGACCGCATCACCCGGCCGGAGCAGATCCTGACCAGCCTGCCCGCCGCCCTCGACGTGCTGACCGATCCCGCCGCCTGCGGTCCGGCCGTCCTGGCGCTGCCGCAGGACGTGCAGGCGATGGCTTTCGACTACCCCGAGAAGTTCTTCGAGCGCCGGCTGCGGCGGTTCCGCCGAATCGGGCCGGATACGCGGGAACTGGCCGACGCCGTCGAGACGCTGCGCGAGGCCAGGAAACCGCTGATCGTCGCCGGAGGCGGCGTTCCCTACTCCCTGGCCTGCGGCACCCTGGCCGACTTCGCCGAGCGCCACCGCATTCCGGTCGCCGAGACCCAGGCGGGCAAGGGCAGCGTGCCCTGGGACCACCCGCGCCAGACCGGTGCCCTGGGCGTCACCGGCGCCGCCGCCGCCAACACCCTGGCCGCCGAGGCCGACGTGGTCCTCGCCGTCGGGACGCGGCTGTCCGACTTCACCACGGCGTCGCGGTCGCTGTTCCGCAACGACGGGCTGAAGCTGATCCAGCTCAACGTGCAGCTTTTCGATTCCGGCAAGCACGGCGCCGTGCCGCTGATGGCCGACGCGCGGCGCGGCCTGGAGAGCCTGACCGCCCTGCTCGGCGGCTGGCAGGCCCCGGCCGCCTGGAGCCAGAAGGCCCGGTCCCTGTCCGAAAGCTGGAACGACGCGGTCGAGCGGGCCACCCAGCCGACCAACGTGGCGCCGCCGTCGGACGCGCAGGTTCTCGGCGCGGCCAACCGGGCGGCCGGCGAAACCGGGACCGTGGTCTGCGCGGCGGGCGGACTGCCGGGCGAGCTGCACAAGCTGTGGCGGGCCGCCGGGCCGGGCGCCTATCACCTGGAATACGGCTACAGCTGCATGGGCTACGAGATCGCCGGAGGTCTCGGCGTCAAGATGGCCGCCCCGGAACGCGAGGTCTTCGTGCTGGTCGGCGACGGCAGCTACCTGATGATGAATTCGGAACTCGCCACCTCGGTGCTGATGGGCCGCAAGCTGATCGTCGTGGTGCTCGACAACCGGGGCTTCGGCTGCATCAACCGCCTGCAGCGGAGCGTCGGCGGCGAAAGCTTCAACAACCTGTTCGGATCGGTGCGCACCGACGGCGAACTGCCGGAGATCGACTTCGCGGCCCATGCCGCCGCGCTCGGCGCGGTGTCGGAAAGGGTCCTGGGCATCGCCGAACTGGAGGCCGCCCTGGAGCGGGCCAAGCGGGCCGACAAGACCAGCGTAATCGTCATCGAGACCGACCCCGTCGCCGCGACGGCGGAAGGCGGGGCCTGGTGGGACGTGGCCGTGGCCGAGGTTTCCGAGCGGGCCGAGGTGCGGGACGCGCGGGACGCCTATGTGCGGGCGACCGCCAAGCAGCGAACGGGAGCGTGAGATGGTCGTACAAATCGGTATCAATCCGCTGACCTGGACCAACGACGATATGCCGGAACTGGGCGGCGAGACGCCGCTGGAGGTCTGCCTGTCGGAAACCGCCGCCGCCGGTTACGCCGGGATCGAGCTGGGCAACAAGTTCCCGCGCAAGGCGCCGGAACTGCGTCCGCTGCTGCAGGGGCACGGGCTGTCGCTGGTCTCGGGCTGGTACAGCGGGCGGCTGCTCGACCGCTCGCTGGCCGAGGAGAAGGCGGCGGTCGAGGACCATCTGTCCCTGCTCGCCGACATGGGCTGCAAGGTCATGGTGTTCGCCGAGGTGACCGGCTGCATCCACGGCGCGCGCGGCACCCCCCTGTCGCACCGCCCGGTGCTGGCCGCCGACCGCTGGAAGGATTTCGGCTGGCGCCTGACCGAAATGGCCAAACACCTGGCCGGACGCGGGGTGGCCATGGCCTTCCACCACCACATGGGGACCGTGGTGCAGAGCGCCGAGGACGTCGACCGCCTGATGGACTCGACGGGCGACGAGGTCGGCCTGCTGCTCGACACCGGGCACCTGACCTATGCCGGGGCCGACCCGGCGGCGGTGGCCCGCAAATACGCCGCGCGGATCAACCACGTCCATTGCAAGGACCTGCGCCGCGACGTGCTGGACCGGGTCCGGGCCGAGGACTGGAGTTTCCTCGACGCGGTGCTGGAGGGCGTCTTCACCGTGCCGGGCGACGGGTTCGTCGATTACCCGTCGATCTTCCCCATCCTCGCCGGACAGGCCTATGACGGCTGGCTGGTGGTCGAGGCCGAACAGGATCCGGCCAAGGCGCATCCGATGACCTACGCGAAGATGGGGTACGACTACCTGAAAAAGACGGCGCCGGAGGGCGGGCTGGCGGCCTAGGAAGGCGCAACCATTCCACGAAAATCGCATGGTTCCAGTGCGCATACAACTTAAGCTTTGTTTTACCCTTCTTCCCTAGAATCGCTGAATCTCTGGGGAAGGAGAACGTCATATGCTTTTCAAAAGGGACGACAGCGACGCCGGAACGACAACCGAAGATTATATTTCCGGGCCCGGCGCGGACTCCGCCGACACACGCGACGACGACCTGACGGCCTGTCTGGAGGCGATCCTCCGGGGCGACCACGGCCGGCGTCCGCGCGGCACCGATCCGCTCTCCCGCCTGGTCGGCAAGGTCGCCGAAAAATTGGCCGAGGACGGCTTGCGGCAACTCGACCGGACGGTCGAGTTCTCGATGCAGGCGAGCAACGCGATGACCGCCGTTTCCTTCGCCACCGGCGACATGCGCGAGATCGACGAGCAGACGCAACGCATCTCCACCGCCAACGAGGAGATGGTCTCGACCATCAACCACGTCGCCGAGGCGATCTCGACCGGCGCCGAAATGGCGGCGAAGACCGAGGAAGGCGTGACCTCGGGCCAGTCGTCCATCCGCAAAGCCGCCGACGAAATGACCGGGATTTCGCAATCGGTCGCCCTGGCCGCGGAAAAGGCCACGGCCCTGGCCGAAACGTCGCACCAGATCGGCGAGATCCTCGGGGTCATCGAGGCCATCGCCAAGCAGACCAACCTTCTGGCCCTCAACGCCACCATCGAGGCGGCCCGCGCCGGACAGGCCGGCAAGGGCTTTGCCATCGTCGCCAACGAGGTCAAGAACCTGGCCCAGCAGACCGGACAGGCGACCGAGGACATCCGCGACCAGACCACGGCGATCCGCGCCGCCATCGACGAGATCACCGGCTCCATGTCGGCGACCAGCGCCACGGTGGAACGCGGCCAGACGGCCATTTCGGATGTCGGGGAAAAGATGGACGCCATCTCCCAGGCGATGACGGCCGTCCACGAACGGATCGGCGAGGCGGCCTCGGAAACCGCCGGACAAGCCTTTACCCTGGAGGAAATCTCACGGACGGTGCACGAGATCGCGGCGATGAGCGACCGCGGGCACCAGAACGCGGAAAAGGCCCTGGAGGCGGTCGCCGCCACGGAGGAGGCCGTCACCCACCAGTTCGCCGACCTCGACCGCCTGAACCTGCGTCACGCGGTTCTCTACCGGGCGCAGTCGGATCATTTCCTCTGGAAGAAGCACCTCGCCGAAATCCTCGTCGGCCGCAGTCCGGCCGAGGCCGGTTCCCTGTCCAGCCATCACGAATGCCGGTTGGGCAAATGGTACGACCAGGTCGAGGATCCCGCCTACAAGGAACACCCGGCCTACGCCAAGCTGGAGGAACCGCACCAGAGGGTCCACGAACACGGCAAGAAGGCGGCCGAGCTGTTCCTCGCCGGAGACCGCGCGGCGGCGATGGCCGAATACGCCGAGGTCGAGGCCGCCTCGCACGAGGTCGTCGACCTGCTCCGTCAGATGATCGACGGCCTTTGCGTTCCCGAGGAACCGCCCGTCAGCCGATGAAACGGCCGAAGCGGACCGCCGTCACCCCCGGCATGACGCGGCGGGACGGCATGATCAGGACACAGTCGTCATAGGGCGTGCGGATCTCCTCGTCGCCGTCCCAGCCGATCACCGTGCCCGCCTTGGCGATGACTTCCATGCCCTTGTACGGCTGGGCGAACCGGAAGCTCTCGGTCTTGATCGTCACCGGCCCGGTGACGCCGATCACCTTCTGCGCCGGCAGCGGCGGCGGGGTCAGGTGCGGCTCGGCGAAGGCGCGGTCGACCATCCCCAGGGTCAGAAGGAAACGCAGCGACGTCTCCAGCGCGACGGCGGCACTCTTCTTTTCCCAATGCTGTCCGCATTCGATCAACAGGGCATTCTTCGGGCTGGCCTCGTCGGCGAAGGCGCCGTAGTCGCGCAGGCGG
>Ga0207799_100436_pt1 | contig 16115 bp, 13 predicted proteins | sample TtanPargueraPR_4_FD_187742 | JGI IMG/M metagenome (GOLD analysis project Ga0207799, IMG submission 187742) | Aerobic enrichment media microbial communities from Bioluminiscent Bay, La Parguera, Puerto Rico - Tt and M2 (SPAdes) | ecosystem: Environmental > Aquatic > Marine > Unclassified ...
TTCGGTCTCCAGCGCGGTCCGGCCGTTGCTGATCAGCGGCGCGCCGGCCAGCACGCACTGCGCCAGGTCGTCGGCCGCCGACAGCATGGCGGTGCCGTAGTCGGTCTCCCGCCAATCGCCCGAACCGAGATTACGATACCCCGAGAAGGTCGGGCTGGTCACGGCCCGTCGCGACCGCAGCAGACGGCCAAGGCTTTCCAGCGCGATCCGCCCGGAGGCCAGGGTCAGGTCCATCTCGAACGAAAAGAATTCGCGGCTGTCGCTGCCGACCAGATAGACCGGCATGCCCGCCTCGGTCACCAGCACGGCGTCGAGGGTCGGATCCTCCGGAAGATAGTCGAGCCGCTTATGGAAGACCGCCATGGGCTCCAGCGGACCGAGCACGAACTGCAGCAGATCGATCAGATGGCTGCCGCAATTCCACAGCCCCTTGCAGTAGTAGCCGACCGCCGCCTGCGGGGCGCCCCACTCGCCGATCCGCACGGCACGGCGCAATTGCTGGACTTCCTTCATCCAGCGGCGGAAATAGTTGACCGCGAGCGGCCGGCCCGCCGTCTCGTAGGCCGCCACCACCGCTTCCGAAAGGGCAGCGTCGCCGGTCAGCGGCTTCTCGCTGAACACCAGCCGGGCCGGGATCGACAACAGTTCGTAGAGCAACCGCTCGTGCGCCGGGGTCGGCGCGCAGAGGCTGGCCACGTCGAACGACAGGCCGCTCTCGCGGCAGGCCGCCAGATCGGGGAACCCGGCGGGAACGTTCCACTCGCGCATGAACTCGGCCCGCCGCTCGGTGTCCGGCTCGACGCAGGCGCTGATGGTAAACCGCTTGTCCCGGCTGAAGGCCCCGGCATGCGAGAATACCTCGCCGTCCATCCGCCCGGCGTCGTACCCCCCGGCGATCTGGCCGCAGCCGACGATCAATACGGAAAGGGGCTCAGACATAGCGGTGCCGGATGTCCGCGTTGAAGGCGCGGTAATCGGGATTGTTGCGCAGCAAGGTCAGCACGTTGCCCAGGGTGAAGGCCGAGTTGGCGGGGTACAGATCCGCGAAGATGCGGTCGATCAGCTTGTAGTCCTCGGCCGTGTCCAGGGTCAGGCGCAGCTTCGGATCGGTCAGCGCCTCGGGCGCCGCGACGTTCTTCAGCGAATAGATCTCGGGGTGGTGGTAGATGAACACCGAGCCGTGCTCGCGGTCCACCGGATCGTCGGTCCGCCGCGCCACGTCGGCCAGGACCGAGGCGGCGAAGACCTGCGTATCCATGCCGATGGGATAACTCCGCTCCAGGATATTGGAGACGTAGTCCACGTTCGAACGACGGTAGATCTGGATGCATTCCTCGACCACCACGGGATCGATCAGCGGGCAATCGCCGGTCGTCTGGACGACGACCTCGATCCCGTGTTCCTCGGTGGCGCCGATCAGCCGCGCCAGCACGTCGTCCTCGCTGCCCCGGTGGCAGCCGACGCCGAGCCGCCCGGCCAGTTCCTCGATCGGCCGGTCGCCGGGATTGGTCGTCGTGGCGATGACGATGCCGTCGAGCGACGGCACCCGCTTCAGCCGTTCGACCATCAGTTCGAGCATCGGCTTGCCGACCGATTCCATCAGAACCTTGCCGGGCAGGCGGCTCGACCCCATGCGGGCCTCGATGGTCGCCACGGTCCTCGGATATCGCGTCATGTCGCCGTTCTTCCCCGTCAATTTCGGTTTCCGGACCGGACAGCGGCCGGTTATCCGCCGACCATGTCCCAGGCCAGGGCCGTGCCCCGTTTGAGGTCGCGGACGGCGCGGCGCGCCAGAATCTTCGGCAGATGCTTGGGCGCCAGCCCGTAACCGGGCCGGATGGAGCGGACGTTCTCGGCGGTGAACGGCTCGCCCGCCGCCATGTCGCGGACCACGTAGAGAGAGCGGCGGAACACCATGCTGCCGCGCTCGCTCTCGGTGCGTTCGTAATTGACCTCGCCCAGGGCCTCCCAGGCGGTGCGGCAGCCGGAAACCAGCGCCGCCAGCTCGTCGGGTTCCAGCGAGAAGGCGGCATCCGGGCCGCCGTCGGACCGCTTCAGGGTGAAGTGCTTCTCGATGATGCTGGCGCCGAGCGCCACGGCGGCGACCGAAACGGCGATCCCCATGGTGTGGTCGGACAGGCCGGGCACCGCCTCGAAGGTCTCGGCCAGATGCGCCAGGGTCCGCAGATTGGCGTCGGCGGGCGCGGTCGGATAGCCGCTGACGCAATGCAGCAGGGCCAGGTCGCGCGCCCCGGCCAGGCGGGCCGCCGCCATCACCTCGCCGATCTCGTTGAGGTCGGCCATGCCGGTCGAGATGATCATCGGCTTGCCGGTCGCCGCCGCGCGCTGGACCAGGGCCAGATCGACCATCTCGAACGAAGCGATCTTGTAGGCGGGGGCTTCCAGGCCTTCGAGGAAATCGACCGCCGTCGCATCGAACGGCGCGCTGAACACGGTGATGCCGAGCTCGCGCCCCTTGGCGAACAGCGCCTCGTGCCAGTCCCAGGGGGTATGCGCCTCCTGGTACAGCTCGTAGAGGGTATAGCCGTCCCACAATCCGCCGGAGATGCGGAATTCCGGGCCGTCATGGTCGATGGTCAGGGTATCGGCGGTATAGGTCTGCAGCTTCACCGCGTCGGCGCCCGCCTCCTTGGCCGTCTCGATCAGCTTGAGCGCCCGGTCCAGGTCGTTGTTGTGGTTGCCCGACATCTCGGCGACCACGTAGGGCGGATGGCCGGGACCGATCGGCCGGCCGGCGATCTGCATGGTTTTGGACGATCCGTCCATGTCACGCCCTCCCTCTCATCCGTCTTCCCCGTCCATCTTCTCGATGGCGATCCGGTAGCGGTGCCCGCGCAGCTCGAAGAAGGCGGGGTAATTGTCGTTGTCCACGGTGCGCAGCAGGTCGAATTGTTCGGCAAGGGGCTTTTCCGGGTCGAGCCGGCTGTCGGCCGGGCGTCGGCGGCCATAGACGAAGCCCTCGCCGGCCTGCGGCTCGCCTTCCGGCGGCGCGGCTTCGGCGAGATAGCGCAGGCAGAGATCGGCCTGGGCCCGGCCGAGGACGTCGCGCAGTTCGCCGATCAGCTCGTGGCCCTCGTAATGCAGTGTTTCCCGATAGACCACCGGCCCGGCGTCGACCGCGTCGACCGCCTCCAGCAGGCACAGCGGGATGTCGTCGAGGCCTTCGAGAATCTGCCAGGTCAGGGGCGAGAAGCCCTTGCCGTCCGGCAGGTTCGAGGCATGGACAACGATGTTCTTGCGGTTGCGCGCCAGCACGCCGGGCGGGGTGATCTTGACGCACCCCAGGTAGAAGGCCACCGCGCCCTCGGTAATGGCATCGTGATCGCGGCACAGGACGGCACGGTCGCCGCCCGCTTCGATCCGGGCAACGAGATCCTCGGCGAAGGGCAGCACCCAGCTCGGGTTGTCCACCACCACGGAAATCTTCCGCGGCCGCCGCCACCAGTCCGGTATCGCCGTCATGCTCCCAGGACCTCCATCAGCCGCCGGACTCCCCGTCCGTCGCACAACATCGCGGCGCTCGCGCTCATCTCCGCCAAGCGTCCCTGTTCGCCGTGCAGGCGGAGAACCGCTTCGGCGACCGCTCCTGGGTCGATGCTAACATCCCGGCCCAGCAGGTCAACGGCGCCGGCGCCGGACAGCGCCTCGGCGATCCTTTCCTGGTTGTCGGCGCAGACCGCGACGATACCGGGCACGCCGAGGCAGCAGCGTTCCCAGGAGGTGGTCCCCGCCGCGCCGATGGCCAGATCGGCCTCCGCGAGACGTTCCGGCATGTCGGTGGCATCCGCCGTCACCGTCGCTTTCGGCCCGAGCCGCGCGGCGGCGGCCCGGACGGCGCCGAGATGCGGCGCCCGGCCGCCGAGGACGACATCCACACGGACATCGAGACCGGTTTGGACAAGGCCGCCAAGGACGGTTCCGGTGAGGTTGTTATGATCCATCAGGCCGATGGAAACGAGAATCCGCCCCAGGCCGGGCCGCTCGCGGCGGCGGCGCAGGGAGGCGTCGCGCAATTCGGCGAACCGGGAATCGAGCAAGGCGTGCGGACTGCCGAGCAGCAACCGGCAACCGGACGGGACCAGCGGCTCGTAGTCCGCCGTCTGCCGCCCCGCCGTCTGATCGAGCAGGAAATCGCAATCGTGGGGCCGGTCGGCCAGATCGTCGAGAACCAGAATACGCCGCGCCCAATCCCGGCAAGCCCGCTCGAATTCCGCGTCCCGCCGGTAATGATCGACGACCAGGAGATCGCAATCGGCGGACAGCCGGGTGGCGATCTCCTCGGCCTCGAAGCCGGAGCCGCAGGCCAGTTCGAGCCAGCGGGTTTCGGAACCGACCAGGCCCTCGACCAGTTCGACGGTCCCGGCCCGGACGGCCAGGGTACAATCCCAGCCCCGGCGATTCAGTTCGCGGGCGATGGTAGCGCAACGGACGGCATGTCCGCCGCCGATTTCCGGGGAAGCGTCGAATCGGAATATTGCCGTCGGTCGCTTGGGTTCGACTAGGGCCTGCACCAGCCACTCCCGTCGAAACTTGCCGCCCGGGGCCGTATCGGGCCGGCCAATCTGCCGATCATCATAAGCGGTTGACGGTCGTCAGCCACCCCCGAAAGGATGGCGAAACCTTATGCCTCCTCGTCCAGCGAAATTTGAACCTCGTCGGCCTTCGGCTTCGGAGCCGGTTTCCCGGCCTCTCCGCCCATTTCGGCTTCCTTGGCGGCGATGCTGTTGTTCAAACCTTCCAGCAGGCCGTTGGCGATGTTGCGGTTGATGTCGATCAGCACCTTCATCTTCTGTTCCGTCGGGAACGGAATGGCCCCGACCGTGTGCTGGTCGATATACTTGCACAGCGTCAGCATGTTGACGCGCACTTCCTCCGGCACCTTGCTGGTCCCGGCCGTCAATTCCGCCTGGAAAATGGTCCACAACCGCCAGTTCAGGCGCAACGCATCGCGCATCGCCGACTTGGGGTCCGCGGCGGCCGGCGCTTCGGCCAACCGGCGGGCCGCCTCGATAAGCGCCCACGCTTCAGTGTATTCGGGCATTCCCGCCTGAGGAATATTGCCGTATCCCGAATTGGGGGGCTGAGTTTCGTAGGCCATGTTTTCTCCCGGTCTTACTGCACTTTAAATCGGGTCAACGTTCAAGTCACGGTGCTGTCCGCAACGCCCCTGGCCCCCCCTAGAAGCACTAACCGGGCGTTGAAGCACTCATTCAGCACTATCGGTTTAGCACTTCATTGGTTACGAAATCGTTAGCCCTGACGCCCCAAAATCCCAACGATCGCGTCCAGGCCGGCCTCGTCCACGTCTTGATGGCACGGCACCAGGATACAGGGGCGATAGTCCGGCCTCCCCATATCCATCCGGACGTCCACGTTGTAGACGCCGGCGTGGATCCCGGCTTCGGCCAGCGCCGTATCGCGGTCGCGCAGCCAATCCGTATCGCCGGAACCGAAAAAAGGAAATGCAAAGGGTATGCCACCCTCCAGGGCCGCCCGGACCGGACCGGGCATCGCCCCGTCGGGCAGCGCCGAGAGCAGACGCCCCGCCACCCGGGACCGCCGCTCGCCGATCCCGGCAAGGCCGGACGGACCCTCGGGGAATCCGGCCAAATCCGCGCCGTCCGGCCGGGGATACCGGGTCAGCAGGGCATAGGCAGGTTCCAGCAGCGGCGCCAGCGGCGAGGCCGACGGATCGCGGTAGGTCGCCGAGACGACGGTGCGCATCCAGTCGCGCATCCCCGGCAGCTCGGCTTCCGCCTCGTCCCGATAGGTCCTGATTTGCCGGGCCAGGCGGTCGTTTTTCACCACCAGGCCGCCGCCCATCCCGGCGATGCCGAGGAACTTCGGCAGGCTGAACACCGCCGCCTCGCCGATCCAGTCCCGAGCGCCGGTCGCGGCGGTCTCGAAAAACCGGTGGCAGATGTCCTCCAGCACCGGGCCTTCCGGCCGGAAAACCTGCGGCAACCCGTACTGGTGATACAGCAGCGTCGCCTCCCCGCCGGTCCCGTGCACGGGAAAGGCATGGCGGTTCAGCACATCGGTCACGCAGGCCGACAGGTACGGCGGCACGGCGATCCGGTCCCGGTAGCGGCCGAGGCCCAAGGCCCGCAGGTACAGCGACAATCCAGCCCGGCCCGATCCGAGCAGCACGACCGGCCGTTCGAACCAGTCCGACAGAATCCGCTCGACCGTTTCCGGATCGGCCGGCGGCGCGCCCTCGGCGGGCGGCGCCGGATAGTGGGTCAGCCCGCCTTTGGCCTGGGGGACGGCCGGCGGCATCGGAGGAAGGGGAACGGGGTCCATCGGATGGAATCTTTCGCGGTCAAATCCGGCGATCACCCGTGGGCGATCAGAACGTCCTCGCGGGTATGGCAGAACGGCAGCCCCGGCGGCTGCGGCAGGACGAAGGCATCATAGCCCCGCTCCCGGTAGCGTTCCAGGATCCCCAGCACCAGGGCGTCGGTGATCGGCACACGCTTGTCGTCGCCGGCCATCTGGGCGAACAGCCGCGCCGCGTCCGCACCGGGCTCGCCGTTTTCCATCTTGGCCCGCCATTCGGCGTTGAACCGCTGGCCGCGCTCGCTTTCGTTGAACCGCCGCTTGCGGTCGTCATTGGCCAGATCGCCGACCAGCAGCCGCCCGCCGGGCTCCAGCAGGTCCACGGCCCGGTCGAGGAAGGCGAGGACCTCGGCGTCGTCGCTGAGGTAATGCAGCACCGAATAGATCAAGATCTTGGAGAACTTGCGGTCCAGGCCGAGTTCCAGGAAATCCCCGGCGATGCCGGAAACACTGGGATCGGGGAAACGCTTTTCCAGCGCCGCGATCATGTTCGGATGATCGATGCCGACCGCCTTGCGCACCCGGAAGGACAGCGGGATCAACAGGTTCCCGGTACCGCAACCGATTTCCAGCAGGTCGTCATAGGCCCGGAGGTCCAGCTTGGCGGCGACGTCGGCGACGATGTTCTTCTCGTCGGCCGCCTGAATCCCGTGCCGTCCGGCCTTTTCCGTGTCGGACAGGCCGCTGGCGGCGAGGTCGCCGAAGGTCTCGAAACTGGCGCGGCTCATTTCCGGTCTCCCTGTTCCTCTGTCTTTCCCGCGGTCCAAACCATGATCGAAGTCGGGCTGACCGGGTCCTCGCCGATGACGTTCTTGAAGGTATGGCGCAGCGTCAACACGCCCTCTTCGTCCAGTTCCCGCACGGTTTCAACCAGATTGGCGTTCCAATGCATGCGGCTGATGAACTTCTCCTGCTCGACGCTGATCGCCCCGCCGGGCGCGACACGCGAGGAAAGCTGGAAGCCGAAGGGTTCGAAATGCAGGCAGGTGACCTTTTCGGCCGCCGCGACCATGCCGGTGAACAGGTCGCGCGGCACCCGCTCGACCTGCTCGATCGAATGGCGGGTGAAGAACAGCACGTTCTTCAACGGCTTATCGCCGAGGAACGAGAAATCCGGCCGGGTGTAGTCGAACGGCACCACCGTGATGTCGAGGGCCGGTTCCAGCGCCTTCAGCCGTCCGGCCAGGGTCCGGCCGTTTTCCGTCACCTCGCCGGCGAACATGCGGACCGGATGCGGGCCGCCGTTCAAATAAAGTTCGAACAGGTTGCGGCCGTAACCGGCGCCGAGTTCGACGATGCAGTCCATGCCGGGCTCGTAGAAGGCCGAGACCCAGCGGCTGACGATGGCCAGGAAATCGGCATGCAGCGGCAGATGGTGGATCGCCTCGCCCATGCTCACCGTGCGCTGGAACGGCTCGCCGAACGGCGTCATCGGCACTTCGCCGCGGACGAAATTGCGGTGCACCTTGATCTCGTCCTCGGCCAGCCGCCGCCGGTCGTGCAGTTTCAGCACGCGCGGCAGGCAGGTTTCGCCGCCGGCCAGGATGCCGTCGAAGATCTCGCGGGTCCGGCCCCATTCACTCTCGTAGTAGTCGTTGCCGGCCATCAGGCGTTCCCCCTTTCGGGCGATTTCCAGACCATGATGGAGGTCGGGTTGATCGGATCCTCGCCGATGATGTTCTTGTACAGATAGTGCACCTTGATCCGGCCCTCGGTATTGAGCCGCATGCAGACCTCGGCCAGATTGCGGTTCCAGCCCCTGGCCAGGGCGTTCTGCTCGTGCCGCGCGCTGATCCCGCCGTGGTGATCGGCGCCGTTCTTGAACTGGAAGCCGAACGGCTCGAAATGGACGCAGGTCACCCGGTCGGCGGTTTCGAGCATGCCCGTGACCAGCTCGTCGGGGATCAGGTCCACCTGCTCGATGGCATGGCGGGTAAAGAACAGGATGTGCTTCTTGCGCCCGCCGAGGAACGAAAAATCGGGACCGCGGAAATCGAACGGAACCACGGTGATGTCCAGATCGCCGTTGAGATCGGCCAGCTTGCGGGTCAACGCCCGGCCGCTCTCGGTGATCTCGCCGCCGAACAGCTTCGCCGGATGCGGCCCGCCCTGGTAGTACAGCTCGAACAGGTTGCGGCCGTAACCGCAGCCCAGTTCGACGATGCAGTCGGTATCGGGCTCGTGGAGGGCCGAGAGCCAGCGCGCCAGGGTGCCGTGGAAACCGGTCTGCAGGGGAACCCGGAGCGCCGCCTCGCCCAGGCTGACCGTTTTTTCGAGCACCTCGCCGAACGGGGCCAGGGCGGCGTCCTCGCGGCCCTGCCGTTCCAGGCGCGAATCGACCTCGCGGTCGCAGACGCGGTCGAAGATATGCAGAACCCGGCGCAGGTCGGTTTCGCCGCCGGAAATGATGGCGTCGAACAGCCCGGCCCATTGGGCCCAGGTCTCCTCGTAATAGCCGGTCGGCGCTTCGCCCATGGCGTTTCCGATCCTTGCCGGAGTTTGGAAGGCTATCTCAGTTTCTTGTCGCGGACGATCTGCTCGTAGACTTCCTCGAGTCCAGCGGTGAAGGCGCGCAGGTCGCACAGCGGCGAGTCCGCCACCGCGCGGCCCAGGGTCTTGCGCAGCCCGGCCAGTTCGCCGGGCGCCGCGGCCAGAGAGGCGGCCGTCTTGACGAAGGCCTCCTCGGACTCGGCGATCCATTCCGGCTTGCCGGCGGCGCGCAGGATGCTCGCCCCCATGCGGCCGGCCCGCCGGTCTCCGGCGAGGGTGACGACCGGCACCCCGGCGCGCAGGGATTCGCAGGTCTCGAACACGCCGTTGACCGGGAAGCTGTCCAGCACGATGTCCACGTTGGCGTGGAACTGCTGGTTGGCCGGGCGGTCGTCGACCGGTGTCTGGAAGGCGATGCGGCCGAGCATGCCGAAATGCGAGAACAGCTCGCGGAGACGCTGCACCACCGCCGGGCAGAGGGTGTCCCCGTAGCCGAACATCAGATAGGCCCCCGGAACGGCCCGCAGCACCCGGGCGAAGACGCGGGCGGTGTCCGGCGTGATCCGCGACGCGTCGCAAACCGCGCCGAAGGTCACGAACCCGTTCTCCGCCGCCGGGCTGCCGCCGAAGGAGTCGAAATCGATGGTCAGGGCCGCCGCGTCATAGGCCAGGAGGCCGCTGGACGACGGCAGGCAGGGGACCTCTCCGGCCACCGCCCGGTCGGCTTCCAGCGATGCGGCGTCGGAAATCACGCAGTCGAGGGCCGGCAGGCCGGCGCCGAACGGCCAGGAGAGCCAGGAGGCGACCACGGCGGCGGGCTTGCGGGCCAGCAGCCCGGCCCGCTGTTCGCCGGTGTAGCTGCACAGGTCGACCAGGATATCGAGCCCGTCGCTGGCCATGATGTAGGCCAGCGTGTCGTCGTCGACGTCGTGGATTTCCTTCCAATGGTTGGCATTGGCCTTGAGACGGGTGGTCACCGGATCGGTATGGACGTTCTGCTGATAGGCGAAGGTCTCGAAACGCTTGCGGTCGTGGGCGTTGAACACGCCGCTGAGCAGGCGCCCGATCTCGGTATCGTGCAAGCCGTCCGAGATGTAGCCGATGCGCAGGCGCTCGGGCGTCTCGCCCGCCATGCCGTCGCGATCGACCGGATCGGCGTCGGCGAAACAGGCTTCCGCGACCGCCTGCCCGGCGGCGAAGACGCCCCGCCAGGCCGGTTCCGGCATCGGCAGGAAGGAGGCCAGCGCCCCGAAGCGCACCTGCGGATCGGCCGGCGCCAGGGCGGCCGCCGCGTCATGGCAGGCGCGGGCCTCGTCGAACCGGCCCAACCGGACCAGGCAGTGGCCGAGGTTCAGATGGCTTTCCGGGTCGGCCGGGTTGAGATGGACGGCGGTGTGCAGATCGGCGAGCGCCGCCTCGTACTTGCCTTGCGCCATCCGGCAGCGGCCGAGCAGCAGATAGGCCGGGGCCTCGTATTCGTTCAGCCGCAAATGGCGCAGGCAAAGCTCCTCGGCCTCACGATAGTTGTACTGCTGGAAACGGATCGTCGCGTTGACGTAGTTGGGCGACGGGGCCGCATTGTCGAGCGCCGCCTTGTAGTTGCGGAAGGACGGCGGAATCAGGTCGTCCATTTCCGGGTCGGAATCCAGCGCCAAAGCCAGCTTCGCGTAGTACAGGCTGTCCGTCACCTTGCCCGCCCGCGCCAGGATCACCGCCATGACATCGGCGTATTCCCGGCAATCGGGGGCCTTCTTGTGGACTTCGTTCAGCAGTTCCAGGGATCGCCCGAAATCGCCCATATCGGCGGCGATCAAAGCCAGGATGCATTCCGCCTCGTGACCGTCCGGGGACATCCCCAGGGCCCGCTCGCATGCCTCGAGCCCCCCCGCATGGTCGCGATTGGCGACCCGCGAGACGGCCTCGTGCAGAGAGTCGTAATACGCGCGGTCTTTTTCCATTCGGCTGACTCCGTATCCTCTTTTTTGCTTTTCGTGTGTCCGGCCGCTCAGGCTTCGAGCCCGCGCAGGAATTCGACGGCCTCGTCCCTGACTTCTTCCAGGATCTTGCGCAGTTCCACCCGGACGATCTCCAGGAATTCCGCCTTGCGGGCCGGTTCCGCCACCCGGTTGACGTAGTAGTTGGCCGAGATCATCACCATGAAGATGCTGCCCCGGATCATCGAGATTTCGGCGGCCGGCCCCCGCTCGGTCGATTTCGTGAGAACGCCGCACATCTTCAGCATGTAGCGCAGGGGGTAGTCCTCGTCCGGTTCCTCGTCGCAGAAGCCGATCAGCCGGTTGCACAGGTCCTCGAGCTCGGCGGCCCAGTCCTTGGTCTCCCAGGACCTTTCGAACACCTCGCGCGAATAGACCGGCAGGTCGCCGAACAGGCTCGCCAGCTCGCCGGCCTTGTCGGCCTCGGGCAGCGAAACCGCCTTGGCGATCTTCGGAACCGCGCCCTCGATGGCCATGCCGTCGCTGCAGTTGTAGTAGTTGGCGCCCCGGCGGAACCGCCGGATGCACTGCTCGACCGTCTCGCGCGCCCACAGGAAGACACCGTGGGTATAGATGGTGCCGCCGAAATTACCCGGGCGCTCGCGGTCGAACTTATCGGAGAACGGCGCCTTGCCGCCGTCGCGGTACTCGGAATCCTTGGCGTGATGCCGCTCGCGGTGCCGGGTCCCGTAATCCATCCCGAAGAAGTAGATGTCCTGGAAACCGAGTTCCTGGGCGAAGGACAGCCCGGCATTGGTCACCGTCGGCCCGACCTCGTGCAGCCCGGTATCCGGCCCCAGCGAGAACATGTCCCAGCTGGCCAGGACCTGACGGAAGAACATGATCTTCTTCCGGAACAGGTCCTTGATGCGCGGATCGACCGTGGTCGAGGCGACCAGGCAGACGTCGCTCAAATCATAGGTGGACGTCTTCTCGGACAGGATGTCGAAGACCAGCTCGACGTTCTCCATCTCCATGTGGAAATCGGGAACGACGCCGTTGGCCAGCAATACGCCCAGCGCCGTGCCGCAGGAGATGAAGATCGCCTTGTCCTGGTTGGCGCACAGCATGTCGAAGCACTTGTCGAGCGACGGCCCCGACCCGATGACGAAAGCCGGCAGGGAACGCGTCGTGGCCGGCCGCTTGTAGGTGTAGGAATCGTAGTCCTTCAGGTTCTCGAAGCAGTTCTTGACCATCAGGATCTCGTCTTCCAGGAAGCCGAGCCCCGACAGGAACAGGTTGGCATCGGCCTGGATGCGCTTCTGGACCATGTCCATGACCGAACTCTTGTAATGGGAATAGACCATGGTCCCGTCGAAGAAGCTCGGCGACTTGCCGCGGACGAAATTCCGGATGTTGTGCGAGACCTGTTTGTAGTCGGAGCCGAGCGACACCATGATGAACTTCTCGGGATCCTCGAACCGCTCGAACAACGCCTTCCAGTCGAAGGTGAACAGCGAGTGGTAGACGAACTCCACGTTGGGCTCGACCAGCACGATCCCCTTGCAGCGGGTCTCGTCGAGCAGCGGCTCGATATGCGCGCCGAGGCCGACGCCGTAGACGATCAGGAAGAAGGCTTCCTTGCCGACCGGGGTCGTGGAGAAGGCCATTTCCCGCTTCTCGACGGCTTCGCGCATGATGCGGTAGGTATAGCGCCCGCCGACTTCATCGAGCGTCGAGGTCTGCGGCGGGATGAAGTTCATGCGGAACGGCCGCGACCAATAGTCGGCAACCTGCTTTTCGGCGTGCGTCCGGTAGTCCGTGCCGTAGAGACGGGTGCCCTGGAACTCGATATCGACCGGTTCCCCGTTCTCGAAGACCAATTTGGAATGCGGCTCGCCATGCTCCCGGAGCTGGCGGTAAAGCCAGGGGGCCTCCCGCTCGAAAACTTCCAGGTTCTGCTCGAAAAAATCGTCCTTGATTGCCGCGGGAACCGCCATTCTTCACCTCGAGACGTTGACAGGCAATTCTTTATACCGGAAGGACGCGGAGGCCCATAACCGTCTATGCGCGAACCCCACGCCGCGCATACTTTTGCCGTACCGCCAATAAAGCCCGGCTTTCCTTTAATTTTGCTTAAATTTTACGAGAAAATCAGCCGGAATGACGACTGAAAAGTGGTGTTCACGGAGAAATCCAAAAAGGAAGGGGGAGCCGAAGCTCCCCCAACCCGCAAGCTTAGGTGTTCCGAACCTTAACGGAAGAGGCTCAGGATACCCTGTTCGGCCTGACCGGCGAACGACAGGGCGCTGATGCCCAACTGCTGGCGGGTCTGCAGGGCCAGCAGGTTGGCGCCTTCCTCGTTGAGGTCGGCCAGCGTCAGCTTGTCGGAGCCGCTCTGCAGGGTGTTCACGTAGCTCTCGGTGAACTCCAGACGGGTCTGGAGCAGGGCCACGTTCGAACCCAGGGTCTGCGACTTCGTCCGCAGGGTGGTCAGCGCCGAGTCGAGGCTGTTGACCATGGAGTTGATCTGCGTCGTGTAGTCGGCGTCGATGACGTACTGGCCGACGACCGTGGTCAGCTCGACCGCGGCGCCACCGGCACTGGCCACGCCCTCGACGGCCGCCACGTCGGCGCCCGTACCGGCAGAGCCATCCGACCCGACGGTGAAGGTCAGGGTCGAGTTGGCGTCGATGGTCTGCGTGCTGGTGTAGGTCGCGGCCGTGGCACCCGCCGAACCGACGGTGACGGTGACGGTCAGCGAGCCGTACTCGAAGGTGTAGGTGCCGGACGCGAAGATCGCATCGGACTGGCCGGCATAGGTAACGCTCAGCGAGCCGCCGTCGGACAGGCTGACGTCGGTGCCGAAGTCGTACGAAACGTTCAGGACCGAACCGGTCTCGGCGACCTTTTCGACCGCCTTGCGAACGGCGAGGCCAGCGCCGCCTTCACTGATGTCGACCGAGGCGACGTTCAGGACGGAGGAGGTGTCGGTGCTGAAGTTGACCGTCAGGGTGCTGCCCGTACCGTTGATCAGGTTCAAGCCCTGATACGTGGTATCGGAGGCCAAGTTCGCGATCTGGTCGCGCAGGTCGTTAAACTGGGAAACGATTTCGCTGATGGACGACGAGGTCGCCGATTTCGCGCTGAGCGCGAGACCCTTCAGCTGGGAAACGATGTTTTCAATGCCTTCGGCACCGTCGAGGGCCGCCGTCAGGGTGCTGATACCCTGATCGATGCCCGACTTCTTCTCGTCGAAATCCTCGGCCCGGTCGGAAAGGGTCTTCGCCTGGAAGAACTTGACCGGATCGTCAATGGCGCTACCAACCTCGAGGCCGGTCGACAAACGACCCTGCGTGCGGTTGATCAGCTTGGTGGTGTTCTGAAGAGAGAGAAGGGTGCTCCGAACGGAGGCAGAGAGAGTAACGTCAGCCATTAGATTAACTCCTTTCTAGAGTCCAATGACGCGGAAGCTTTGCTCCCGCTGGCTTTGTCGGGACAAATCCCATACTTGCGCACCATTCTGTGCTCAAGTGCGAAAAACGGTAGTCTAACAATTCCAGAGAATCAACTAAAAAAATGATACCCCTCTTAAATTCTTTGTAGCACATTGATTTGCAATCCTTTTTCTCATTCGCTATTTTTAAGTTCTCCGTTCCACAAGCTCTTTCGAGCCGGCCCGGAGACCGCGAAAAAAGGCATCTACACTACCTGCAGGCCCCTATCGGCCTCAGCCGGCCCAATTAAGACGAAGAATAACGTCACTTTTTCCCGCTGGAGGTGTATTCTCTTGGTAAACAAGCAACATTTCCGGCAGCACAGAGGGGATTTTCGGTTTGTGGCTCTCCAATTTTTATGATCTTTCCATCAGTTTGAAGGATCAGTCGATCCTTGTCACCGGCGGAACGGGATCGTTCGGCAAACGGTTCGTGCGGACGATCCTCGAACGCTACGACGTCCGTAAGCTGATAATCTATTCCCGGGACGAGCTGAAACAACATGAAATGCAGCAGGAGTTCAATCCGGCGGAGTATCCCTGCCTGCGGTATTTCATCGGCGACGTACGCGACCGGGACCGGCTGTCCATGGCCATGCGCGACGTCGACATCGCCGTCCACGCCGCGGCCCTGAAACATGTGCCGGTGGCCGAGTATAACCCGACGGAGTGCATCCGCACCAATGTCTTCGGCGCCGAGAACGTCGTTTCCGCCGCCCTCGACAACGGGGTGAAGCGGGTCCTTGCCCTTTCCACCGACAAGGCGGTCAACCCGATCAACCTGTACGGCGCCAGCAAACTCGCCTCGGACAAGATCTTCGTCGCCGCCAACAACCTGGCGGGCAGCGTCGGCACGACCTTCGCGGTGGTCCGCTACGGCAACGTGGTCGGTTCGCGGGGCAGCGTGGTGCCGCTGTTCGAACGGCTGGCCCGCGACGGCGCCAAGGAGATCCCGATCACCGATCCGGACATGACGCGGTTCTGGATCACCCTGCAGCAGGGCGTCGACTTCGTCATCTCGTCGCTCGACAACATGCAGGGCGGCGAGATTTTCGTGCCGAAGATCCCGAGCATGAACATCGCCGACCTGGCCCGCGCCATCGCGCCGGACCTGCCGCAGAAGGTCATCGGCATCCGGCCCGGCGAGAAACTGCACGAGGTCATGGTGACCGAGGACGACGCGCCCAACACCATCGAGCTTTCCGACCGCTACGTGATCGAGCCGTCGTTCCAGTTCAGCGGCCGGAACAAACCGGCCCGCGAGGACGCCAAGGCGAATTCCAAGCCGGTGCCGAAGGGCTTCCGCTACGCCAGCGACAACAACCCGGACTGGCTCGACGACGCGCGCCTGAAATCGCTGCTGTCGGAACCCCGTTGATGGCCGACCCGGAGACTTTCCTTCCCTACGGTCGGCAGACAATCGAGGACGACGACATCGCCGCCGTGACCGAGGCCCTGCGCGGCGACTACCTGACGACCGGGCCGCTGGTCGACCGGTTCGAGACGGCCTTCGCCGACAAGACCGGCGCCCGGTTCGCCGTCGTCTGTTCGAGCGGCACCGCGGCCCAGCACCTGACGGCCCTGGCCCTCGACCTGCCGGCCGGAAGCCAGGCGATCGTGCCCGCCGTCACCTTCCTGTCGACGGCCAACTGCGCCCGGTTCGTCGGCGCCGAGGTGGTGTTCGCCGACGTCTCGCCGGACACCGGCCTGATGGAACCGGACCATCTGCGCGAGGCCCTGGAGCGGACGTCCCCCGGTCAGGCCAAGCTGGCCGTGCCGGTGCATCTCGGCGGGCAATGCTGCGACATGGCGGGGATCGCCGCCGTCGCCGCCGA
>Ga0207799_100437_pt1 | contig 16062 bp, 18 predicted proteins | sample TtanPargueraPR_4_FD_187742 | JGI IMG/M metagenome (GOLD analysis project Ga0207799, IMG submission 187742) | Aerobic enrichment media microbial communities from Bioluminiscent Bay, La Parguera, Puerto Rico - Tt and M2 (SPAdes) | ecosystem: Environmental > Aquatic > Marine > Unclassified ...
CATCGGCCCGATGCCGCCCATCTGGAACATCAGCCACTCGACCACCCGGAACCGCGCGGCCATGTCGGACGGCATGAACTGGCCGGTCTTCTCGGCCAGGTACAGCAGGATGGCGCCGGATTCGAACAGCGGGTAGGGCTTTCCCTCCGGGCCGTCGGGATCGACGATGGCGGGCATCTTGTTATTCGGGCTGATCTTGAGGAAATCGGGTTTGAACTGGTCGCCGGTGCCGATATTGACCGGAATCACCTCGTAGGGCAGTCCGATCTCTTCGAGCATGATGGAAATCTTGAAGCCGTTCGGTGTCGGCCAGGCGTAGAGCTGGATCATTTTTTATGGGTCCGTGTGCTGGTTTCAACGGGGGCGGGGTGAACTCGCCTCTCCCTTATTTGGTCCGACTCTCTCCTTTGTTAACCTTTTTCCCCCGAAGACCGGATCACGAAGAGGCGAGCCGTTCGCTCGCCGCGAGGAATTGGGCTTCCAGGGCGGCATAGTCGTGCACCACCGGAAACTGCGGGAATTCGCGGATCACGTTGTCCGGCGCGCGGAACAGGATGCCCGCGTCGGCGGCGCCCAGCATGGAGGTATCGTTGTAGGAATCCCCGGCCGCCATGACCGTGAAGTTGAGCGTCTTGAAGGCTTCCACCGAGTGGCGCTTCTGGTCCGGCATGCGCAGATGGTAGTTGGCGACCCGGCCGTCCCCGGCGATCTCCAGCTGATGGCAGAACAGGGTCGGCCAGCCGAGCTGGCGCATCAGCGGCTTGGCGAACTCGTAGAAGGTGTCGGACAGGATCACCACCTGGAAGCGCTCGCGCAGCCGGTCGAGGAAGTCGCGCGCGCCGTCCATCGGCCCCATGTCGCCGATGACCGACTGGATGTCGTCGATCTTCAGGCCGTGCTCGTCGAGCAGTTTGAGACGTTGGGTCATCAGGACGTCGTAATCGGGGATGTCGCGGGTGGTGGCGCGCAGGGCCTCGATGCCGGTGCGCTCGGCGACGTTGATCCACACTTCGGGGACCAGGACCCCTTCGAGGTCAAGGCAGACGATTTCCAAGTCGGTTCCTCCCGTTACACGTTTTTGCGGGTATAGCAGGCGGAAGGCGCGGGCGGCAACGCGAATTGCCGTTATGTTTAGAGGATTTCGCCCAGTGATTGGAAGACGGCGTGGAACATCGGTTCCGTCAGGCGGCCGGTATTGGTGTTGTAGCGCGAGCAGTGGTAGCTGTCGGCCAGTACCGGCCCGTCCGGAAGCTCGTGCAACGCGCCGTGGCCGAACTTCCAGGCCGATTTGCGTTGGCCCAGTGCGCTCAGCACCGATCCGTGCGCCACGGTTCCAAGCGCCAGGATGGCCCGCAGGTCGGGCAGGGCGCCGATCAGTTCGGTGAGGAATGGGCGGCAGTTGTTGATCTCCGGGCCGGTCGGCTTGTTCTGCGGCGGCACGCAGCGCACCGCGTTGGCGATCATGCAGCCCCTGAGTTGCAGCCCGTCGCCGGGATCGGCCGCATAGCGCCCCTCTGCCAGACCGAACCGGCACAGGGTGTCGTACAGCAGATCGCCCGCGTAGTCGCCGGTGAACGGCCGCCCGGTGCGGTTGGCGCCGCGCAATCCCGGGGCGAGCCCGACGATCAGCAGCTTGACCGGTTCGTCGGTTGCGCTCGGCAGGAACGGCGGCACCGGGGCGTTGAACCAATCCGGAAAGGCGGCACGGTTGGTGCTGCGGAACTCGGCCAAACGGGGGCAGAGAGGACAGTCATGCGCCGGCCCTGCAAGGGAAAAGGCGGATAGGGACATGTCGGGAAAGCGGGCCGGACCGCTCGGTCAGGCCGTCTCCACGAAATCGGACGGGGGAACGTCGTCGTTCGGCCGCTCTTCCCGGTGGTTGTTGCCCAGGCGCTCGATCCGCGACTGCAAATCCTGAAGTTCCAGGAAGAAGTCGGCCTGGCGGCGCAACTCGTCGGCCACCATCGGCGGCTGCGAGCGGATGGTGCTGACCACCGTGACCCGGACGCCGCGCCGCTGGGTCGCCTCGACCAGCCGGCGGAAATCGCCGTCGCCGGAAAACAGCACGGCGTGGTCCAGATGTTCGGACATCTCCATCACGTCGACCGCCAGCTCGATGTCCATGTTGCCCTTGATCTTGCGCCGGCCGGTGGCCGCGTCGGTGAACTCCTTGGTCGGCTTGGTGACCATGGTGTAGCCGTTGTAGTCGAGCCAGTCGACGAGGGGGCGAATCGGCGAATAATCCTGATCTTCGAGCAGGGCGGTGTAGTAGAACGCGCGGATCAGCGTCGCATCGGTGGCAAAGACATTGAGCAGCCGGCGATAGTCGATATCGAAGCCGAGAGCCCGTGCGGCGGCATAAAGATTGGAACCGTCGATGAAGAGGCCAAGACGCTCATGCGGATAAAAATGCATCATGAAAAATCCTTTAAATCAATTCGTTGAAAATAAAGTCTAATGATATAGATAAACACTGGAACGGCAAAAGTCTGTACCTTTTTTCCAGCCGCGATTAACCTTTAATAGGTAAGCGGTCCCGTTGGGGGCCGCAAGAAGGAATCGTTTTCGTTCCCGATGATCTTTATCGCTATCGGATCCAATCTCTCCGGCCCTCAGGGCGGCAGTCCCCGTCAGAACTGCCAGCATGCGGTCGAGTTTCTGCAATCGTCCGGCATGGAGGTGGTGCAGCGGTCGCGCTGGTACCGTTCGGCGCCGGTGCCGCGGTCGGAGCAGCCCTGGTTCGTCAACGGGGTGGTCGCGGCGGAGTCCATGGATATGCCGCCGGTATCGATCCTGGAATTGCTACACGAGATCGAGACCGACTTCGGGCGGATACGCGGCGCGCTCAACGCACCGCGGACGCTGGATCTCGATCTGCTCGATTTCGACGGGCAGGTCTGCACCGCCGACAAGGACGGCGTGATCCTGCCGCATCCGCGGATGCACGAGCGGGCGTTCGTTTTGCACCCGCTGTCCGAGATCGCGCCGGATTGGACGCATCCGATTTCCGGGCTTTCGGTGTTCGATTTGATCGACATCCTGCCTCCGGGACAGATTCTTCAGCCGATCCCCTGAAAAATAGCGGGAAAACTTGGTCTTCCGGGGTGTTCCCGCTCTTGCTTGTTTGGAGCGGGGGAAATATATATGAGCCGCGTTCCAAACTTGTTCATAAAGTAATGCGGAGTCCTGCTTAATGGCCCGGGTGACCGTCGAAGACTGTGTACTTAAGATTCCCAACCGCTTCGAGCTCGTCATGCTCGCTGCCCAGCGCGCGCGCGACATCTCGGCCGGAGCGGCGTTGTCCGTCGATCGCGACAACGACAAGAACCCCGTCGTTGCCTTGCGCGAAATCGCCGACGAGACCGTCCCGCTGACCGACCTGGAAGACTCCTTGGTCAAGGGCCTGCAGAAGTTCGTCGAGGCGGACGAGCCCGAGGAAGACGAGATGGACCTCCTGGCCATCCAGCAGGAACTGGGGATCGCGGTTTCCGAGGCCCCCGCCGGGCAAAACGCCGCGGCCGAGGCTGATGAGGAAGACGAGGGCGCGGACGAAGGGGCCGACAGCGACGGCTTGCCGTCCGGCGCCATGTTTGAAGACGCGGCCGAGGCCGAGAACGAAGAACTCTGATTCCGCCGAGGTGCCGCCCATGCGGGCCTCCCGTCCTGACGATCGTTGTTGGTTCCGGCGCGGGTGTTTCTCAGCGGAAACCGAACGGGGCGCCGGATGATTCGTCAATTCGAACTTGTCGAACGCGTTCTCGCCTATGACACGGGCGCCGACGAGGATGCCCTGAACCGCGCCTACGTGTTCGCCATGAAGGCGCACGGATCGCAGAAGCGCGCGTCCGGAGACCCTTTCTTCTCCCATCCCATCGAGGTCGCCGGCATCCTGACCGGTTACCGGCTCGATACGGATTCGATCATCACCGCGCTGCTGCACGACACGATCGAGGATACCCCGGCGACCGTCGAGGACATCACCAAGCATTTCGGGGGCGAGGTCGCCCGGTTGGTGGACGGCGTCACCAAGCTGACCCGTATCGAACTGCCGTCCGATCAGGCCAAGCAGGCGGAGAATTTCCGCAAGCTCGTCCTGGCGATGTCGAAGGACATCCGGGTTCTTCTGGTCAAGCTGGCCGACCGTCTGCACAACATGCGGACGCTGCACTACATCTCCAAGCCGGAAAAGCGCCGCCGCATCGCGGTGGAGACGATGGAGATCTACGCGCCGCTGGCCGAGCGCATCGGTATGCACGAGATCAAGAACGAACTCGAGGATCTGGCCTTCGCCGAGATCAATCCCGACGCCCGGAACTCGATTCTCGCCCGACTGGATTTCCTGCGTAAGAACGCCGGACAGAACATTCCCGGGATCGTCGATCAACTCCGGAAACTGATGACGGACAACGGGCTCAAGGTCAGCGTTTCCGGGCGCGAGAAGAAACCCTATTCCATCTGGCGCAAGATGCAGCGCGACAGCATCAATTTCGAGCAGCTTTCCGACATCATGGCGTTTCGCCTGGTCGTCGAGACGGTCGAAGGCGTCTATCGCGCGCTGGGCTACATCCACAACGCCTATCCCGTGGTGCCGGGCCGCTTCAAGGATTACGTCAGCACGCCGAAGGCCAACGGTTACCGGTCGGTCCATACGGGGGTGTTCGGCCCCAAGGGCGAGCGCATCGAGGTACAGATCCGCACCCAGGAAATGCATGAGGTGGCCGAGCGTGGCGTCGCCGCCCACTGGAACTACAAGCAGGGGACGGGAAGCACCGAGGGGCCGCAGTACCGCTGGCTGCGCGAACTGCTGGAAATCCTGGAGCAGGCCTCGGGGCCCGAGGAATTCCTCGAGCACACGAAGCTGGAGATGTTCCAGGACCAGGTGTTCTGTTTCACCCCGAAGGGCGACCTGATCAGCTTGCCGCGCGGCGCGACGCCGGTGGATTTCGCCTACGCCGTCCACTCCGAGGTCGGCGACACCTGCGTCGGGGCCAAGATCAACGGCCGCATCCGCCCGCTGAAAACGGCGCTGCGCAATGGCGATCAGGTCGAGGTGCTGACCTCGAAGGCGCAGACACCGTCCCCGGAATGGGAGCGGTTCGTCGTCACCGGCCAGGCCCGCGCCCGGATTCGCCGCTTTATCCGCGCGAAGGAACGCGAGCAGTATGCCCAGCTCGGCAAGGCGATCCTCCAGAAGGCCTTCCGGGAGAGCGAATACGACCTGACCGACAAGGCGCTCGACGGCGTCCTCAAGATTTTCAAGGCCAATACGATCGAGGATCTCTACGCCCAGGTCGGGTCGGGCCATCTTTCCGGCCGGGAAGTGGTCGAGACCGTTTATCCCGGCGAGCGGACCAAGCGGCTGGGCGCCGAGAAGGTGGTTCCCATCGGCCGGGCCCGGGGCAAGCCCAAGGAACCCGGCGGCGGTGTTCCGATCGTCGGTCTCATCCCCGGCATGGCGGTGCATTTCGCCGGCTGCTGCCACCCGCTGCCGGGCGACCGGATCGTCGGTATCATCACGACCGGCAAGGGCGTCACCATTCACACCATCGATTGCCACGAGCTCGAAGGGCTGAGCGACCAGCCCGAACGCTGGCTCGACGTGTCCTGGGAAGAGGAGACGGATAGCGCCGAGGTCCATGTCGGCCGCGTCAACCTGACCCTCCTGAACGAGCCGGGAAGTCTGGGAACGATCTCGAACATCATCGCCAAGAACGATGGAAATATAGGAAATCTCAAGATTATCAATAGGACAGTAGATTTTTTTGAGATTTTGGTCGATGTCGAGGTCAAGGATCTCAAGCATCTAACGAACATAATTGCGGCCTTGCGGGCATTGCCCGAAATCAGCGAGGTGGAACGAGCGCGCGGTTAGCTGAAAGTTTACCGCTTCCGGTCATTATCCTGGCGGGGGACCCTGCGGGGCCTCCAGTGGGGCCAGTAGGGCTACACGCATAGAGTCACGCCATGTTTTTGCGAAGACGGAAAATCTCTTGGCCCGAACGTATTCGGGAGATGGTCTGGCCCTCGGCCGGCTGGCGGCGGACTCTGAACTACTGGTATCACCGCATGGCCCGGTTGCCGGGCTCGCCGTACTACGTGGCCGCCGGGTTCGCTTGCGGCGCGGCGATTTCGTTCACCCCGTTCGTCGGCACGCATCTGGTGCTGGGCTGCCTGTTGGCCTGGATCCTGCGTTCCAGCATGTTGGCCTCCGCCGTCGGCACCTTCGTCGGCAATCCCTGGACCTTCCCGTTCATCTGGATCTGGATCTACAAGCTGGGCCATTGGATCATCGATAAACCGGGGCTGAAGGCCGAGCATCTCGATTTCACGCGGTTTTTCGGCCATATCGTCGATGCGGCGTTGAGCCTCGACATGGTTTACCTGTTCAAAACCGCCTGGCCCGTGTTATGGCCCATGGTCGTGGGAGGAATTCCGTCGGCCATCGTTGCGTGGTTCATTTCGTATTTTCTGTTGAAGCCGATGGTCGCCGCCTACCAGCATCGACGGCTGATGCGCCGGATGAAGAAGGTGTATGAGGGGGAGAAGGATGGACAGGCCGCTTAGACTGGGCGTCAACATCGATCATGTGGCGACGATCCGCAACGCGCGGGGCGGGGACGTGCCCGATCCGCTACGGGCCGCGCAACTCGCGGTCGCGGCGGGGGCGGACGGCATCACCGCGCACCTGCGCGAGGACCGGCGGCATATTTCGGACCGCGACATCGACCAGATCCGCCGCGCCATCGACGCCCCGCTCAACCTCGAAATGGCCGCCACCGCCGAGATGGTGGAGATCGCCGTGCGCCATAAACCGCATGCTTCCTGCATCGTCCCGGAAAAGCGCGAGGAACGGACGACCGAGGGCGGTCTCGATGCCGCCGGCGCGTTGGAACACTTGCGGCCCTATGTGGCCCGGCTGCGCGATACCGGAATCCGGGTGTCCTTGTTCGTCGAACCCGATCCCAAGCAGCTGGATGCCGCCGTCGCTTTGGGCGCGCCGGTGGTGGAACTGCATACGGGAGCTTACTGCGACGCCGCCGGTACGGCCCGCGAAGCCGAACTGGACCGTATCCGCAAGGCCGCCGTCTATGCGGAGAAGGCCGGTCTGGAATGTCACGCCGGGCATGGGCTGACCTACGACACGGTGGCACCCATCGCGGCCATTCCGGGCATCGCCGAATTGAACATCGGGCATTTCCTGATCGGCGAGGCCATCTTCGTCGGTCTCGCCGAGAGCATTCGCGGCATGCGGGAACGCATGGACGAGGCGCGACGGCTTTCATGATCCTGGGGCTCGGCACCGATCTCTGCGACATCCGCCGCATCGAGAATACGCTGGACCGTTTCGGAGAGCGGTTCGAGGCCAAGATCTTCACGTCCGCGGAGCGGGCCAAGGCGGCGCGGCGTCCGCGGCCGGCCAACGTGTTCGCCCAGTGTTTCGCGGCGAAGGAAGCCTGCACCAAGGCGCTGGGCACCGGTCTGCGCCAGGGCGTCTTCATGAGCGATATCGAGATGGGTAACGAACCGAGCGGCAAACCCTTCCTGAACCTGACCGGCGGCGCCCTGCGGCGCCTTCAGGCGATGACGCCGCCCGGCATGAAAGCGCAGTTGGATGTTTCGCTCACCGACGAGTATCCTCTGGCGCATGCCATCGTCATCATTTCGGCCCTGGCCGAAGCGCCGTGACGGGGTCTCGCGCGAGGCGTTTCATCGGTTGGTATCGGAGAAGGGCGGTAAAATATCGTCGGAACTATAGGTTAGACGGATTGTTTAATGAATCGTAGCAAATCCCAAGGTTTTATGGAGACGGTCAAGACCGTCGTTTACGCCGTTCTCATCGCCATCGCCATCCGTACGGTCGCCTACGAACCGTTCAGCATTCCGTCCAGTTCGATGGTTCCGACGCTTCTGGTCGGGGACTATCTGTTCGTCTCCAAGTATTCCTACGGCTATAGCCGCCACTCGTTGCCGCTGAGCCTGCCGCTGATTCCCGGCCGGATCTTTTTCAGCCAGCCGGAGCGCGGCGACGTCGCCGTGTTCAAGAAGCCGACCGACAACAAGACCGACTACATCAAGCGGATCATCGGCCTTCCCGGCGACCGCATCCAGATGATCCACGGCATCCTGCACATCAACGGCGAACCGGTGAAGCGCGAGCGCACCGGCGATTACATCGAGCACGAATTCAACGGTCATGTGAAGCGCACCCTGCGCTATATCGAGACGCTGCCCAACGGCAAGGAGCACTATATCCTCGAGGCGTCCGGGGATCGCGGCATGGCCGACAACACGCAGGTCTACACCGTGCCGCCGGATCACTTCTTCGCCATGGGCGACAACCGCGACAACTCACAGGACAGCCGGTTCCCGGATGTCGGCTATATCCCGAAGGAGAACCTGGTCGGGCGGGCCGAGTTCCTGTTCTTCTCGATCGAAGGCGAGGCCTGGAAGTTCTGGACCTGGCCGACCGCCGTGCGCTTCGGGCGCATCTTCCAAGGGATCGAATAGGCGCCATGAGCGCATCGCCGGACCAACTGGCCAAAAATCTCGATCATCGCTTCACCCGGCCCGAGCTGCTGGACGAGGCGTTGACCCATTCCAGCCTGACCCTGGACCAGGCGGACCGCCTGAATTCCAACCAGCGTCTTGAGTTCCTGGGCGACCGGGTGTTGGGGCTGGTCGTCGCCGACCTGCTGCTCGCGCGCTACTCGGGAGAGGAGGAGGGGGCGCTGGCCCGCCGCCACGCCGAACTGGTGCGCAAGGAGACCCTGGCCCGGGTCGCCGGAGAGATCGGGCTCGGCGGCCATATCCGCATGTCGCGGGGCGACGAGGAGGCGGGGGGGCGCGACAATCCCGCGATCCTGGCCGATGCCTGCGAGGCGGTGATCGCCGCCCTTTACCTGGACGGCGGGCTTCCGGCGGCGGCGGCCTTTATCGGGCGCCATTGGCCGGCGCTGATGGAAGAGGACCTCACCCCGCCCAAGGATGCCAAGACGGCGCTGCAGGAATGGGCCCAGGCGCGCGGTAAACCGGTCCCGGATTACCGCGAGGTCAGCCGGGAAGGCCCCCCGCATGCGCCGGTCTTCGTCATGGAGGTGTCGGTCGCCGAGGAGGCCCCGCAGACCGGGAGCGGCACATCGAAACGCGCCGCCCAGCAGAAGGCGGCACAGGAACTGCTCGACCGGCTGGAGGGCGGCACGAATGGCTGACACCGAAACACGCTGCGGGTTCATCGCGGTTCTGGGCGCGCCCAATGTGGGCAAGTCGACCCTGATCAACCAGGTGATCGGGACCAAGGTCTCCATCGTCTCGCCGAAGGTGCAGACGACGCGCACCCGGGTGCTCGGCATCCATCTCGAGGGCGACGCGCAGATCATCTTCATCGACACCCCGGGCATTTTCCAGCCGCGCCGCCGCCTGGACAGGGCGATGGTCGCCGCCGCCTGGAGCGGGGCGGCCGACGCCGACGCCGTTCTGCTGCTGGTCGACGCGGCGCGCGGGATGGACGGCAACACCCGCGAGATCGTCGGGAAGCTCAAGGAATCCGGGCGCAAGGCGCTGCTCGCCATCAACAAGATCGATCTGGTGAAGAAGCCCGATCTGCTGAAACTGGCATCCGATCTTCACGCCGCCGCCGATTTCACCGAGACCTTCATGATCTCGGCCCGGGCCGGGGACGGCGTGGCCGATCTGGTTTCCCATCTGGCCGGCGCCGTGCCGGCAGGGCCATGGATGTTCCCGGAGGATCAGATTTCCGACATGCCGCAGCGCCTGCTGGCGGCCGAGATCACCCGCGAGCAGCTCTATCTGCAACTGCAGCAGGAACTGCCCTATGCGGCGACGGTCGAGACCGAGAGCTGGGAGGAACGCCAGGACGGCAGCGCCAAGATCAATCAGGTGATCTATGTCGAGCGGACCAGTCAGCGGGCGATCGTCTTGGGCAAGGGCGGGAGCCGCATCAAGTCGCTGGGCGCGGCGGCGCGGACCGAACTGGAACAGATCTTCGAGCGCCGCATCCATCTGTTCCTGTTCGTCAAGATCCGCGAATCCTGGGGCGACGACCCCGAGCGCTACCGCGACTGGGGCCTCGACTTCAACGCCTGAGCGGCGGTGCTCAAGCCGGTCAGAAGGCGTAGCGCAGGGTCAGGGCGGCGTTGGCCTCCCAGGCCTCGGCGCGTCCGATCTTCACGCCCGGGTTGATGTTCGGGTTTATGGTAGGGTTACTTGTGACTTCCAGGGGGTTCATTATCGTCGGTCTGGCGCTCCATCGGCGGTATGAGGTCGCCATGCCGAGAGACAGGGACTCCGTCAGGGGCGCTTCGGCATTCAGGGCGAACTGGAACAGCAGGGACGTGAAGTTTGTGTTCAGGTCCTTGTGAGCATACCCCGAGGGGGGACGGTAGTTCCCGGACACGCCGTAAGACCGGACCTCCTGGTCGGCGCTCAGGGCGGCCCAGGTTCCGACGATGGCCGCGTCGCCCCGAACCGAGACGGACGCCCCACCGGGCAGGTCCAGTTCCAGGCCCGCGCCGAGCTTCGGTCCGAGGTCGAAAGTGTCCAGACTTTCGTCCAATCGAGCATTATAAAGAGTTGGATTGTCGACTTCCCAGTGCTTTGTCTCGACCGCGTACCGCTGGTAGGAAGCGAACAGCCCCGCATGGAGCAGGGGGGTGAGGGTCGTGCCCGCTTCCCAGTGCTCGGATTCGCCCCGGACATCCAGGCCGAGGCTCATATCGGTATTGCCCATTTCCATGGAAATCGAGCTGCCTATGAAGGCCGCGTTTCTGTTCCCCACTGTGCCCATAAAGTTCCATTGCGGGTCGACGCTCATGACCAATAGATAGTAGTCTTGGGGTCTGAAGATTTCCCCGGATTGGCGGCCTTGACCATGGGAATAATTCGCCCGGAAGGCGAGGCGGACGTCGTCCAGTCCCCCGAATTCCAGGGAAGTTTCGGTTTCCGCTTCCAGAAACAGATGCTCCCCTTTCAGTTTGCCCCGAAAAGGCTCATCGAGTCCGCGACCCTCTGCTGCTACTGCGCCGTAAAGGGAGTCCGCGCCGGCGAAGACCTGCGGCTTGATGTAGGTCGGGCCGCCGCCCACGGTGAGCACCACGTCGCCGATGGTGGTTTCGGCCGGGGCGTCCAGGACCGGGTCCCCGGCCAGGGTTTCGGCCTGCGCGGTTGCCGGCCAGGCGAGGGCGGATAGCGCGGTCGTGGCCGCGATGGCCGCGCACCGGGACCCGTGCCAAGGCCGGGTGTTGCTTTTCATTGGGTGTTCCTCCTGGTCGTCGACGGCGGTCCCGTCGATCGTTTTTGCGCGTCCCAGCCGGCCTTTGTTTTTTTGCCGCGCGTTTCCCGCAGTCGACCGGTCCCACCCGATCGAAGTTCGCGTTTCCGAATCGCCGCTCCACCAAGGCGACGATCGACTTCTCGTATCACATCTTGTTTTTTGGCAAGTTTTTGAAAAATAAGGGATCTATTTGTTCTCTGTGCACCAGGAAACACCAGTTTTGCACCAGATAAGTCGGGAAAGGGGCCCCATACCATTCCGTTCCGGTCGCGGCTAAACTGCCCGTCATGGAATGGACCGATCAGGGAATCGTGCGCGCGATCGTTGAACGCCCAGGAACCCCGTGGGCGGAGCCGAGCGCGTCCGGTCGGTGACCGAAAGTCGGGATTGAGGAGTCCGCGCGCGGGCTACGATCTTATGCGATAGAGGGATTTGACCCCGCCATAGACGGCCTGTTCGACCGCTACCTTGACGGCGGTTCGCCCGAAAATGCCCCCAAGCTGGCGGGCCATATCGAACAGAGCCCCATCCCGATGGGCGACACGTACGGCCCGCTTGGCCATCGGGGCCGCCGGCTTCACCTCGTGCGGATCGCCGTTATCGCAGTCGAGGCAGCGGGCGAGATCCGCGATATCGGTGCATGCGGGGTCGTAATGGACAATGATCGACGATGCGGCGTCGCGAATTTCCACCCGCTTGACACCGTCCTGCACCTCAATGAGGTCTTGCAACGACTGCGCCATGCCGTCATTGCCATTGAGTTCGGGAATTTTGAAACGTATGCGTCCCGGCACATGATGAACGCTGTAGCCCATTGGTTGCATGCCCCTGAAGTAAGCGTCGCATAGAGCGCAAATGAAAAGCATTTTCAAGAACACTATGCCTGGGGCGGCGCAAAAAGCAATAGGTGAAACCCCCATAGATCATGGGGCTAAATGCTGTCGCTTCCTTCGAGGCCCGATCACGGCGCGAACCAGGGTGCCGACGGTCACGCCGTTGTGCAGGACGGCGGAGACCACCGGCGAGGCGAACCCTCCCACGGCGCTGGCGAACAGGATGGTGTTGAGGGCGGCGGCCCAGCGGAAATTGGACCGGATCAGGCGGATGGTTTCGGTGGCCAAAGCCCGGCTGGCGGCTACCCCCGCAAGGTCGTCCTTGAGTAGGACCACGTCCGCCGTCGCCCGCGCCAAGTCGGCGCCGCGCGGCATCGCGATGCCCACATCGGCCGCCACCAGGGCTGGCGCGTCGTTGACGCCGTCGCCGACGAACGCCACCTTGCGGCCCTCGGACTGCAAGGCCCGCACGATACTCGCCTTATCCTCCGGGCGCATTTCGGCATAGACGCGATCCAGCCCCAGTTCGGTGGCCAGAGCCTTGGCCTTGGCCTTGCGGTCGCCGGTCAACATGACCAAGTCGCGAATGCCCAACTCTCGTAGCCGCCGCACCGTGTCGCGCGCCTCCGGCCGCAGGTGGTCGCGTAGCCCGACCGCCCCGGCCGGTTCGCCGTCGACGGCGGCGAAAAGGAGGATATTGCCCGATTCGGTCAAACGTTCGGAAAGCGCCCGGAAAGAGTGGAAGGGGATGTTTTCGTGTTCCTCCAGAAAATGTCGGCTGCCGACCACGATCCGCCGCCCTTCCACCTCGCTGATCAGGCCGTGGGCGACGATGAAATCGACATCGTCGTGATGGACATGGTCGAGCGTCTTGCGCCTCGCCTCCTGGACGATGGCTTCGGCGACCGGATGGTTGGCATGCTCTTCCAGAGAGGCGAGGGTCGCCAGCATCCGCTTGGCGTTCCACGACTTGCCGACCGGAATCACGTCCGTGACCTCGAGTTCGCCATGGGTCAGGGTGCCGGTCTTGTCGAACACCAGGGTATCGATCTCGGCGAGCGCTTCCACGGCCCCCCCGCCCTTGATCAGGACGCCGTCGCTGGCCGCCTGGTACAGCGCCGACTTGACGGCAACAGGGACACCGAGTTTGAGGGCGCAGGAATAGTCGATCAGGAAGACGGATGCCAGCCGGTCGACATCGCGTGTCACGGCGAGCGTCACGGCGCCCAGGCCCAGGGTGTATAGGATTCGCCGGTCGGCCAGGCGTTCGGCGCTCGACTGGATGGCCGGCTTGCGTTGCAACGCCTGTTCGATGAAGGCGGCGATGCGCGCCGTCGTCGTGGCGTCGCCAACCCGCACCGCCCGCACCCGCAAGCGACCCTCCTCGACGACCCCGCCGGCCAGAACCTGGGCGCCGGTTTCGCGGTCGGTCGGGACGCCCTCGCCGGTAATCGAGGCTTCGTTCACCGTCGCCGCTCCGCTGACGATTTGACCGTCCACCGGAATCGCATCTCCGGGCCCGACGACGACAATTTCGTCTTCGTGTAGGCTCCCCGTGGGAACGGTGATTAGGCTACCGTCGGGTTGTTCCCGCCACGCCACGCCGCTTGGCCGGGCGATCAGCCGGCGCAACAAGTCGGTCGAGGATTGCGCCGTGGTCGCCTCGAGGTATTCGCCAAGATGGAGTAGCGTCATGGTTGCCGCCGCGGTACCGAAACTGCCGCGAGCCACGGCGATGGACATGGCGATCGCGTCGAGGGCCTCGACGCACACTCCCTTTTCGATGACGGCCTCGACCCCCTTGATGACCGTCGGGGCGGTAATCGCGAGCGCCAGAAAGCCGCGCACCGCCGGCGGCAGGAATGGCCCCGCCGCCAGGACGGCTCCGGCGATCAGCGTTTTCCGCAAGGAGCGGTCGGCCGTTTCCGTGCGTAGCGGCCGCCGCCGCAAGCTGGGCGGCGTGCCGGCGATATGGCGGAGAAGAGCCCCCCGAGTGCCCCTCGAACCGTCATACCGGACGATCAGGCTGCGTGCCCGGAGACTGACACGCACATCCGTAACACCCGGGATCCGGTCGGGCAGCAGATCCAGGAATTCGGCATGCAGCCGGACATCGAACGAACTCGCGGCACGGAGCCTGATTCGTCCGGGCAGGTCGTGAACAACGTGCATACGTCAGGGGTGCTCTATTCGGTCGGTTCGCCGTCTTCGCCGGCCTCCATTTCGATTTCCGCCTCGGCGTCGTGGTAGCGCTCCTTGGCCTCGGCGAAACCGACCTTGGCCATGTTCGTAGCACGCGCCGCCGTCCGGAAGAGGGCGGACTGCAGCGCCGAGTTGGTCAAGACGAACGTCGCAACCGCGCCGGTCGCCAATCCGATCAGGAAATTGCCGCTGGTCAAGGTGCGGGGGAATGAAGAATTCGCTGGATGCATGGATGCCTCCCTTTTCCGAATGAACGCTAGGAACTTGCGGTATCGACCGCCTTTTTGCGCGGTGGTCGTCGGGGCGATTTCTTGGCCGGTTGCGGTTTTTCTTCGGCCTGACTTTTGGCAGTCCGGACCTTTCGCTTTGGCCTCCGCCTGCTTTTCTGTCGGCTATTTTCCATCAACAGGAGCGCACCGATACCGGCTGCGGCCAGTACAAACACGGAAACGAGCGGATAGGCGCGGGCGGCGTTCGCGGCGACCGAGGCCACCGCCATGGTCGCGGCCCCCTGGGCGCTGCTTTTGGCGACGTTACGGACGGCTTCCTCGGTCTCGATTTCGCCGTTGCGCACGCGGGCGGTTTCGATGACACCGCTGGTCACGCCGGTAAATACCGCGCCGACTAGGCCGGCCCGGACAGCCCCGCCGACGACCGTGCTTCCCGGCGCTCCGTCGCCCCTGGGGGCGGGGACGCCGACATCATGGCCGGCGACGTGATGCGGCGCATGGGTCGAATGCTCTAGCATCTTGATATTCTCGGCCGCCGGTAACTGCCCGTCGACCTCCTGGACGGCTCTTTCCGGTCTCGTATGTGTCATTAAACGCCTCCTTCCTTGATCGCCGACTCAAGGGTTCGGATCGCGGACTGCGCATCCGGAGCCGTCCCTTCGATAAGATCCTCCCATAGTGCCGGGGCGATCGCGCTTTTGTCGTAATGGATCACCACGGAAAGTGACGCCGCCGATACCTGAAGGTCGCGAACGGCGGGAACCTTCTCCAGTAAATGGCGAAACCGCGTCAGGTCGAATTTGCGAGCGGCGGCAATCCCGCCGTTGGTCAGTCGGACGCGAAGACGGCCGGGGATATGGTGAACGATGCGGACGTATTGCCGAAGCGGCAGGAGCTCAGTCGCGGCCATTCCCATGCGATGCCTCCGTTTCGCGTCGAATTGGAACGTCAAATACTAACCGGAAGAATTGAAAATAATTATCAACATCTATCTCAATTAAACGCGCCGCAATATATTATAACAACATATATTTGTTTTTTATACAGAACATTTTATTAATATTTTTATTCTGAAAATTTCGATTTATGATTGAGAAATCTGACAATGATTTGGTGAGAATGCTCTGACGATTCCGCAGGCGTCGCGTGAGGCCCCATACCATTCCGTTCCGGTCGCGGCTAAACTGCCCGTCATGGAATGGACCGATCAGGGAATCGTGCTCTCAAGCCGCCGGCACGGCGAGACCTCGGCCGTGGCCACGCTGCTGACCCGCGAGCAGGGGCGGCATTCGGGGCTGGTGCGGGGCGGCAGCGGCAAGCGGATGCGGGGAATCCTGCAGCCGGGCAATCTGATCGATGCCCATTGGCGGGCCCGTCTGGCCGAGCATCTCGGCACCCTGACCTGCGAACTGTCCCATGCCTATGCCGCCGCCGTGCTGACCGACCCGGTTCGGCTCGCCGCGCTCAGTTCGGCCTGTACGGTGGCCGAGGCGGCCTTGCCGGAACG
>Ga0207799_100438_pt1 | contig 16060 bp, 12 predicted proteins | sample TtanPargueraPR_4_FD_187742 | JGI IMG/M metagenome (GOLD analysis project Ga0207799, IMG submission 187742) | Aerobic enrichment media microbial communities from Bioluminiscent Bay, La Parguera, Puerto Rico - Tt and M2 (SPAdes) | ecosystem: Environmental > Aquatic > Marine > Unclassified ...
GTCTCGAACGGCTTGTAGCCCTCGGGCGTCTGGTATTGCGTCGGGTCCTCGGGGTTGAGCTTTTCGATGAACAGGTCCTGGTCGTCGAGATAGGCGGTGGTGATCCCCCAGCCCAGCTGCGCGCTGCGCCCGGCCAGCACCGCGGGCAGGCCGGGGATGGTGCCGCCGATCACCCCGCCGGTCCCCAGCTCCAGCCGTGCCAGGTACCAGACCGAGGGCGCGGTGAAGCCCAGGTGCGGGTCATTGGCCAGCAGCGTGCCGCCCGAGGCCGAGCGTGAAGGCGCCGCGGCCCAGGCGTTGGACGCCCCGGCAAAGGCGCGGCGCGGCACCGGCCAGAGCGGGTCATCCACCCGCTCCAGCGCGGCAAAGCTGCGCGTCACCCCGGGCATGAGCTGGGCATAGTCGGGCAGGGCGGCCACGCCCTGGCCCGGCGCGTCGGGCAGGATGTCGGGCACCCGCGCCTCGGGCAGGGCCAGCGAGACGCGGGCGCGCAGCACCTCTTCCTGCAGATGGCCGGTCAGTTGCAGCGCCATCAGCTTGAGCACGGCGAGCGAATCCGCGGGCTGCCAATGGGCGATCTCGGGCGAGAACAGGAAGAACTCCGGCGCGCCGCGGCCCATCGCATCCTCGTTGACCTTGGCGATCCAGGCGTTCACGCCGCGGGCATAGGCCTCGAGCGCGGCCTTCGTGTCCGCGTCCTGCGCCGCGACGGAGCGGGTGGCCAGCCCGTAGAGATCGAGCCGGCGCATGAACTCGTCGGTCTTGGCGGTGCGCGGGCCGAAGATCTCGGACAGGCGGCCCTGCGCGGTACGCCGCAGCATGGTCATCTGCCACAGACGGTCCTGCGCATGGACGAAGCCCAAGCCAAAGAACACGTCCTCGTCGGTCTCGCCGAAGATATGCGGCACGTTGGCGTGGTCGCGCACGATTTCCACCGGGGCGGTGATCCCCGCGACGCGGTGGCTGGCCTGGTATTCGGGGACGGAGCGCGAGGCCAGGTAGTAGACCCCGACAGCGGCCAGCGCCGCCAGCACGGCAGTTGCGGTGAACAAACGCAGAAGCCAGCGGAAAAGCGTTGCCATGGGGTCCTCGTATTGACGGGATACCTCCATCGGTTACTAAGGTGACAACCAGAGGGCAAGCACCGACAAGGGGGAAACCATGGCAAAAGTCGCATTTCTGGGCCTGGGCGTGATGGGCTATCCGATGGCCGGACACCTGGCCGCCAAAGGTCACGAGGTCACGGTCTACAACCGCACCGCCGCCAAGGCCGAGGCCTGGGTGAAACAGCATGGCGGCGCAATGGCCGCGACGCCGGCCGAGGCGGCCGCGGGCAAGGACTTCGTGATGAGCTGCGTCGGCAATGACGACGACCTTCGGGCGGTCTGCACCGGCCCCGACGGCGCGCTTGGCGCGATGGCGGCGGGCAGCATCTTCGTCGACCACACCACCGTGTCGGCCAAGGTCACGCGCGAGCTTTACGACGTGGCCAAGGCGGGCGGCGTGTCCTTCGTCGACGCGCCGGTTTCGGGCGGCCAGGCCGGGGCCGAGAACGGCGTGCTGTCGGTGATGTGCGGCGGCGACGAAGAGGCCTATGGCCGCGCCGAGCCGATCATCGACGCCTATGCCCGCATCTGCCGCCGCCTGGGCGAGACCGGCGCCGGCCAGATGACCAAGATGTGCAACCAGATCGCCATCGCCGGGCTGGTGCAGGGCCTGTCCGAGGCGCTGCATTTCTCGGAAAAGGCCGGCCTCGACGGCCGCGCGGTGGTCGAGGTGATCAGCCAGGGCGCCGCCGGCAGCTGGCAGATGTCGAACCGCTACGAGACCATGCTGGACGACGAGTTCGAGCACGGTTTCGCCGTGGACTGGATGCGCAAGGACCTGGCGATCTGCCTGTCCACCGCCGACGAGACCGGCGCCAGCCTGCCGGTGACCGCGCTGGTCGACCAGTTCTACAAGGACGTGCAGAAAATGGGCGGCGGCCGCTGGGACACCTCCAGCCTGTTCAAGCGCCTGCAGGCGTCGGGCTGACGGCGGCCCGCCCGGGTCCCCGAAACGAAAAACGCCCCCGGTGACGGGGGCGTTTGCGTTTCCGGGAAACCGATGCGGATCAGGGGATGATCCGGGTGTATTTCGTGCCCTCCAGCGTCGCGCCCACGATCAGGCCGGCCTGGCCGAAGACCAGCGCGATCACGGGGTCGAGCGCGGTCAGCGTCTCGGCGCTGACATTGCCGGCCTGGTCGTTGACCGCGTATTCCATGTCGGCGCCCGCCGACCAGCCCGCGCCCTGGCGGAAATCGCGCAGCGCCTCGTCGGTCATGAAGAACAGCGCGTGGGCGTATTGCTGCGCGCCGATCTGGAAGCCGATCGTGGCCTGCGCGGCGGAATAGTAATCGACCGTCGCGTCGTTGATGCGCAGCGCGCCGCGCCCGTAGGCCCCGCCGATCATGAAACCGGCCTTGGTGATCAGCGGCATCCACAGGATGCCGCGCGCCTTCTGCGACAGCTCCAGTGTGCCGGGGTAGCGGCCGAAGAGATAATCGCGGGTCGCGTCGACCCGCGCGTCGATGGTGTTGCCGCCATTGCTGCCGACACCGTTGCCGCAGCCCGCCGCCAGCGCCGTGCTGGCGCCCGCGCCGATCAGGAAGCTGCGTCTGGAAAACATGCTCATGGGTTCCTGCCCTCGTTTTGCCTGTGCCATTGGCCTTATCCGACCATTGCCCCGATTAATAAAGGCTTTACGGCCCGAAGTCATCAGCCCTTGTGGCGCTTGGCGGCTTCCCGCCGCATCACTTTTCGGCCAGCAGCCGTGCCACCGCGGGGGCGAAATAGGTCAGGATCCCGTCGCAGCCGGCGCGTTTGAAGGCCAGCAGGCTTTCGACCATGACCTTTTCGCCGTCGAGCCAGCCATTGGCCGCCGCCGCCTGCAGCATCGCGTATTCGCCCGACACCTGGTAGGCATAGGTGGGCACGCCGAACGCGTCCTTCACCCGGCGGCAGATGTCGAGATAGGGCATGCCCGGCTTGATCATCACCATGTCCGCGCCCTCCAGCAGGTCGCGTTCGATCAGGCGCATCGCCTCGTCGGAATTGGCCGGGTCCATCTGGTAGGTGGCCTTGTCGCCCTTCAGCGCGCCGGTGGCGCCCACCGCGTCGCGGAACGGCCCGTAGAAGGCCGAGGCATATTTGGCCGAGTAGCTGAGGATCGCCACGTTCGGATAGGCGGCCCCCTCCAGCGCGCGGCGCATGGCGCCGATGCGGCCGTCCATCATGTCCGAGGGGCCGAGGATGTCGGCGCCCGCCTCGGCCTGGGCCAGCGCCATCTTGACCAGCGCCTCGACGGTTTCGTCGTTCACGATCTCGCCGTCGCGCACGATCCCGTCGTGGCCGTTGGAATTGTAGGGGTCGAGCGCGATGTCGGTCATCACCGCGATCTCGGGCACCGCGGCCTTGATGGCGCGGATGGCGCGGTTCGACAGGTTCTCGGGGTTCCAGGCCTCTTCGCAGGTCTCAGTCTTCAGCGCGGGGTCGGTATAGGGGAAGATGCAGATCGCCGGGATGCCCAGGGCATGGGCCTCTTGCGCGGCCTCGACCGCCTTGTCGATGGACAGGCGGTTGACGCCGGGCATGGACGGCACCGGCTCGACCACGCCGTCGCCGTCGCGCACGAAGATCGGCCAGATCAGATCCCCCGTGCTCAGCCCGTTTTCGCGGGTCAGGGCGCGCAGGGCGGCGGATTTGCGGGTGCGGCGCAGGCGGGTGGCGGGGAAGGGGGCAACAGTGTTGCGCATCTGGCGTTCCTCGGGCATTTGCTTTTCCGACTGGGTGACACGGATCGCGGGGCATCTCAAGACTGGGATTTCCCGGAGGCCGGCGTTAATGTCGGGAAAAAACAAGCGAGGGAAGGTCCTTGGACCTATATCAAACCGTCTTTGAACTCATCGACATGCGGTCCTTCTCCAACCTGTGGTACTGGATCGCGCTGGCGGTGCTGTGGTCGAGCACCGCGCATTACGTCCTCGGGGTTCCCTTCGACCTGGTCCAGCGCGCCGCCCGCAACAGCGGCCAGGCCGAGATCGACCTGCAGGACATGGTGCGCATCAACGTCAACCGCATCCTCTATATCGCGGGCACCGCCGGGACCTGGCTGATCGCGCTGGGGTCGTTCGTGCTGACGGTGCTGGCCATGCTGGGCTGGGGGTATGGCAACGAGTTCTGCCAGGCGCTGTTCCTGCTGCTTTTCCCGATGAGCCTGGTGGCGCTGCTCAGCAGCCACACCGCGCGGCACATCCACGCCAACGCGATCCAGGGCAAGGCGCTGTACAAGCGGCTGAAGCGGCACCGGTTCTTCACCCAGGTCATCGGCATGGTGTCGATCTTCGTCACCGCGTTCTGGGGAATGCTGCAAAACATGCAGATCGGGGTGCTAGGTGGTTGACTTCGCCGCCTGCGCCTATACCTCACGCACCCATGTCCCAGCCTGAACATATTACCCTCGGCGGCGCCCCCGAAGGCTTTGACGCCCGTCTGCTGGCCCGCGAACTGGAAAAGCGCGGCGCGCCCGTCGTCCATGTCGCGCGCGACGACAAGCGCCTGGCCGAGATGCGCGCGGCGCTGGCCTTCCTCGCGCCCGGGGTGACGGTGCTGGACTTCCCGGCCTGGGACTGTTTGCCCTATGACCGCGTCTCGCCCCATGCCGATATCTCGGCGGCGCGCATGGCCACGCTGGCGGCGCTGGCCCACGGGCTTCCGGGGCCCTTCGTGCTGCTGACCACGCTCAGCGCCGCGACCCAGCGGGTGCCCGCCCGCGCGGTGCTGAAGGAGGCGGCCTTTTCCGCCCGCGTGGACCAGCAGATCGACGTCGAGGGGCTGAAGGCGTTCCTGGTGCGCATGGGCTTCGTCCAGGCGCCTACGGTGACCGAGCCGGGCGACTACGCCATCCGCGGCGGCATCATCGACATCTTCCCGCCGGGGCAGGAGGGGCCGGTGCGGCTGGACCTGTTCGGTGACGTGCTGGACGGCGCGCGCCGCTTCGACCCGGCCACCCAGCGCACCACCGAAAAGCTGAAAAAGGTCGAGCTGGCGCCGGTGTCCGAGGTGATCCTCGACGAGGCGGCGATCACGCGGTTCCGCCAGAACTATCGCATCGAGTTCGGCGCGGCCGGCAGCGACGACCCGCTGTACGAGGCGGTCAGCGCCGGGCGCAAGCAGCAGGGCATGGAGCACTGGCTGCCGTTTTTCCACGAGCATCTGGAGACCCTGTTCGACTACGTTCCCGGCGCCTCGGTCTTCCTCGACGACCAGACCACGCCTGCGAGGCTGTCGCGCTGGGAAAGCATTGCCGATCAATACGATGCGCGGCGCGAGGCGATGGCGCAGAAAAGCCGGCTGGAGACGGTCTACAAGCCCAGCGCGCCGGGGCTGCTTTATCTCGACGACGCAGCCTGGGGGCAGGCGGTGGCGGGCCACCGCGTGGTGCAGCTCAGCCCGCTGCCGCAGGGCACGGGGCCCGGCGTTCTGGATGCGGGCGGCCGGATCGGGCGCAATTTTGCGCCCGAACGTCGGCTGGAAAACGTCAATCTTTTCGAGACGCTGAAGGATCATGTTCAGGCAAAGCTCAAGGATGGTCCCGTACTGGTCGCCTCCTATTCCGAGGGCGCGCGCGAGCGTCTGACCGGGCTGTTGGAGGATGAGGGCCTTGCCGGAATCGTGCCCGTCGATGACGCGCGCGGGATCGGGGCCAAGGGGCTGTACCTGGCCGTCTGGGCGCTGGAGCACGGCTTCGAAAGCCCCGGCCTGACCGTGATCTCGGAACAAGACGTGCTGGGCGACCGCCTGATCCGCGCGCCGAAAAAACGCAAGAAGGCCGAGAACTTCCTGACCGAAGCTCAGTCGCTTTCCGCGGGCGATCTGGTGGTCCATGTCGACCACGGCGTGGGCCGGTATACCGGGCTTGAGACGGTGACGGCGGCCGGCGCGCCGCATGAATGCATCGCGCTGGAATACGCGGGCGGCGACCGGCTGTTCCTGCCGGTGGAGAATATCGAGCTTCTCAGCCGCTTCGGCCACGAAGAGGGGCTGCTGGACAAGCTGGGCGGCGGCGCCTGGCAGGCCAAGAAGGCCCGGATGAAGGAGCGCATCCGGGCCATCGCCGACAAGTTGATCCGCGTGGCCGCCGAACGCGCCCTGCGCCGCGCCCCGGTGATGGAAGCCGGCAACCACATGTGGGAGGAATTCTGCGCCCGCTTCCCCTACCAGGAAACCGAGGACCAGTTGCGCGCCATCGAGGACGTGCTGGAGGACCTGGGCCGCGGCAGCCCGATGGACCGGCTGGTCTGCGGCGACGTGGGGTTCGGCAAGACCGAGGTCGCGATGCGCGCGGCCTTCGTCGCGGCGATGTCGGGAACGCAGGTGGCGGTGATCGCGCCCACCACGCTGCTGGCGCGCCAGCACGCCAAGGCCTTCCAGGAACGCTTCCGCGGCTTCCCGCTGCAGGTGCGGCAGCTGTCGCGCTTCGTCTCGGCCAAGCAGGCGTCGGAGACCCGCGCGGGGCTGGCCGAGGGCACGGTGGATATCGTCATCGGAACCCACGCGGTGCTGGCCAAGACCGTGAAATTCGCCAATCTCAGCCTGCTGATCATCGACGAAGAGCAGCATTTCGGTGTCACCCACAAGGAGCGGCTGAAGCAGATGCGCAGCGACATCCACGTGCTGACGCTGACCGCGACACCCATCCCGCGCACGCTGCAGATGTCGCTGACCGGGGTGCGCGACCTGTCGATCATCGGCACCCCGCCGGTGGACCGCCTGGCGATCCGCACCTTCGTGTCGGAATTCGACGCCGTGACCATCCGCGAGGGGCTGCTGCGCGAGCATTACCGGGGCGGGCAGAGCTTCTACGTCGTGCCGCGCATCTCGGACCTGCCCGAGATCGAGGACTTCTTGCGCGAGCAGGTGCCGGAGGTGAGTTTCATCACCGCCCACGGCCAGATGGCGGCGGGAGAGCTGGATGACCGGATGAACGCGTTCTACGACGGCAAATACGACGTTCTGCTGGCCACCACCATCGTGGAATCCGGCCTCGACATTCCCACCGCCAACACCATGGTCGTGCACCGGGCCGACATGTTCGGGCTGGCGCAGCTCTACCAGATCCGGGGGCGGGTGGGGCGGTCGAAGACCCGCGCCTATTGCTACCTGACCACCAAGCCGCGCGCCAAGCTGACGCCGCAGGCCGAGAAGCGGCTGCGCGTGCTGGGCAGCCTCGATTCCTTGGGCGCGGGCTTCACGCTGGCCAGCCAGGACCTCGACATCCGCGGCGCGGGCAACCTGGTGGGCGAGGAGCAGTCGGGCCAGATGAACGAGGTGGGGTTCGAGCTCTACCAGTCGATGCTGGAAGAGGCGATCGCCAAGATCAAGGCGGGCGAGATGGAGGGGCTGACCGAGGCCGACGAGCATTGGGCGCCGCAGATCAACCTCGGCGTGCCGGTGCTGATCCCGGCCGATTACGTGCCCGACCTGGACGTGCGTCTGGGCCTCTACCGGCGCCTCAGCGGCCTGACCACCAAGGTGGAGCTGGAGGGCTTCGCCGCCGAACTGATCGACCGCTTCGGCAAGCTGCCGAAGGAGGTCAACACGCTGCTTCTGGTGGTGCGGATCAAGGCGATGTGCAAGCGGGCGGGCATCGCCCGGCTCGATGGCGGGCCCAAGGGGGCGACGATCCAGTTCCACAACGACAAGTTCGCCTCGCCCGCGGGGCTGGTGGAATACATCCAGGCGCAAAAGGGGCTGGCCAAGGTCAAGGACAACAAGATCGTCATCCGCCGCGACTGGGCCAAGGACAGCGACAAGATCAAGGGCGCCTACGCCATCGCCCGCGACTTGGCCGAGAAGGTTGCGGCCGAGAAGAAGAAGGCCAAGGCAGGCTAGCCGATTTTTCTGCGAAAAATCGTTTGCGGCGGCAACCGGCGGCGCAGCGGCCTCCCGGGGGGATGTTGATTTTTCGCAGAAAAATCGGGGCCGTCACTCGGCGCGCATCACCACGCGCTCCAGCCGCGCCATGCGCCGGATCAGGGCAAAGCCGATCACCGCAAAGACCAGCACCGCCGCGGCCAGCGGCAGCGGCGTGCCGTCGAAGGCCAACCCCACCGGTGCGGCAAGGAAGACCGAGACCACCGTCGCCATCGCGCTGATGATCGAGGCGGCCATGCCCGCGATATGGCCCATCGGCTCCATCGCCAGGGCGTTCAGGTTGCCCATGGTCAGCCCGACCATGAAGAAGACCGAGGTCGTCCAGATGAACCAGGCCGGGAAGGCGACGGCCTCGGGCCAGGGTCCGGTCAGGCTGATCAGCAGCATCGCGCCCGACAGCAGGATCTGGCCGCCCAGCGCCAGCGTTACCAGGTAGCGCATCCCCAGCCGCACCACGACGGCCGCGTTGATCATGCTGGCCGTGGCCGCGATCAGGGCGGTGAAGGCGAACCACAGCGGGAAGCTGTCGCCGCGCCCGAAGGTGACGTCATAGACCTGCTGGGTCGAGCTGAGCACGGAGAACAGCATCGCCATGCACAGGGTCTGCACCGCGATCGACAGCCGCACCATGGGGGTTGAGATGACCTCGACCACCGCGGCCCAGAGCACCGGCGCGCGCAGGGGGCGGCGCGCCTCGGGGGCCAGGGTCTCGGACTGGCGCGTGCCCACCCAGATCGCCGAGATCACCGAAAAGCCCACGAAGGCGCCGAAAATCCCGCGCCAGCCCACCAGCGCGATGATCCCGGCGCCGAGGGTCGGCGCGATGGCGGGAACGAGGGTGAAGATCAGCATGACCAGCGACATCAGCTTGGCCATCTGCCGCCCCTCGTAGAGGTCGCGCACGATGGCGATGGCCACCACGCGCGGCCCGGCCGCCCCCAGCCCCTGCAGGAAACGCGCCACCAGCAACAGTTCCAGCGACTGCGCCGCCCAGGCCGCGGCGGCCGAGAGGCAATAGAGCAGCGCGCCGGCCATGATCACCGGCTTGCGCCCGAACGCGTCGGAGAGCGGCCCGGTGAAGAACGTGCCCACCCCCATGCCGAGGACGAAGCTGGTGAGGATCAGCTGCGCGCGGTTGAGGTTGTCGGGGCTCAGCTCCTGCCCGATCTGGGGCAGGGCGGGCAGCATGGCGTCGATGGTGAAGGCAATGGTCGCAAACAGCATCGCGATCATCGCGATGAACTCGGGCTGCGACAGGCGCCGCGGCATCAGGCCTCGCCGCCCTTGAGCTGCTGATTGATCTCGTCGATCACCTGCAGCCACAGCTCGGTCGGCTGGGCGCCGGTCAGCACATGCTGGTTGGCCACGATGAAGGTCGGCACCCCGTTCACGCCCCGCGCGCGGGCATGGGCGTCGCGGGCGCGGATGTCGTCGGCATCGGCGTCGCCTTCCAGCAGGCGGCGGATGGCGGGGCCGTCCATCTCGGCGCGCTCGGCCACGGCGACCAGCACGTCGGTGTCGCCGATGTCCTTGCCCTGGCGGAAATAGGCCTCGAACAGGAAGGAGACGACGGCCTGCTGCTTGCCCTCGATCCCTGCCCAGTGGATCAGGCGGTGCGCGTTCAGCGTGTTGGGGGTGCGCCGGATGCCGGACAGGTCGAGCTCCAGCCCGGCCTTTTCGGCGGCCTCGTGCACCGGCAGATAGGCCTGCACGGCGCGCTCCTTGCCGCCGAACTTGGTCTCCAGGTAGTCGCGCCGGTCCATGCCCTCGGCGGGCATGTCGGGGTTGAGCTGGAACGGATGCCATTCGATGGTGAAGGGATGATCCGGCCGTTCCGCCAGCGCGCGGTCCAGCAGCGTCTTGCCGATGAAACACCAGGGGCAGATCGGGTCGGAGAGGATATCAAGCTTGACCATGGCGGGCCTCGTATTGCTGGCGGATCAGGCGGCGGTTGAGCTTGTTGTTGGCGCCCTTGGGCAGCGCGTCGAGGTGGACGTAAAGCCGGGGCTGCTTGTAGCGGGCCAGCCGCTCGGCGGCGAAGGCCTTCAGCTCTTCCTCGGGTAGGTCCTCGCCGGTGTAGAAGGCGGCGATCACGGTGGTGTCGGCCTTGACCGCGATCTCCGTGGCGGCGGCCTCGTGGATCGCCGGGTGCTGGCTCAGCGCGGCCTCGACCTCGACCGGCGAGACGCGGAAGCCGCCGGCGTTCATCATGTCGTCGGACCGGCCGAGATAGGTGATCGCGCCGTCCTCGGCCATTTCCACCATGTCGCCGGTCAGGAACCATTCGCCGTGGAACCGGGCGGCGGTCTCGGCCTCAGCCTTCCAATAGCCCAGCATCAGGCCCGGATCGCGGTTCGAGACCGCGAGCTGGCCGGGCGTGCCGCGCGGCACGTGCTGGAAATCCTCGCCCAGCACCGCGATGCGGCGGCCGGGCTGCGGATAGCCCGAGGCGGGGGCGGGTGCGGGCCGCGCGGGGCTGCCCGAGATGAAGGTGGAGCATTCGGACATGCCCAGCGCCTCGTAGATCGCGGTGCCGGTGGCCTCGTGCCAGGCCTGGCGCAGCGCCTCGGGCAGTTTCTCGCCCGCCGAGAGGCCATGGCGCAGCTTGGGCAGGCTGAGCGGCGCGCCGCCCTTGAGCATCTGGCGAAAAACGCCCGGCGCGGCGGCGAAAATGGTGGCGTCAAAGCGTTTCAGCAGCAGGGGCAGGGCCTGCGGGGTGACGCCCTCGCCGGGGATCAGGGCGGTGGCGCCGACCGACCAGGGATCCAGCAGGCCGGTGCCCAGCGTGTAGGTCCAGTTGAAGGCGCCCGCGTGCAGCAGGCGGTCGTCGGGGGTCAGGCCGTACCAGCCCTGCCACATCATGCGCCGCGCCCAGACGGCGCGGTGGGCGTGGATCACGCCGCGCGGCACGCCCGAGGTGCCCGAGGTGTAGATCATGTAGGCGGGGCGGTCGGGGTCGCCCATGACGTAATCCGCCGGGGCGTGGCCGAAGAAGGCTTCCAGCGCCTTGGTGTCGATCACCGGGGCGGGATGGCCGGGCACGGCGATGCCCGGGCCAGCGATGACCAGGGCCGGGTCGATCTCGGCCGCCAGCTTGGTGATCTCGGGCGCGGTGAGCTGCGATGAGGTCGGCACCGGCAGCAGCCCCGCGGCAATCGCGCCGAGGAAGGCGATGGGGAAATCGACCGTGTTGCCCAGCCGCAGCAGCACCGGCGCGCCGGGCGCCAGCCCCAGTTCGGCCAGACCTCCGGCGACGCCGCGCACGGCGGCCTCCAGCCGGCCATAGCTCCATCGTTCGGCGCCCGCGGGCTTGACCACGGCCAGCGCGATCTTGTCGGGCTGCGCAGAGGCATGCCCCAGCACATAGGCGGCGAGGTTGAACGGGGCGGGACAGGAAGCGGGGGCCGGATCATCAAACAGCGACAACATGTTGTTCTGCTACGCCCGGACCGTTGCAGTTGCAAGGGGTGCCGCAGCGGTCTACATGCACAGGCCATGAGCGAAAACGAGCAACCCAGCCTCATCCGCCTCGCGCGCGCCTCGGGAGAGGAGACGCCGATCGAGCCGCTGAACCTTGGTCAACGGGTGCGCGAGCTGCGCAAGACGCGCGGCTGGACGCTGGAACAGGCGGCGCAGCAGGCCGGGCTGGCGCGCTCGACGCTGTCCAAGATCGAGAACGGCCAGATGTCGCCCACCTACGAGGCGCTGAAGAAACTGGCCGACGGGCTGCAGATTTCCGTCCCGCAGCTTTTCACCCCGCCGGCGAAGGGGCAGGTGAACGGGCGCATGGCCGTGACGCGTGTGGGCGAGGGCGGCGCACATGCCACCGCCACCTATGAGCACGAACTGCTGGCCGGCGCCCTGACCAAGAAGCGGATGCTGCCCTACCGGGCGCGGGTGCGGGCGCGCTCGATGGACGAGTTCGACGGCTGGGTGCGCCACGACGGCGAGGAGTTCCTCTATGTGCTGACCGGGGTGATCCGGCTGTACACCGAGTTCTACGAGCCGGTGGAGATGCGCCGCGGCGACAGCGCCTATTACGACGCTACCATGGGGCACAACGTGATCTCGGTCTCGGAAGAGGACGCGACGATCCTCTGGGTGACCTCGCTGGAGTGAGACGCGGGCCTCACGCCCCGTCGCGGTCGGGGAACCAATGCCGGGTGCGGTTGGCGAACCAGACCAGCGACAGCATCACCGGCACCTCGACCAGAACCCCCACCACGGTGGCCAGCGCCGCGCCGGACTTGAGCCCGAACAGCGAAATCGCCACCGCCACCGCCAGCTCAAAGAAATTCGACGTGCCGATCATGCAGGCCGGCGCCGCGATGCTGTGCGGCAGCCGCAGGCTGCGGGCGATGCCGTAGGCGACGGCAAAGATGCCGTAGGTCTGGATCATCAGCGGCACGGCGATCATGACGATCGCGCCCGGCTGGGCCAGGATGGTCTCGGCCTGAAAACCGAAGAGCATCACCACCGTGGCCAGAAGACCCACCGCCGACCACGGCTTCAGCGTGGTCAGCAGAACCTGCAGAGAGCCATCCCTGCGCCGCTCCAGCCTGTGCCGGGTCAGTGCCCCGGCCGCCAGCGGCAGCACGACGTAGAGCGCGACGGAGATCAGCAGCGTCTGCCAGGGTACGCTGACATCCGATATCCCCAACAGGAAGGCGGCGATGGGGGCGAAGGCGAAGATCATGATGATGTCGTTCACCGACACCTGCACGAGCGTGTAGTTCGGGTCGCCCTTGGTCAGCTGGCTCCAGACGAAGACCATGGCGGTGCAGGGCGCGACGCCCAGCAGGATCATGCCGGCGATGTATTCCCCGGCGGTCTGCGGATCGACCCAGCCGGCAAAGATCACCCGGAAGAACAGCCAGCCCAGCGCGGCCATCGAAAACGGCTTGATCAGCCAGTTGATGACCAGTGTCAGCACCAGCCCGCGCGGCGCCTTGCCCACGTCCTTGATCGAGGCGAAGTCGACCTGCACCATCATCGGGTAGATCATGACCCAGATCAGCACCGCGACCACGAGGTTCACATGGGCGACCTCCAGCCCTGCGACGGCGACGAACAGGACGGGAAACAGGTTGCCGAGAACCACGCCGGACAGGATGGCGAACCCCACCCAGACCGACAGATACCGTTCGAAAATGCCCATGCGCTGCGCCCTCAAATCATAGCGTCACAACCGGACATACGTGGGCGCGCCACGCCGGGCAAGTATCATTCCGAATTTCATGAACTATCGAAAGCCGGCGTCAGGGTCCCCCGCCGCGCCGGAATTCGGGCTGGGGACCTGTCCGGGGCCGGGACGGCCTAGAACGCGTCGCGCACGCGGCGGGCGCCGGCCGAGATGTCGTCGCCCATGCCCTCGACCGTGGCGCATCCGGCCAGGCCAAGGACCAGAATCATCAGTGCAATGCGGATCATGTCTATTTCTCCTCGTACCACCAGACATCGGGCTGGAATCCGATCCAGTCGCCGTAGATGGGCAGGTGGTCTGGGTATTTCAAACGCGCGTCATGGGCAATGCGTGAGACGGGCGAGTGCCAGATCGGGATGACGTAGCGGCCGGCGGCCAGCACGCGGTCGAGGGCGCGGGCGGCGGCGATCATGTCCTCCTGGCTGGTGGCGTTGAGCAGGCCGTCGATCATCGCCTCGGCGGCGGGGCTGTCCATGCCCATCCAGTTCTGTGTGCCGGGCTGGGTGACGCCCTCGCGCCCCCAGTAGAGGCGCTGTTCGTTGCCGGGGCTGAGCGAGGCGCCGCGCGCGTAGAAGGCCATGTCGAAATCATAGGCCCGGCTGCGTTCCTGGTATTGCGCGCTGTCGATCTGGGTGACGCGCGGGGTGATGCCGAGGCGGGTCAGGCCGTCGAGATAGAGGTCGACGATCTGCTGGTGCTCGGTCGAGCCCTGGTTGAGCAGGATTTCAAAGCTGAAGGCCTGGCCCTCGGCATTGCGCAGCACGCCGTCATCGGCGACGCGCCAGCCGGCCTCTTCCAGCCGCTGGAAGGCGACGCGCAGGTTCTTGCGGTTGGCCGGGCGGCCGTTGGAGACGGGCAGGGCGTAGCCCTCGATCGCGCCGGGGGGCAGGCTGTCGGCGAAGGGCGCCAGCAGCTCGCGCACGCGGCCCTCGGCCGGGCCTGCGCGCATGCCCAGCACGGAGTTCGAGAAATACGACGTGATGCGCGGCTGCTCGCCCCCGGTCAGCGTCTGGTTGATGAATTCGAAGTTGAAGGCGTGGATCAGCGCATCGCGCACCCGCCAATCGGCGAAGACCGGGCGGCGGGTGTTCATCACCAGCCCGCTGAGGCCCGAGGGGCGCTGATGCGGGATCACCGATTTCACCATCTTGCCCTCGCGCATGGCGGGGAAGTCATAGTTGTTTTCCCATTTCGCGGCGCTGGTTTCGCGGATGGTGGTGATGACCCCGGCCTTGAAGGCCTCGGCCATGGCGGTGGCGTCGGCGAAGAACTCCATCCGGATCTCGTCGAAATTCTGCGTGCCGCGGCGGAAGGGCAGGTCGTTGCCCCAGTAATCGGGGTTGCGCTTGAGCGAGACGAAGCGCCCGGCCTCGAAATCGTCCACCACGTAGGGCGCGGTGGAGATCGGGATCATGTCCAGCCCGCTTTGGGCGAAATCGCGCCCGTCCCACTGCGCCTTTTGCAGGATCGGGCGCAGGCCCAGGATCAGCGGCATCTCGCGGTCGGGGGTGTTGAAGGTGAAGCGCACGGTGCGCGCACCCACCGCCTCGGCCGTGGCGACCTTTTTCCAGGCGCCGTGATAGCGGGCGTGGCCGACCGTGCCCAGCGTCTCGAAGGACCACAGCACGTCCTCGACCGTGACCGGGCTGCCGTCGGAGAATCGCGCCTCGGGGCGGAGGGTGAATTCGACCCAGTCGCGCTCGGGTCCGGTCTCAATCGATTCGGCCAGAAGGCCGTAGAGCGAGAACGGTTCGTCCCAGTTCCGGCCCATCAGGGACTCGTAGGCGAGAAAGCGCAACTGCCAGGGCACGCGGCCCTTCAGGATGTGCGGATTGAGGCTGTCGAAGCTGCCGACCTCGCCGGTGACGATGCGCCCGCCCTTGGGGGCGTCGGGACTGGCATAGGGCAGGGACACAAAATCAGGTGGCAGGGCCGGCTCGCCATACATAGCTATGCCATGCCGGGGCTCGGCGCCGGCGAGTCCGGCGGACAGAATCAGTGCCGCGCAGAAGGCCCGCGCGCACCCGTAGCGGGTGAAAAAATGTGGTCTCATTTCGGCGACAATTCCCGGGATCCCTGTTTTCATTGGTTGGGACCCTAGGCGCGGATTCATGGATTTTCAAACTTTTAGCTTGGAGCTGGGCGGCTGTTTGCGTATAAAGGGGGCACTGCTCGATAGGTTTCTTGCCTGTATGAAACCTGCCTCAATAACTTAACGCCGGCTTCGTGCCGGCGTTTTTTTTCGTCTAACGAATCCGGTTCCCTTTGCACCTGCGGCATATATGCTCGGCCCTGCCAATTGCAGGGGAGAGCGCAGATGTCGCTGAAGGGAAAAACCGCCGTCATCACCGGGTCGAATTCGGGAATCGGGCTGGGCGTGGCCACCGAGCTGGCGCGCGCCGGGGCCGACGTGGTGCTGAACTCGTTCACCGACCGGGACGAGGACCACGCGCTGGCCGCGCGCCTGGCGCAGGACCACGGGGTCGAGGCGCGCTATATCGCCGCCGACATGTCGAAACCGGCCGAGTGCCGCGCCTTGGTCGAGCAGGCCGGGGCCTGCGATATCCTGGTCAACAATGCCGGCATCCAGCACGTGGCCCCGATCGACGAGTTCCCGGCCGAGAAATGGGATGCGATCATCGCCATCAACCTCAGCTCGGCCTTTCACACCACGGCCGCGGCGCTGCCGGGGATGCGGGCCGCGGGCTGGGGCCGGATCGTCAATATCGCCTCGGCGCATGGGCTGACCGCCTCGCCCTTCAAATCGGCCTATGTGGCGGCCAAGCACGGGATCGTGGGGTTCACCAAGACCACCGCGCTGGAGACCGCCGAGCAGCCCATCACCTGCAACGCGATCTGCCCGGGCTACGTGCTGACCCCGCT
>Ga0207799_100440_pt1 | contig 16052 bp, 17 predicted proteins | sample TtanPargueraPR_4_FD_187742 | JGI IMG/M metagenome (GOLD analysis project Ga0207799, IMG submission 187742) | Aerobic enrichment media microbial communities from Bioluminiscent Bay, La Parguera, Puerto Rico - Tt and M2 (SPAdes) | ecosystem: Environmental > Aquatic > Marine > Unclassified ...
GGGCTGGAGATCGAGGTCCTGGGGGTCGTCGATATCGCCGATTCGATCCACCGGGATTCGGCAGGCCGGGTGCAGTATCACTACACGCTGATCGATGTCTTCGCCGAAGCGGCGTCCGGCGAGGCGAACGCTGCCGACGATGCCGCCGAGGTCGGATGGTTTTCGCTGGAGGAACTGGACGGGTTGGAACTGTGGAGCGAAACCGAGCGGATCACCCGTTTGGGCCACGAGATGTGGATGGCTCTGCGGGACGGGCGAGTTCGGTGATGATCTTCCGGGCGACCTTCAGGGCATCGGCCTTGCGGAGCCCCGGCGTCATTCGCGGATCATAAAGCGTGTACAGCAAAATGCGGTCCTGCGGAGCGAGTTCGTAAAGCCGGTCGCTATCGCTGAACACCGATGGCCGCAATGTATCGCTGTCGTTGGGCAGGCCGAGGCATTGAGCCAGTTCTTCCAAAAGACAGCTATTAAGGATCGCCGGATCCTTTCCGATATCGGCGACGACGATGGTCTTGATGATCCGGCTGGGCGGTTTTTTCCAGCTGAAGAAAAAGCAATTGGCGCTCTGGGCCGCTTCCTCCACGGCTCCCCGGTGTTCGTGGGGAACCGGGATTTTGCTCATCTCGTTTCTCGGCGCGAAGAACAGCGTGATGCCGATGTTGGGTTTGTCGGCATCGACTTCGTCGAATCGCAGCCGGGTCAGATTCGAGAGCGTCTGCAGATGGATCCTGACGAAATCCCGATGTTGAGTCGAGACATCCCCCTGGAAGGTGAAGGTGACCGGGTTGGTCCATTTGGCGATTTCCGTAGCCGCGTACCGTGGACCGTGTTCCGAGCCGAAGACGATGGTCTCGAAATAATCGACCAGTTGGTCGACGGTGACTTCTTTTTTCCCGTCCGCGGCATCGGCGGGAGCGATCAAGGCGAGGAAAAGCAGAACTGCTGCGCCGGCGCCGAACTTCCGGCGACGTTGGCTCGATCCGTACCTATCTCGCGGCATGCTCACCTTGCACCATTTTGGCGATGGTCCAGGAATCCAGCATCTGCTCGGCGATCGGCAGAAACCGCTTAAAGTCGCGGGCCGGTGCCCGGTAGGACCAGATATAGGTCACCCGTCCTTCCGGGCGGGGGACGATGATCGTCCATTGGCGGAACCGCCCGGTGTCCTGGGTGTAGTCGACGATGAATTCGTTTCCCAGGAGGAAAACGTCCCGTTTGCGGAAGATGTAGGGAGCCTCGTGCCCGAAAACCACGTCGGCGGCATGGCTTCTGAACTGTTCGCGCATGTCGTCGAGAACCAGGCTGGCCGCCTGGACCGGGCTTTCGGCGGCCGGGGGGGCGACGTTCTGGATGCTGACGGTTGCGTAGAACGCGTCGCTTCCTTCCGGGCCGCTGAACATGACGGCGTTTTCCGACGGGCGTTCCATGATCCATTGGGGGTTGTAATCGACCGAATAGCCGAGCCGGCTTTCCGCGAAACGCGGAATGGTCGGGGCTTGGCCTTCCTCGGGCGCGGGTGCGGCCTGCGGCGGTGCGGCGGCGATTTCCGATTCGGCGGGGGGAACCGTTTCTTGTTCCTGTTCCGCCGATGGCGTCTTCTGGGCGATCGCGGGAGGGGGCGATGACGGCAAGTCGTCCGGCGACGGGCGGAAGCCGTCGAGGATGGTATCGAATTCAGCGGACAGTTTGTTGAAGTTCTCGGTCCTGCAGCGGAAGACGAAGGTATAGATATTGGCCTGGCCGCGCGTGATGACGACCCGGTAGCTGGCCCCTCCTCCTTCGTAGTAACCGTTGAAGGAAACCAGTCCCGAGACGACCGAAATCTCCTGCCCCACTTTCTGTTCCCAGTTCTTGTCGGGGCCGAGATAGGCGGCTTCGAGCGTCGCGGCGATTTCGCTGATCGAGGTGTCGCGCCCCGCGGTCGCGGACTGCAGGATCATACCGAATCCTTTGTCGGAATCGATCGCGATATCCACATGCCCCTTAGTTTCCGGGATGCGGACCTCGCTGCCATTCGGAATGATCAGGGAATACCCCAGGGTCGGATGCGTGTAGATCTTCGGCTGCGGCGTCTGTGCGGCGGCCCCCCAGGCCAAGGCGAGACAGGCCAGAAAGGCCAGCCCGACGGTCCGAATGCCGTACCGCGCAAAATACATTTCGTCTGTCTCCCAGTACGGCGACCGCCGTGGTTTGGCGACAACCGGAACCTAGCACGGAACCCCCGATGATCCCATGCTTGCCGAATATAGGCGCAAAGCGGTTAAGAGCCTTTTAATTCAGAAGAAATTCGCCATTATGCTGGGAACAGGGGCGATTCGGCCGGCCAAGCGGACAGTTGAGAGCGGAGGTTCCATGACAAAGACGGCGTTGATTTCGGTCCATTGCCAGGATCGGGTCGGATTGGTCGCGGCCATCACGGGCCGGCTGTTCGACCTGGGAGGAAACCTGAGCGACACCACTTTCGCCGTTCTCGGGGGCGGTGCGGATTTTACCTCCATATGCGAATTGCCCGATGGCGTCGATCTGGCCGAGACCGAGGCCGACCTGCGGGCCTTGCCCGAGTTGGACGGCGCGGATGTGGCGGTGCGCCCGTTCGGTATGGCATCGATCCACGGCCCCTCGGGGCGGGTCACGCACAGGATCACCGTTTCCGGCGGTGACCGTCCCGGACTGATCACGCGGCTCTGTGAGGTGTTCGTCGAGTTCAAGGCAAACATCGTACGTCTTTACGCCGAAAAGACACCTGCCGGCGGTGGTGACAGCTACGCGATTACCGCCGAGGTCTGGATTCCCGAGGGCCGGGCTCCCAGTTGCCTGGCCACGGTCGACAACACGGCGGGCGAATTGGGGTTGGCCTGCCGCTGGGAAAAGGTCGCCTAGCCTTTCCACGGAAAAGGACGCGGACGGAAATGGAATTCCTGATCGCCGTTATCGTCGCGGCCCTGATCATGGGGCTGGTCGTGGTGCCGCTTTTCTGGCATGCGAACCGCAGGATCGCTCCTTCCGCCGTGCGCAAGCCAACCGAGGCCCCTGCCCGCCCGCAACCGAAGCCGAAATCGGGATCCGGCCGGACACATCCGCCGGAACCCGAGACGATCGATGTCAGCCGCATCGAGGGCAAGCTCAGCAAGTCGGCCAGCCGCAAGGTCGGCGGGTTCGTCGAGCGCAATCCCGGCGACGCCGCTTCGGTGATCAAGAAATGGATGAACTCCGAAGACTGACGGGCTGATCCCCGCATCGCGGGATCGGTGCTCACGAGGATGTAACTTGCCGCGAGCGGTCTGTCTCTCCAGGTGAGGAAGGTACGTTAACCATCCTGAGGGGGACCATGCCGATGGTGTCGACGACCGCCCTGCCCTGGCTCGTTCTGGCGGGCTATGCCGTTCTGATTTGGGCGATCATGCCGCGCCGGGTCGACGCGACGCAGTTTTTCGGCGGCGCGTCGAAAAGCGGAACCGAGCCGGGGCTGTGGCTGCTGGTGGCGAGCGCCGCGATCACCTGGATCTTCGCCAAGTCCATTTCCAATGCCGCCAACCTCGGCGCCGCTTTCGGCCTTTGGGGCGGTATCGGATACGCCCTTTACTATCTGAGCTTCGGCGTCGTCGGCATCGCCATCTATTTCCTGCGCACCCGCAGCGGTTTCGGTTCGCTTTCCAGCTTTCTCGTCGCGAAGTACGGCCCCCTGTGCGCGAAGCTGTTCCTGCTGGCGATCAGCGTACGGCTGTTCAACGAGATCTGGTCGAACACCAAGGTGGGGGCGCTGTATTTCGGCCCGGAAGGTAGCGGCGACTACTGGATCGCCGCCGGGGCGATCACCCTGTTCACCCTCTATTACTCCTGGCGCGGGGGCTTGCGCTCCAGCCTGCTGACCGACGGGGCGCAGATGCTGCTGGCCGCGGCCCTGCTGGTCGCGGTCCTGGCCACGGCGGGGCCCGGGCTTGCGGCCTCCGGTCTGCCCGATGTCGGCCCGGCAGCGAGTGCCGCGGGGATCACGTTCTGCGGGCTGGCGCTGGTCCAGGTGCTGTCCTACGGCTTCCATGATCCGGTGATGACGGACCGCGCCTTCATCACCCGGCCCGGAAAGATGTTACGTGCCTTCTTGCTGGCCGGACTGGTTTCCGGCGGGTTCATCCTGTTGTTCTCGGGCGTGGGACTTCATGCAAGGGCACTTGGGCTGGAAGGCGATCCGAGCGTCGCCCTGCCCGCCGCCCTGGGGTTGCCGATGATGCTGGTGTTCAATGCGATCATGCTGACCAGCGCCGGGTCGACCCTCGATTCCACCTTCGCCTCGGCGGCCAAGCTCGGCGCGCGGGATTGGGCCAACGACTACGCGCCGCCGACCGAACGCCATTCCGGCCGGGGACGCCGGATGATGATCCTGATCGCGGCGCTGGGGAACCTGCCGCTGCTCGCCATCTATTTCGGTGATCAGGCCGGTCCGGCGATCATCGCGGCGACGACGATCAGCGGCACCATGGTGATGGGATTGGCGCCGATCTTCCTGCTGGCCTGGATCCCGACCGCCGGGCGGCTGAGTTTCCATCTGGCGTTCTGGCCGGGTTTGGTTCTGGGCGCGCTGATGACCGTGGAAAGCGCGGCCGGTATTCAGATATTCCCGGCGGCGATGGATATCGGCTCCGGCAAATACGCCGACGATCTGGGCGTCAATGTCTTCGGTCTGGCCCTTTGCACCGCCGGTTATCTGACCGGGGCGGCCATCGGCGCGTTGGCCCCGCGGCGGACGGCCGGGGCGGTCTAGGAGGAAACCATGAGCAGGGAATTGGACCTGGGCGTATTCTCCGGCCCCGTGCTGGTCTTCGGTGGCCCCTACGGCAATCTGGAGGCGACTCGAGCCGTTCTAGAGATCGCCTGGGAGGCCGGTATCCCGGCGTCGCGCATCCTGTGTACCGGGGACGTCTGCGCCTATTGCGCCGATCCCCTGGAAACCGCCGACTTGGTACGGCAGTCCGGCATCGTGGTGGTCAAGGGGAATTGCGACGAGAACCTGGGAAACCGGGCCGACGGTTGCGGCTGCGGTTTCGGCGACGGCACCGCTTGCGACACCCTGTCGCGCCAATGGTATGCCTATGCGGACGCCCGTTTGGATGACCCGGCGCGCCGTTGGATGCGGGAACTGCCCGATACGGTGGCCTTTCGGATGGCCGGGCGGCGATTCCGCGTGATCCACGGAGGACACGGCCAAATCAACCGCTTCGTCTACCGTTCGACGCCGGAGAGCGATAAGGGCGGCGATTTGGACGCCGGGAATTGCGACGCCATCCTCGCCGGGCATAGCGGGTTGCCTTTTACCCAGTTCATCGGAGATCGGCTTTGGCACAATGCCGGGGTCATCGGCATGCCGGCCAACGACGGCACGCCGCGCACTTGGGTCAGTCTCCTAACGCCGGAGTCCGGTGGGGAAATCCGCATCGAGCCACGAGCGCTTTCCTATGATCACGAGGCCGCGGCGCGGAAGATGCGCGCGCGCGGATTGCCGGCGGGATATGCGGATGCCCTGGAAACCGGCCTCTGGCCGAGTTTGGATAATTTGCCGGATGTGGAACGGTCGGAGACCGGCAAGGCCTTGGCCTTGGAGCCGTTGAGATGGGCAGGAAAGGCAGTTGTTTCTGCCTAATAAACTTCAAATAAATCAGATGGATGTTAGTTTTTCTTGATGACGTAGGTGTAAACTCCGTCGTCCTCGCTCGTCTCCATCAGGGTGTTCCCGGTGGTCCGGCAAAAGGCTTCGAAGTCCTTGACCGAACCGGGATCGGTCGCCTGGACGGTCAGGATGTCGCCGGCGGCCAGGTCCTTGAGGGCCTTCTTGGTCCTGAGGATGGGCATCGGGCAGTTCAGCCCGCGCGCGTCGAGTTCGGCCATGACGATGTTCCTTTCGTAGAGACGTTTCCGTGCGCCCACCCTATCAGATGAACAGGTTGATGTCCGATGCCAGGGCGTTTTCCATGTAGGTGGCCGCGCCGCCGATCTCCATCTCGCCGATCATGTCGCCCGGTCCCCATTCGAAAAGGTCCAGGGTCATCTGGCAGCCGATCAGCCTGACGCCCGAATCGATGGCCGCTTCTCGCAGATCCTCGATGGAAGCGACGCCTTTCTTCTTGATGAGGTTCTTCATCAGCCGGCTGCATGCCGCGTCCATGCCGGGAAAGGCGGAGACCAGGTTGGGCATCTTCATGTGCATGCCCATGAGGGGCATTTCCATGGCGGGGTTGCCGAGTGTCGAGACCTGCAGATGCCCGAGATCCTTCTTCAGGAGCTGCAGGCCGTAAAAGGTGAAGAACATGGTCACCTCGACATCCATGGCCGCCGCCGTGGTCGACAGGATGAACGGCGGATAGGCCCAGTCGAGGGTTCCCTTGGTGACGATGATCGACATCTTCTTGTTGTTCGGCTCGGCGCCGGGCATGGGGAACGCCTCCGCGAAAGGTGACCCGGATTTCATTGATTAGAGAATTCTAAAATACAGGAAACCGGTGGAATTTTCCATTCCGCTTACGGGAAGTTCCACATTTTCGCGTTGGTAAAGCCCGGTTTGAATTTTACAGAGTCTGTGTTTGGAGCTAGGGTCTTCTCCGTTAAGGAAAAATATATCCCCTCATGGCAGAGTGACGACGATCGATTTGGGCATTTCCGCGTGGATGGTGTCTTGAGCCTTTTTCCGAAACAAACCAAACCGGGGTTGGCGATCCTTATCGATCGCCGTGCGGGCGTCCGGCGTCTTCTCCCTTTCGAGCGCGGCTGAGCCTATCGGATGCAGATCTACCTCCCCATCGCCGAGATGTCGGTCAACGTTTTCCTGATCCTCGGCATGGGCGGCGGCGTCGGGTTCCTGTCGGGGTTGTTCGGTGTGGGCGGTGGTTTCCTGATGACCCCCCTGCTGATCCTGACGGGGATTCCGCCCGCGATTGCCGTGGCCACCGGGGCCAATCAGATCGTCGCGGCGTCGGTGTCCGGCGTGTTCGCCCATTGGCGGCGCGGGAATGTCGATCTGAAGATGGGCCTCGTTCTGCTGGGAGGCGGCATTCTCGGGTCGGTCTTCGGCGTTTGGCTGTTCAGCCATCTGCGTTCGATCGGCCAGATCGACGTGGTGATCACCCTCTCCTACGTGTTGTTCCTTGGTACCATCGGCCTGTTGATGTTCATCGAAAGCGTCCGGGCGGCGATCCGTACCAGACGGCATATCCGCCGCAAGCAGCACATGCACCTGTGGATCCACGGGCTGCCGCTGAAGATGCGGTTCCGCCGGTCACGCCTCTACATCAGCGTGCTGCCGCCGATCATGATCGGCTTCCTGGTCGGCCTGCTGGGGGCGATCATGGGCGTCGGCGGCGGGTTCATCATGGTCCCGGCGATGATCTACCTGCTCGGCATGCCGACGACCATGGTGATCGGCACCTCGCTGTTTCAGATCATTTTCGTGATGGCCAACGTCACGGTGCTGCAGGCGGTGCAGAACCAGGCCGTCGATATCGTCCTGGCGCTCATTCTGCTGATCGGTGCGGTCATCGGGGCGCAGTTCGGCGCCCGCGCCGGCGCCAAGATGCCCGGTGACCAGTTACGCGTTCTGCTGGCCTTGGTGGTCCTGCTGGTCTGCGGCAAGCTGGCTTACGACCTGGTCGCCACGCCGGCGGACCTCTATTCGCTTTGGGTCCGGGGGTAAGAGCACGTCATGCGCCTTTCCCCCGTGATCGCCGGTTGTCTCCTTTTGATCCTGGCCGCCCTCCCCGTCTCTGCGGCCGACGAACCGGACGATCTGGTCGTCGATCTGTCGGAGCACGACGTATCCGTGACCGTGGATTTCGCCGGGGCCGATTTGGTTCTGTTCGGCGCGACCGAAGGCGTGGGCGATGTCATCGTCGAGGTGCGGGGCCCGATCCGTTCGGAGGCCGTACGCCGCAAGGAGCGGATCGCCGGTATCTGGTTGAACCGGGATTCGATGGTTTTCCACCGGGTTCCGGCTTTCTACGCGTTGGCCAGCAGCCGTCCGCTGAAAGACATCGTTTCCGACGACGCCCTGGCGACTTTGCAGATCGGGGTGAACAATCTGTGGCTGATTCCGGATCATACCGCCGAGGAAAGCGAGATCGCCGAGTTCCGGGCGGCGCTGGTGCGCAACAAGCAGGCGGTGGGGCTGTTCCCGGCGGAACCGGACGAGGTCAAGTTCCGGGGCGACCGGCTGTTCCGCGCCGATATTCATTTTCCGGCCAACGTCATGGTCGGCCCCTACGAGATCAAGGTTCATCTGGTCGAGAGCGGCAAGGTCGTCCGCTCCACGCGGACTCCGCTGACGCTCTCCCGGGTCGGGTTCGAGGCCGGAATCTACCGCCTGGCGCACAGGTGGTCCCTCGCCTATGGGATTCTTGCCATCGTTGTCGCGGTCATGGCAGGATGGCTGGCGAACCTCTTCTTCCGTAGCAAGGCATGACGAAAATGGCTGCTGAGACACAGAAGTCTCGCGATGCGGCCCCCGTGGATGGGGGCGTTTTGTTATGCGTCGTGGATGAAACCGAGGAACTCTGGCCGGCGCTGCGTTTCGCCTGCCGCAAGGCCAATCGCCTGGGCGCGCGGGTCGGCCTGCTTTGCGTGGTCGAGCCGGCGGAATTCCAGCATTGGCTGGCCGTCGGCGAATTGATGCGGGCGGAGCGCCGCGAGGAAGCCGAGGAAACGTTGCAACTGGTCGCCACCGCCGTCCAGAAGCAGACCGGCAAGACGCCGGTCCTGTATATCCGGGAGGGGAATGTCAGCGACGAGCTGTTGTCGGTGGTCGAGGAGGAAAAGCGCATTACCCTGCTGATCCTCGGCGCGGCCACCGGTGGCGAGGGGCCGGGACCGTTGATCTCCTTCCTGGTCCAGAAAAAGGCCGGCGGCCTGCGGGTGCCGATCACCATCGTGCCGGGGAACCTGACGGAAGAAGAGATCGACGCGATCACTTAGCGGAATACCATCACCGAGCAGTTGGCCCGGCGCATCAGGTCGGTGACCATGTTGCGCGAGAACAGGCTCTTGAAACCGGTCTCTCCGGTGTCCGGGATGACGATCACCGAATGGTCGGCGCCGGCCCGGACCAATTCCTCGACAGGATCGCCGACGCGGACGAGGGTTTCGAAGACGTCGATCCCCATGGATTCGATGATTGTCCGGGCTTCTTCCGCATGCCGGGCGGCGATGGGCTGGCTTTCCACGTCCGGCGCCACCGCGATGACCGCGACCAGACTTTCCGTCAGATGGGCGAACTGGGCATCCCGCTGGACGACCTCCTTGGCGAGATCGGACCCGTCCGTATAGATCAGGTGGCTGTGGCCGACCATGAGCTGGCGCGCGACCATGACCGGACAGGGGGCGTGTTTGATGACCTTTTCCGCGACCGGCGCATCCCAGAAGGACCGCACGTGCTTGCGGTTCCAGCGCTCGGACGCGCCGAGGATGATCAGGTCGTACTTGCCGATTTCCCATTGTTCGAGGATGCCGCTGGCGACGTCGGGCGCCACCTTGCTCTTGAGGATGACCCGCCGCTTGTTGCGGCCGATGTAATCGATCTTGTTGTCGCCCAGCGGGTCGCCGGCGACGTCCGCGTGTCCGGTCTGGGCGCGGCGGTCGGGTGCCATGTAGCCGACCTCGATCAGGACGTCCCTGCCCTTTTTCAGATAGCGGATTCCGGGCAGTTCCAGACCCCAGTCGAGCATGTTCTGCCGGGCGACGCTGACCTGAAGCCCCCCGGAGCGCAGCCCGTGATCCATCGGGCGGACATGAAGGAGGACGATGTCGGCCTCGATCCCCTTCCCCATCTTCGCGGCATAGCGAAGGCTCCGGTAGGATTCCTCGGAACCGTCGATGCAGACGAGGATGCGGAATCTCTGATCGTCGTCGTGCTCGTCCATGGAACAGTCTCCCAATCGAGGCGTTTACCCGGCTCAAACGCCGAGCAAAGGCCAATACAGCGCTGCTGCTACTAGTAGAACCAACGTGGACATGACGGCCATCTTCCAGCCCACCCGCAACAGGTCGGTGCTTTTCAGATAGCCCGAGGCATAGACGATGGTGAACGCCGGGTGGGCGAATGCCGTCAGGTAGCCGAAAGCCGAAGAGATGGCGGTGATGAACCCGACGGTGATCGGGCTTTCCCCGGCCACCTGGGCAACGTTGACCACGATCGGTCCGAGTACGGCGACCGCGGCGCCGCTGGACATGGTGTTGGTGACGGCGGTGGTCAGGCCGGAAACGGCGGCCCAGAGCCCCAATCCGGCGTCGGCGCCGAGCGGGGCCAGCAGTTCGAGGAAACTGCTCGCCGCCCAATGCGCCGCGCCGGTGACCTTCATCTGGAGGCCGAGCGAGATGGCAGCCGCGTACAGCAGGACGACGCCCCAGTTGACGCCGGAGTTCACGTCCTCCCATTTCACCAGACCGGCGACCAGGAACGCGGCGGCACCAAGCACGGCCACGGTCCCCATGCCGATGCTGCGGGACGCGAAAATCCAGCCGAACAGGACCAGGATGAAGACGACGATGGCGGTCCAGTCGGCCACCTTCATCGGTCCCTGGCTTTCGACCTGGGCGCGCAGTTTGACCACGGCGCGTGACAGGTTGCGGTACTCCGGGCGGAAGGACAGCAGCAGAATGCCGGTCACCAGAGGAAGCTGCAGCAGGAACATCGGATAGGCGTAGGCCATCCATTCGACGTAGCTGACCAGATATTTCCAGGTTTCGGGCGATGTCGGGTCGTAGAAGAATTCCCGCCAATAACCGATCATGATGGCATTGCGCGCGCCGCCCGACGGGGTCGCGATCCCGGCGATGGAGCAGCCGTAGGAAACGGACAGGAGGAGAACGACGGCCAGGTTCCGGACCTTGTGCGGATCGTCGGAGGTCAGCGTGACGAGGGTGATCCCGACCGGCAGCATCATCGCGGCCACCGTGTGTTCGCCGACGAACGAGGCCAGGAGACCCGACATCGCCGAAATCCCGAGGCAAACGCGCCAGGTCCGCGTACCGGTGATGCGGACGATCAGCCAGGCGATGCGCTTGTCCAGCTTCTGCTTGACCACCGCGACCGCCAGCATCAGCGATCCCATGATGAACAGCACGGAATCGGTCATCAGGCTTTTCGCCACCTCGGAGGAATCGATGCCGAGCAGAAGCACCTGGCCAACAATGATCAGAAGCGCCACGGTGGGCAACGGGACCGGTTCGGTGACGAACAGGATCGTCGCGACGACGGTCATGGTCAGGACGATCATTCCTTCCCGGCTCAAATCTTCCGGCAGAGGGAGGTTGAGCATGATCGCGCCGATCAGGATGGCAATGAAGAACCAGCGTTTTTCGCGGAAATAATAAAGGCGGAAGCGGATACGGACGGCCCGGCGCAGCAGGCCGACACCAAGCGTCCGGTGCGCGATGGCCGAACGCGGCCGTCCGCCCTGGGCGGCGGGCTGGACGTCCGGCGGCGCGCGGCGGCGCGCCTCATGGACTTGCCTGCTGAACCACTCAGCCATGTCACGACCCGCGCTTCCGTTTGAACACGAAACGCCAAGCCAGGACACGATCCGACGCTACGGAAGCGTATCCCGTGTAGACATGTTTAGCATGTTCGCGTGACGGCGGCTAGGCTACCGATTCGCGTATCTCTCTGATTTTCTTCGCATAATCCGGGGCGCCGAAAATCGCGCTTCCGGCGACCAGGACATTGGCGCCGGCGTCGGCCACGGTCTTCGCCGTTCCCACATCGACCCCGCCATCGACCTCGAGTTCGATGGGGCGGTTGCCGATCATCCGGCTGATCCGGTCGATCTTGGCGACCTGGGATTGGAGGAACTTTTGTCCACCGAACCCGGGGTTCACGGTCATCACGAGAACGAGGTCGAGCTTGTCGAGCACGTACTCGATGACCGATTCCGGCGTCGACGGGTTCAGGGACACCCCCGCCTTCTTGCCGAGCGAACGGATGACCTGCAGGGTGCGGTCGAGATGCGGGCCCGCCTCGGCATGCACCGTGATGATGTCGGCCCCGGCCTTGGCGAACGCCTCGAGATAGACGTCGACCGGCGAGATCATCAGGTGCACGTCGAGCGGCTTTTCCGTATGCGGCCGGATGGCCGATACGATGCCGGGACCGAAGGTAATGTTCGGAACGAAATGGCCGTCCATGACGTCGACGTGGATGTAATCCGCGCCGGCGCTATCGATGGCCCGGACCTCCTCGCCGAACTTGGCGAAATCGGAGGCCAGAATTGACGGTGCGAGTTTGACGTTCCTACCCATGGTCCCGGCTGCTCTTTCAGTCTTTTCGTCGGATTACTTGATCTTCGGAGACAGCTCGCCGGAACTGTAACGTTCGGCCATCTCGAACAGCGGGATCGGCTTGATCTTCGACGCGTTGCCCGCCGTTCCGAACTGCTCGTAACGCTCCTCGCAGAGTTTCTGCATGGCCTCGATCGCCGGTTTCAGATAGGTGCGCGGATCGAACTCGGCCTTCTTCTCGGTGAGGATCCGGCGGATCTGCCCGGTCATCGCCATCCGGTTGTCGGTATCGATGTTGACCTTGCGGACTCCGTGTTTGATGCCGGTGACGATCTCTTCGACCGGCACGCCGTAGGTCTGCGGCATCTCTCCGCCGAACTCGTTGATGATGTCCTGTAAATCCTGCGGCACCGAGGAAGAGCCGTGCATGACCAGATGGGTGTCCGGCAGCTTCTCGTTGATCTTCTTGATGACGTCCATGGCCAGGATCTCGCCGGTCGGCTTGCGGGTGAACTTGTAGGCGCCGTGCGAGGTGCCGATGGCCACCGCCAGGGCGTCGACCTGGGTCTTGGCGACGAAATCGGCGGCTTGGTCGGGATCGGTGACCAGCATGTCCTTGCTCAGCGTTCCCTCGAAGCCGTGGCCGTCCTCCTTGTCGCCCTTGCCGGTTTCCAGCGATCCCAGAACGCCGAGTTCGCCTTCCACCGAGACGCCGACCATGTGGGCGATGTCGGTCACCTTGCTGGTGACGTCGACGTTGTATTCGTAGGACGCGGGCGACTTGCCGTCGGCTTCCAGCGAGCCGTCCATCATCACCGACGAGAAGCCGAAGGTGATCGCCGAGGTGCAGGTCGCCGGACCGTTGCCGTGATCCTGATGCATGCAGACCGGGATGTCCGGATAGAGTTCGATGGCCGCCTTGATCAGGTGGCTCAGCACAACGTCGTTGGCGTACTTGCGCGCACCCCGGCTGGCCTGCATGACGACCGGCGAGTCGGTCTTCTTCGCCGCGGCCATGATGGCGAGCATCTGCTCCATGTTGTTGATGTTGAAGGCCGGAACGCCATAGTCGTGTTCCGCCGCGTGGTCGAGCAACTGCCGAAGCGATACGAGTGCCATATCTGTCTTAACTCCCCTTGTGGTTCGGGTGGGCCCTTTCGTGCTCAGAGGATCAAGGCGCTAGAGGCGCGCCTTGACCGTAGCCACGACATTCTCGGCGGTGATGCCGAAGTGTTCGAACAGCGCCTTGCCGGGTCCAGATGCGCCGAAACCGGTCATGCCGACGAAACCGCCGTTCTCGCCGGTATATTTGCTCCAGCCCTGTTCGAGGGCGGCTTCCACGGCGACGCGCACGGTGCCGGGGCGTAGAACCGCCTTGCGATAGGAATCGTCCTGTTCGTCGAAAAGTTCCCAGCACGGCATGGAGACGACCGCGGTCGGGATCCCCTCGCCCTCCAGAACCTCGCGGGCGGCCATGGCCAGGGCGACCTCGGTGCCGGTGCCGATCAGCGTCGCCTTGCGGGCATCCGCGCCGCCCTTCGCCTCGGCCAGGACATAGGCGCCCCGGGCACAGAGGTTCTCGGACACGTCGTCACGCAGCAGCGGGGTTCCCTGGCGGCTGAGCGAGATCGCCGACGGCCGGTCCTTGCTGGAGATCGCGATGTCCCAGCATTCCGACACCTCGACGGCATCCGCCGGGCGGAAAACCATCAGGTTGGGAATGGCCCGCAACGAGGCCAGGGTCTCCACCGGCTGATGGGTCGGGCCGTCCTCGCCGAGGCCGATGGAATCATGAGTCAGCACGTAGACGACCCGGGTTCCCATCATCGCCGACATGCGGATCGGCGGACGCATGTAGTCGGAGAAGACCAGAAAGGTTCCGGAATAGGGAATCAGCCCGCCGTGCAGCGCGAGACCGTTCATCGCCGCGCCCATGCCGTGCTCGCGTACGCCGTAATGGATGTAGCGTCCCGAGAAGTCGTCCGGCGTGAGGCTTTCCGTGCTCGGCGTCTTGGTGTTGACCGATCCGGTCAGGTCGGCCGAGCCGCCGATGAGTTCCGGGATCGCGGCGGTCAGGACTTCCAGGGCCTTGCCGGAAGCCTGACGGGTCGCCCAGCCCGGCTTCTCGGAGAGCAGGCCTTGCCGGTAGTCGGCGGTCAGCTTGTCCCAGCCGGCCGGAAGTTCCCGGGCCTCGGTGCGCTCGAACTCCTTGCGCAGAGTGGCGTCCGCGCCGGCCAGCCGCTGTTCCCATTGCTTGCGGGCTTCCGCGCCGCGCTGACCGGCGCTGCGCCAAGTCGAGAGAACGTCGTCGGGAACGACGAACGGGGGATGCGACCAGCCGAGGGCCTCACGGGCGCCGGCGATTTCGTCATCGCCCAGAGGGGCGCCATGGCTCGACGACTTGCCGGCCTTGGTCGGCGCGCCGAAGCCGATCTGCGTCTTGCAGCCGATGATCGACGGCTTGTCGGCTTTCTGGGCGATCTCGATGGCCTTGGCGACGGCTTCCGGATCGTGTCCGTCGACCGACTGGGTATGCCAGCCGCTGGCGGCGAAGCGCGCCAGTTGGTCCTCGGTTCGGGTCATGTCGGTCGAACCGTCGATCGACACGCTGTTGTCGTCCCACAGCAGGATCAGCTTTGACAGGCCGAGGTGCCCGGCGAACGAGATCGCTTCGTGGCTGATGCCCTCCATCAGGCAGCCGTCGCCGCTCATCACGTAGGTGTAGTGGTCCACCAGGTCGTCACCGAATTTGGCGTTGCTCATCCGTTCGGCCAGGGCCATGCCGACGGCCATCGCCAGCCCCTGCCCCAACGGGCCGGTGGTCGCCTCGACACCCACGGTATGGCCGTATTCCGGATGGCCGGGGGTCTGCGAGCCGAGCTGGCGGAAATTCTTGATCTCGTCGATGGTGACGCTGTCGAAGCCGGTCAAATAGAGCAGCGAGTAGATCAGCATCGACCCATGGCCGTTGGACAGGATGAACCGGTCGCGGTCGGCCCATTTGGGCGCCTTGGGGTCGAAACGCAGGAAACGGGTAAAGAGGACCGTCGCGACGTCCGCCATGCCCATGGGGGCTCCGGGGTGGCCGGATTTGGCTTTCTGCACGGCGTCGGCCGCGAGAAAACGGATGGCGTTGGCCATGTCCTTGTGAGAAGCGGTTCCCTGATTGGCGACCGCGTTGGACGCGGTCTCGGATGTTGTTGCCGTCATTAATTCCTCAACACAATCGGCGAAAGTTGACCTGCTGCGCAAACGTCACTCTGATCCCGGAAATCGGTTGGGGAACCGGGCGAGCCGCAGTATGGAAACATCAAAATACAGTGCGTTTTCTGGGGTCTGTCACTATACGAAGGCCATGGAATGTTAGCAATACCCGCCTAGACTGAATCACATTGGGAAATACCGGTTTTCCACAATATGCGCATGTTCCGGATGAAGAGGTTTTCCTCTTGGCGATATGGGCGATTTATGCCCATGTTGAAAGATATCCCGCACCGGTTTTCCATTGGCCCGAAGGAGGAATGAATGGGCGCAGACTTCCGCAAGGAAGATCGTATCGCATGGCGGCAACCCGACGGCCGCCCGATCTCGTGCGAGGAAAAGCTGAAGGTCCTCAACGAGAACGTCGACGAAATCCGGCAATGCTGCCAGGACGCGCTGGAAGACGCCGTGTTGATGGGGTGCGATGAGAGCCACGTCCGCGAAGTCTTCGAAAACGTCGTCCGTTCGATCCAAAATCCATACAGGGACAAGGACTGACCCGGCGTCCGGTCTATTCCGGCGTTCCCGGCCGGCCGGGC
>Ga0207799_100441_pt1 | contig 16020 bp, 14 predicted proteins | sample TtanPargueraPR_4_FD_187742 | JGI IMG/M metagenome (GOLD analysis project Ga0207799, IMG submission 187742) | Aerobic enrichment media microbial communities from Bioluminiscent Bay, La Parguera, Puerto Rico - Tt and M2 (SPAdes) | ecosystem: Environmental > Aquatic > Marine > Unclassified ...
GTTCTCGACGAGACGGGCATGGAAATCGGTGATGTTCACCAGGACATGGCGCTGGCCGCGGTCCGGGCCCAGCCAGCGTTCGCGCTCCATCGCCACGATCACCTGCTGCAGGCGCTGCGCGACGGGCGCGTTGATTTCCTTGAGCGTCGCCGGGCCCGCCACCCCGTCGGGGGTCAGCCCGTGCTCGCTCTGGAACAGCTGCACAGCCTTCTGCAGGTCCACGTCATAGCTCTGCGCGGCAGAGCGCTTCATGTAGCCCATGGCGATCAGGCGATTGCGCAGCGCCACCACCCGCGCGCCGCTGTCGCCCGGCTCCAGCTTGCCGCCCGGCACCTCGGCGCCCCAGCCCCCCTGCCCCAGCAGCCGCTCAAGCCGCAGCTTCTCGGCCATCAGGCGGGCATATTCGGGCGAGACGGGCGCCAGGCTCTTCAGATAGGCCCCGGGCGTGCTCTTGGCGAAGGCCTCAAGCTGGGCCAGCCGGTCACGGCGCGGCGGGCGGCGCTTTATTCCCTTGTCGATTTCAGCGGGGTTGAGAATGCCGCTCTGGAGGTCCTGCGCATATTGCAGGAACATCCGGCTGGCCTCGACCTCGACCCGGCCGATATCGCGCTGGCTCTTGGCCGAACGGAACAGACTGGCGAGCTGTTCCTCCTCATAGCGGCCGGCGGGCAAGCCGTGGGCGCCGGCCTTGGACAGCGCCTTCAGAAAGGCCCGGCGCCGGCCCGCATCGGCCCGCGAGGTCCAGATCGGCGCATAATCCCGGCGCTTGTAGAACTCGGCCAGCGCCTTGTCCTGCGCCGCGGCCTCGGCCACCGCCTGTTTGAAGGCGGTCAGCGTGGTCGCGGCCGAGGCGGGCACGGCACCGGGACCAAGCGCCAGCAGGAGGCCGGTGAGAAAGGTCAGAACCGAAATGCGAAACCGGGAAAAGGTCATTGAAACCTCAATAAAACTAGCTTTGCTCGCTTGCGCGCGTTGGTAATTTTCGGCCATCGGCGATGCCCTGTCCACTAACATTTCCGTAGGTTTCTTATGGTGTTGCACACAGCCCGCAATGCCGCCGCCGCGCCCAGATTGGGGCCGAATGCTCACAATTTCGGCAAATTCCCGCCGATATCCCGGCAAAACGCGCCGCCCGGGACCGCCGCCTCTTGGGATATAGCGCCGGCTGTGCCATAGAAAAGACGCACTTGGGGAAGTGGAACAATCAAACAGCCGCCCGAATGGCGGCGAGCAGACGACAGGACAGGCGCGTTCAACATGACACGACAGATTTCCGGTATGACCCGGCGAGGCCTGCTTGGGGCCTTTGCGGCGACGACCGTTGCGGCCGCCCCGCTGACCAAGGCCTTTGCCTATACCCGCGGCGCCGGCGACATCCGCAGCATCCGGATGTATTCGGGCCGCACCGGTGAGAGCATCAACACGATCTACTGGATCGAAGGCGAATACATCCAGGAAGCGGTCGACGAGATCACCCATTTCATGCGCGACTGGCGCAACGGGAAGATCATGCCGATCGACACCCGCACCATCGACATCATCACCGCCGCACACCGGCTGATGGACACTGACGAGCCTTACATGCTGCTGTCGGGCTACCGGTCGCCCGAGACCAACGCGATGCTGCGCGCCCGGTCGCGCGGGGTGGCCAAGAATTCGCGCCACATGCAGGGCCAGGCCGCCGACCTGCGGCTGAACTCGCGCTCGGTCAACCAGATCTACAAGGCCGCCACGGCCTGCCGTGCGGGCGGCGTGGGCAAATACTCGCGCTCGGACTTCGTCCACATGGATTGCGGCCCGGTCCGCACTTGGGGCAGCTGAGACCGGCCAGCCCGCCCCCGCGGGCAGAGGCATGAAAAAGCGCCGCTGGAGCATATCCAGCGGCGCTTTTCATTTTGCATCGCCGCGCGGATCTGAGCGCGCTGCGATGATCGTGGCCGGGGTCTTCCGAAAGGCGGCCGCCCGCCCTGCCCTAGGCCTCGGGCTTCAGGCGCGCGGGCTCGTCCTGTTCCAGATAGGCCTCTTCCTCCGGCGTCAGGGCCACGGTGTCGAAGCCGGTGATCATCGGGCGCACATGTTCGCGGAAGGAATGGCCCACGGTCAGCAGGTAGACATGGGCCACCACGAAGGCCGCGATGGAATAGGCCACCAGGATGTGGAGATTGGCCACCACCCCCAGCCACAGCGAGGCCTCCGGCGCGCCTTCCCAGAAATTGTAGCCCAGGTAGACCAGCCCGGTGACCCAGATCGCCGGGAACAGGATCAGCTTCAGCGCCAGGTAGGTCAGCGCCTGCAGCGGGTTGTGCTTGCGCCAATAGGCCTTGCGGTAGGGGTGATGCTCGCCCTTGAAGATGCCGTAGGCGTAGAAGCGCGCCACCCTGAACAGCCCCTCGGTGGTGGGCACGTAATGCACCCAGGTCCCGGTGGTCAGGTGCCAGAAGATGGCGAAGACCCACAGCAGGATCAGCGCCAGCGCCGCCAGCGTGTGGATCATCACCGCCGGTCCGAAGGGGATCAGCCCGTGCAGCCCGTTCAGCCCCAGCCCGGTGAAGAGCAGGGTGAAGATCAGGGCCATCTGGCTCCAGTGCCAGAAGCGCTCGAACCGCGGGTAGACCTTGACCTTGCGTTCGTGAAGCTCACTCATGGGACCCTCCTTTGCCGCGGGTGAACAGGCGGATGGCGGCATGGCCGGCGACGCCCAGGATGCTCGCGGCCAGGATCAGCAGGCCCAGCATGCCCCCCGGCCCCATCGCCTCGCGCCCGGGCATGTAGAAGCCCGCCAGATTGGCCAGCCTTCCGTCCCTGGCATGGCATTCCTCGCAGTCCAGCGCGTCCCCGGACGGCGCCACCATGTGGGTGATCGGCCAGTACATATAGGTGTCGACGAAGCCGAAATGGCCCGAATACTCGGCGCCCGCGGCCTTCATCCCCGCCTCGATCGACCTGGCCCAGTCGAAATTCGTCCAGAAGGCGGTGTCGGTGGCCGGCCCCCAGACATGGTTGTAGACCAGATGGTTAAGCTCGGTGTCATAGGCCTGCCGGCCCTCCATCCGCTTGAAGGGCCAGATCCGCGACACGCCGTCGCCGGGCGCGCCCCCGATCCTGTTGACCTCCACGACCTGGCTTGGGTCGATGGTGCGGTCGGCGGTGGCGTATTCGACCTGGCCGTTGAACCAGGCGTAATGGGGCTCGACATCCTCGCCCCATTCGAAATGGCCCTTGGTCGAGAGATAGGTGTGCAGATGCTTGCCGTCCGACTGCACGAATTCCTCTTCGCTGATCGGCTTGCCCTCGTCGTCCAGCCGCCCGGCGGTGGACCAGTCCCAGAAGGTCTTGGTCGCCACGCCGCCCCGCGCGAAGGAGGGGATGTGGCAGGTCTGGCAGGCCACCTTGTCGGTATGGTCATTCAGCTTCACGCCCTTGATGGTGACCGGGTGCGGGCTGTCGCCGTGGCAGCTTTCGCAGGTGGCCACGTCGCGGCGCATCCCCGGCAGGCCGGTGCCCCCGGTGTCATGCGCGGTCACGTTGTAGCGGCTGCCGGCGAAGACATGCTCGTCGCTGACATGGCAGGTCTCGCAGGTGAAGTTCAGCCCGTCCGCCGCCATGTGCACGTCGACATCCCTGGTCGGTTCGTAGAGCGCCGAGGACAGGTCGCCGTGTTTCACGTTGTCGCCGCCGCCGCCGTAGAAATGGCAGCCTCCGCAATTCTCGCGCCCCGGCAGGGCCACGCTCTGCGCGGCCTTCTTCAGGTCGACCGCCCAGGCATCGGCGCCGGTGATGGTCTTGCCCTCGGCCTCCAGCGGCGGGTGGCCCGCGCCGGTGGCGAGCTTGGTGTATTGCCCCGAAGTGTCGTGGCAGACCAGGCAATCGACGGCACTGGACTGCTGCGGCGGGGGCGAAGACATGTCCTCCCACCCATAGCCGGTGTGGCAGCTGGTGCAGCGCGCCTCGTTGCCCACGACGTTGCCGCAGAAGGCGTTGATCACATGGCGCTTGCCCAGGGTCTGCCCCGTCTCGGGATTGTCGAATTCCCAAGTCCAGTGGACCGAGTGTTTTACCTGGTCGGCGGCCTCGGTATGGCAGCTCAGGCAGGCTTCGGTCACTTCGGGGCCGGAGGTAAATTCTTTCTGCAGGATCTCGAATTTCGAATGGTCCGCGGTGCTTTTCCCGCCCGCACCCTCCTGCGCCAGGCCCGGCGCGGCGCAGGCGAACAGCGCCGCAAAGGACGCCCCCGCCAGCCGGGATAAAGGTATTTGCATCTGGCAACCTCCCGAGAATGTGATCGGTCGCTAATAGCTTAATTTCAAATATCAGTTTTAACCAAGACCCAATCCGCTGCGTTTTTCCGGGACATGGCGTCGCAGTGCGCGGGGAGGCAATTCGGCGCCGGCGGCCCTCCGCTGACCCTAAACTGACACAAAACTTTCAAATGACTTTGACTTGCGTCAACCTTATCGGGAACGAAACCGGGGCGCCTGCGCCCCAGCGGCGTCCGAAAGGAGATTTCGATGAAGATTGCAGTTCTTGGCGGTGACGGTTTCTGCGGCTGGCCGACCTCGCTTCACCTGTCCAACCTCGGCCATGAGGTGCATATCGTCGACAACCTTTCGCGGCGCTGGATCGATACGGAACTCGGGGTGCAGTCGCTGACGCCGATGGATTCGATCCAGGAGCGGTGCCGGATCTGGAAGCAGGAAACCGGCAACGACCTGCATTTCCACCTGCTGGACCTGGCCCAGGAATACCAGCGCCTGCGCCTCTGGCTGGAAGAGCACCGCCCCGCCGCCATCATCCATTTCGCCGAGCAGCGCGCCGCGCCCTATTCGATGAAATCCGACCGCCACAAGGTCTACACCGTCAACAACAACGTCAACGCCACGCACAACCTGCTGACCGCGATGGTGGAGACCGGAATCGACGCACATCTGGTGCACCTGGGGACCATGGGCGTCTATGGCTATTCCTCGGTCGGCGCGGCGATCCCCGAGGGCTATCTCGACGTCGAGATCGAGAACCTGGAGGGCGAGAAAAAGGGGCTGGAGATCCTCTATCCCACCCGCCCCGGCTCGGTCTATCACATGACCAAGAGCCTCGATCAGATCCTGTTCCAGTTCTACGCCCAGAACGACGGGCTGCGCATCACCGACCTGCACCAGGGCATCGTCTGGGGGACGCACACCGACCAGACCCGGCGCCACCCGCAGCTGATCAACCGCTTCGACTATGACGGCGATTACGGCACCGTGCTCAACCGCTTCCTGATCCAGGCGGCGATCGACTATCCGCTGACCGTGCACGGCACCGGCGGGCAGACCCGCGCCTTCATCCACCTGCAGGATTCGGTGCGCTGCATCGAGCTGGCGCTGAACGACGCGCCCGCCGCCGGCGACCGGGTCAAGATCTTCAACCAGATGACCGAGACCCACCGCGTCCGCGACCTGGCCGAGCTGGTGGCCAAGATGACCGGCGCCAAGGTCGCCTACCTGCCCAACCCGCGCAAGGAGGCCGCCGAGAACGACCTGATCGTCAAGAACGACCAGTTCCTCGGCCTCGGCCTGAACCCGATCACGCTGCAAGAGGGCCTGCTGAGCGAGGTCGTGGACGTGGCGCGCAAATTCGCCCACCGCATCGATCGCAAGCACGTGCCGGCGGTGTCGGCCTGGACCAAGGACCTCGCCAAGCGCGTGGTCACCGACCCCGAGGCGCCGCATCTGAAATCGGTGTCATGAGCCGCAACGCCTATGTCACCCTGGTGACCAATGCCGATTTCGCGCTGGGGGCGCGTGCGCTGGTGCGCTCGCTGACCCTCACGCGCACCCCGGCCGATATCGTGGTGATGCATACCGGCGGCGTGGGGGCCGAGGCCCTCGCGCCGCTGGGCGCGCTGGGGGCGCGGCTGGTCGAGGTCAATCTGCTGCCCACCTCGGACGCGTTCAACCACCGCCACGCGCGCAAGAACCTGCACGCCGCCGCCCCCTTCACCAAGGGCACCAAGCCCGCCTTTCACACCCCGCTGGACAATTTCGCCAAGCTGCGGCTGTGGCAGCTCGATTACGACGCGGTGGTGTTCCTGGACGCCGACACGCTGGTGCTGCGCAATATCGACAAGCTGTTCGGTTACCCCGAGTTCTGCGCCGCCCCCAATGTCTATGAAAGCCTCGCCGATTTTCACCGCATGAATTCCGGCGTCTTCACCGCCCGGCCCGATCCGGCCACCTTCGACGCCATGCTGGCGCGGCTCGACCAGCCCGGCGCCTTCTGGCGGCGCACGGACCAGACCTTCCTGCAGGCGTTCTTTCCCGACTGGCACGGCCTGCCGGTCTTTGCCAACATGCTGCAATACGTCTGGTTCAACCTGCCCGAGCTGTGGCGCTGGGACGACATCCGGGTGCTGCATTTCCAGTATGAAAAGCCTTGGCAGGACCATGACAAGGCCGACCGCCTGCGCCCCCTGATCGACCTCTGGCGCGCCTATGCGGGCGACGGCCCCGTGCCCGCCCTGTCCGACCTGCCGGAGCCGCCGCGATGAGGCTCGCCATCACGGGCGGCACCGGGCTCGTCGGCCGCTTCCTGGTCGAGGAGGCGCTGGCGGCGGGCGATGCGGTCACCGTGCTGACCCGCACAGCGCCGCCTGCCGGGTTCTTCTCTGCCCCGGTGACCCACCTGCCCTATGCCCTGGGCGACACGCCCCCGCTTGACGGGTGCGACGCGCTGGTCCACTGCGCCTTCCTGCACGCGCCCGGCCGCTACCGCGGCGGCGAGGGCGACGACCCCGCCGGGTTTATCCGCGCCAATCTCGACGGTTCGGTCCGGCTGTTCGAGGCGGCGAAATCCGCGGGGATCTCCCGCGTCCTGTTCCTGTCCTCGCGCGCGGTCTACGGCGCCTACCCGCCCGGCACGCCGCTCTCCGAGGACATGGAGCCGCGCCCCGACACCCTATATGGCGAGGTCAAATGGCAGGCCGAACAGGCGCTGGACGCCCTCGCCGCCCCCGGCTTTGCCACGGCCAGCCTGCGCGCCACCGGCGTCTACGGCCCGGCCGGTCCCGGCCAGCGCCACAAATGGGCCGACCTCTTCGACGATTTTCTCGCCGGCCGCCCCATCGCGCCCCGCTGCGCGACCGAATTGCACGGCGCAGACCTCGCCGCCGCCGCCCGCCTGCTGCTGCGAAGCGCGGAGACCGGCCCCTTCAACGCCTCCGACATCCTCCTCGACCGGCACGACCTTCTGGCCCGCGTGGCCGGGTTGACAGGAAACCTCCACCCCCTGCCCGCGCGCGCCACCGCCCCGGTCAGCGCCATGACCACCGGCCGTCTGCGTGCGCTCGGCTGGCGGCCCGGCGGCCTGCCCCGGCTCGCGGCCAGCCTGCCGGCCATGCTCTGACCCTTCTTCTTGGCACAAATACTCAAATTCGCCGGCGCAGACCGCGCAACGGGGGGCATCCGCGCCCGGGCCGGCACCGGCGCGGCCTCACCCTCCGGCCGCGCCACCCGCCGCCATCTTGCCCGCGATGTCCAGCAGGGCCTTCAGCACCGGCGTGTGCGGTTCCTGATAGGGGGCGACCAGCCCCACCGCAGGCCCCGCGCCGCCCTGCCGGATGGGGATCACGCGCAGGTCCTTGCCCTCGGTCAGGAAGCCCGCGATGTCGGCGGGCAGAACGGTCACCGTATCGCCCTGTTCGACCTGCGAGACCAGAACGACGGTGGAATTCGATTCCAGCCGCGCCTCGGGGGACAGCCCCGCCTCCATGAAATTCTTGTTGATGATCCGGCGGTTCTGCATGTCCGGCGTCAGAAGGCTCAGCCGATCTTCGGCCAGGTCCGCCCACCGCACCTCGTCTTGCCCGGCCAGCCGGTGCGTGGGCGCGCAGACCAGCGTGTAGGTCTCGCGATACAGAAACGCGGTCGAGACCCGGCCCAGCGGCTCGTTGTCGAGATAGGAAATGCCAGCGTCGATATCGAGATTTTCCAGCATGCTGAGGATCTCGACCGAGTTGCGCGACAGGATGGAGAAGCCGACATTGGGATGCTCGGCGTTGAAGGCGGCCGCCAGGCGCGAGGCCGAGGTCAGCGCCGTGGGGATGACCGCGATGCGCAGATGGCCCGACAGCCCCTCGTGCTTGAACCGCATTTCTTCGCGCAGGCGTCGGGTGTCGCCCACGATCTGACGCGCCCAGACCAGCGCGCGCTGCCCCTCGGGCGTCAGCCCGCCATAGCGCGAACCCCGCAGCACCAGCTTGACGCCCAACTGATCCTCCAGCTGGCGAATCCCGGTGGACAGCGTCGGCTGGGTGATGCCGAGGCTCTCGGCAGCGTGTCCAAAGTGCTGCTCCTTGGCCAGCGCGATGAGCATTTCGAGTTTCGTGATCATGAATTCAGACTGACACAGTATCAGCCGATAGAGAAACGCAATCGTGCCTGTCCTGTACGGCCGTCACTTCGCGTGGTCATCACCGCCACAAAAACCGGATCGGAAGGGGAAAATGGCGCACCTGATAGGATTCGAACCTATGGCCTCTGCCTTCGGAGGGCAGCGCTCTATCCAGCTGAGCTACAGGTGCCTGAGCGCCGATATAGGCGAAAGCGGCGGGGGCTGCAAACCCTTTTGCGCTCCGCGGCCTAGGCGGGTTTCACGCCCTCCGCCAGCATCGTCATCTCGGGGATCAGGGGGGCGATTTCCACCTCGGCAAAGCCGGTCTGCATCAGCGCGCGGCGCAGCCAGTCCTCGTCCAGCGAGCGCGCTTTGGGGGTAAACGCCGTGTGCTGCAGCTGCCACAGCGCGGCCAGCTTTGGCCCCGTCCGGTCGCCGTGGACCACGAAATCGTGGAGCAGGAACCGCCCGCCCGGCACCAGCCCGTCAAAGGCCCGGCGCAGCAGCCCGTCATGGGTTTCGCCCGGCACGCCCGAGAACAGGTAGGACATCAGGATCACGTCCTGTTCGCCGGGCCAGTCGGTTTCCAGCGCGTTGCCCTCGACATAGCGGATCCGCTCCGACAGGCCGGCCCTGTCCACGTATTTCCGCCCCAGCGCCGCAACGTTGGGGAAATCCACGATGGTCGCCGTCAGATCGGGGAAGGCCCGGCAGAGCGTGATGGCGAAGGCCCCCGTGCCGCCGCCCACGTCCAGCAGATGCCGCGCGCCGGACAGGTCGATCTGCTTGGCCAACTGCCGCGCGGGGCCAAGGGACCCGGCATGCTGCGAGGCGGAATAGAGCCGCGCCTCCTCGGGGTCGGAAAACCATTCGGCGTAAGAGGCTGTGGCCTCCTCCGGCAGGCGGTTTTCCAGCGCGGCCTCGATCTGGTCCAGCAGGCCGTACATCTGCTGGCCGACCTGCAGCCGCAGGTAATCGCCGAAATCGTATTTCGCCCCCTTCACCAGGAAGGCCTCGGCCGCCGGGGAATTGGCGAACCGCCCGTCCTCGACCGCGACCAGCCCCAGACCGGCCAGCGCCGTCAGCAGGGTCTCGGCCCGTTCGCCATCCAGCGCGCAGCGCCCGGCCAGCTCGGCCGCCGTCAGCGGCCCCTCGGCCAGATGCGTGAACACGCCGGCCTCCAGCGCCGCGAACAGCGCCTTGGACCCCATGAACCCGAATGCGATTTCAGAAATCTCGTCGGCTTCGGTCAGAACGGACATGCCACCCCCTGCTGTGTTTGCATTTTGCGGCAAACCTAGCAGGGGGGATGCGGATTGAACAGAAGCGACACCAAGGTGTCGCTTTCAGACCTCAGCCAAAGAGGTCATGCGCCAGTTCCAGCGCCTCGACCAGCGCGTCGACCTCGGCCTCGGTATTGTAGAGCCCAAAGGAGGCGCGGCAGGTGGCGGCGATGCCGAGGTGATCCATCAGCGGCCCGGCGCAATGATGGCCCGCGCGCACCGCGACCCCCTTTTTGTCAAGGATCGTCGAGATGTCGTGGGCATGGGCCGCGCCGCTCATGGTGAAGGAGAAGATCGCGCCCTTCGACGCCGAATTCCCCTGCACGTTCAGCCAGTTCAGCCCGTCCAGCCGTTTGCGGGCATAGCGCGTCAGGGTGGCCTCGTGGGCGGCGATATCCTCCATCCCAAGCCCCATCATGTAGTCCAGCGCCACGCCCAGCCCGATCTGCTGCACGATGCCCGGCGTGCCGGCCTCGAATTTCATCGGCGGGTCGGCATAGGTAACGGCATCCTTGTGCACCTCGCGGATCATGTCGCCGCCGCCCAGGAAGGGGCGCATCTCGGCCAGGCGTTCGCGGCGGATATGCATCGCGCCCGAGCCCGACGGACCATACAGCTTGTGCCCCGTGATGGCGTAGAAATCGGCGCCGATCTCGTCGACATTCACCGGCTTGTGCACGGCGGCCTGCGACCCGTCGACCAGCACCGCCACGCCGCGCGCATGCGCCGCCTCGACGATCGGCTTCACGTCCACCACGGTGCCCAGGACGTTGGACATCTGGGTGATGGCGACCAGCTTGGTCTTGGGCCCGATGGCGTCGATCACCGCCTGCGGGTCGAGGTCGCCATTGGCGTCCACGTCCACCCATCTCAGCACCGCGCCCTGCCGCTCGCGCAGGAAATGCCAGGGCACGATATTGGCGTGGTGCTCCATCACGCTCAGCACGATCTCGTCGCCGGGCTGAAACCGCGGCGCGGCCCAGGCGTAGGAGACCAGGTTGATCCCCTCGGTGGTGCCGGAGGTGAAGACGATCTCGTCCTCGTCCGCGGCGCCCAGGAAGCGGGCGATGGTGCCGCGTACCGCCTCGTATTTCTCGGTGGCGAGGTTCGACAGGTAGTGCAGACCCCGGTGCACGTTGGCGTATTCCTGCGAATAGGCCTGCGTGATCGCGTCGATCACCACCTGCGGCTTCTGCGCCGAGGCGCCGTTGTCGAGATAGACCAGCGGCTTGCCGTTCACCTCGCGCGAGAGGATCGGGAAATCGCGGCGGATGGCGTCGACATCATACATGGGACATCTCCGTGGGCAGGCTGACGCCGAACAGCATCAGAAGAAAGACCAGAACAAAGCTGAGCGCGAATGTCGTGACCAGGATCATCACGAACACCGCCCCGAGCGAACGGAACCCGTGCAGCACGGCGATGAAATTGGTCAGCAGCCACAGCATCAGGCCGATGGACAGCATCCCGATCAGCCCCGCGACGCCCGGCAGGATCAGCAGGAACACGGTCTGGACCACCTGCAGCAGCAGCATGATGAACTGCAGCCACGCGGTCAGGCGCACCGTGCCCTCCAGCGTGCCGGTGCCGCCCATCATGCGGCCCACGCCGTAGATGGCGCCGATCATGACCAGCAGCGCCCCGCCCTGCACCACCGCGGCGCGCAGCGGCGACGGGGCAAAGCCCGGCAGCAGCGGGTCGGCCGGCACGCCCAGCAGCATGGTGGTCAGGTAGCCGAGGATCAGGCTGACCAGCAGCACCAGCGCCAGCCCGTCCCAGGCCGCGCGCGGCGGCAGCGGCAGCGACAGCACCCGGCGTGCGCCCGTTTTCGGGTCGCGCACGGTGTCACGGGCCAGAATCAGTAATGAGGTCAGCGTGTTGTCGCTCATCAATCCCGTCTTTCGCTTGGCCCGGTCCGGCCCAGCCCCTCGGCCTCGGCCAGGCACAGCCCCCAATGGGCCAGAAACGCCCCCAGCAGCACCAGCCCCGTCGCCGTCTGCGCCGCGCCCGCGCCGATGAAGCCCGCGACCAGACCGTAGAACAGCCAGAGCGGCGAGACCACCAGCATCGTCCAGAACAGCGCCAGCCGCGCGGAAAACCAGCTCCCCCGTCCGCCTGCGAGCCGCGCCAGCAGATGGCTGAGCGCCGCCAGCGCGTAGAACATCAGCGGCGCCATGAACATCCAGCCCAGCAGCGCCGCGCCGACGCGCGCGTCCAGCGGCACCGAGGGGTCGAGATGCGCCTCGCGCGCCAGCCGCGGCCATTGCGCCACGAAGATCAGCAGGCAGGCCACCACCAGGTATATCAGCGCCCGGTCCTCGCCCACGCCGCCGTCAAGCTGGCGGCGCAGCGCGGCCCGCGGCGCGCGCCAGCTGCGGGCGATCTCGGCCGTGACCGCCATCTCAGCCGTGCCGCCGGTCGAGCCAGCCCTGCAGGCGCGCCAGGATCTCGTCGGCGATGGTCTGGTCCTCGATCTCCTCGATCGCCTCGGCCAGGAAGGCCAGCACCAGCATGTCCTGCGCCTTGGCCTGCGGCACCCCGCGCGAACGCAGGTAGAACAGCGCCTCCTCGTCGATCGCGCCGGTCGTCGAGCCGTGCGAGCAGGCCACGTCGTCGGCGTAGATCTCCAGCTCGGGCTTGGCGTAGAACTGGCTGTCGTCGTCCAGCAGCAGCGACTGGCTGATCTGGTAGCCGTCGGTCTTCTGCGCGCCTTCCTTGACCAGGATCTTGCCCTGGAAGACGCCGGTCGCGCCGTTGCGCAGCACCTTCTTGAAGACCTGGCGGCTTTCGCAGTTTACCGCGTCATGGGTGATGAACACCGTGTCGTCATGGTGGAAATCGCCGTCGCCCATGGCCGCGCCGGCGATATGGGCGCTGGCGTCATCGCCCAGCAGCTCGATCACCGCCTCGTTGCGGGTCATCACGCCGTTGGCGGTCATGGTGAAGCTCTTGAACAGGCTTTCGCTGCCCAGACGGGCGAAAAGATGGGTCACCGCGCGGCGCTCGTGGTCGCGGCCCTGGGTGCGGATGTGGTGGAAGGCGCCGCCATCGGCGACCTCGACCTCCATCACCTTGTTGAACCGCGCCGCGGCCGGGCCGTTTTCCAGAACCGTCAGCTCGGCCCCCGCCTCAACCTTCACAACATGGTGGAGGATCGCGTCGGAAGCATCGGATTTATGGAGGTAAATCAGGCTGACCGGCTTGGCCGCCTTAGCCGTGGCGCGGATCACCACGCCGTCCGTCGCGCAGGCGGTGTTCAGCACCGCAAGCGGGCGCTCGACCGGGGTCTGCCCGCGCGTCTCGAGCACACCGTAGACGTCCTTGGCCCAGTGGATATCGGCCTGCATGGCCGTCTCCAGCCGCTCGATCTCGATCCCGGCCATCTCCAGGTCGTCCGAGGCCGCGGCGTCAAAGACACCATCGACGAAGACGATCTTCAGCCGGTCGATCTCGCCGAAGACCGGCGTGTCGTTGGGGTCCGAGAACACCGCGGCCCGGGGCGCCTCGGGGGCGGTCAGGCTGGTGGGGTTGGTGTATTTCCAGTATTCGTCGCGGCGGCCGGGCAGGCCCATGGCGCGCAGACGGGTCAGCGCATCCGCGCGCGCCGCCTGCGCCCAGCCGGTGCTTTCCGGCACGCTCAGCGCCGCCAGCCGGACCTCGGCCGCGTCGATCTTCGCCTGTGCCAGCGCCATTACGCCACCTCCGCCAGGATGTCGGCATAGCCGTTCTTCTCGACCTCCAGCGCCAGCTCGGGACCGCCGGTCTTGATGATGCGGCCGTTGGCCATGATGTGCACCACGTCCGGCTGGATGTGGTTCAGCAGGCGCTGGTAGTGGGTGATCACCAGGAAGCCGCGGTTTTCATCGCGCAGCGCGTTCACGCCCTCGGCCACCAGCTTCATCGCGTCCACGTCGAGACCCGAGTCGGTCTCGTCGAGGATGCAGAGCTTGGGCTCCAGCATGGCCATCTGCAGGATCTCGTTGCGCTTCTTCTCGCCGCCCGAGAAGCCCATGTTCACCGGGCGCTTCAGCATCTCGGCGTCTATCTTCAGGTCCTTGGCCTTTTCGCGCACCAGCTTCAGGAAGTCGGCGGCGCTGATCTCGTCCTGCCCGCGGGCCTTGCGTTGCGCGTTCACCGCGGTGCGCAGGAAGGTCATGTTGCCCACGCCGGGGATTTCCACCGGGTATTGAAAGGCCAGGAAGACGCCGGCGGCGGCGCGTTCCTCGGGTTCCATCTCCAGCAGGTCCTCGCCGTTCAGCGTGGCTGAGCCATCGGTCACCTCATAGCCTTCGCGGCCGGCCAGAACGTAGGACAGCGTCGACTTGCCCGAACCGTTCGGGCCCATGATCGCATGCACCTTGCCGGCCTCGACGGTCAGGTCGACACCCTTGAGGATCTGCTTATCCTCTTCTTCAAGTTTGACGTGCAGGTTCTTGATTTCCAGCATTTTCTTATCCTTGCGAAAGGCTAACGGCAGTGCCGGACACCGACACCATCAGCATATTGTTCACGACTTCATAATCCAGGTCGACGCCGACCACGGCATCGGCCCCGAGCGCGGCTGCGCGCTCTTCCAATTCCTGAAACGCGGTCTCCCGCGCCTCGCCCAGCGATTTCTCATAGGCGCCCGAGCGGCCACCGATGATATCGGTGATGCTGGCGAAGACATCCCGGAACACATTGGCCCCCAGGATGGCCTCGCCCACGACGACGCCCTTGTAATCGGTGATCTTGCGCCCCTCGACCGAGGGGGTGGTGGTGACGATCATTTCAACTCTCCCGAACCAGTGTCGGCGGCGGGCCGGTGTCCCTTAGCCCACCGAGCCCTCCAGCGAGATCGCGACAAGCTGCTGCGCCTCCATGGCGAACTCCATCGGCAGCGCCTGCAGCACCTCCTTGCAGAAACCGTTCACGACCAGCGCCACGGCCTCTTCCTCGTCCATGCCGCGCGAGCGGCAGTAGAACAGCTGGTCGTCATCGACCTTGGAGGTGGTGGCCTCGTGCTCCACCCGGGACGAGTTGTTCTTGACCTCGATGTAAGGCACCGTGTGCGCCCCGCATTTGTCGCCGATCAGCAGGCTGTCGCACTGGGTGTAGTTGCGCGAATTCTTGGCCTTCGGGTGCATCGACACGAGGCCCCGATAGGTGTTCTGCGCCTTGCCCGCGCTGATGCCCTTGGACACGATGCGCGAGCGGGTGTTCTTGCCCAGGTGCACCATCTTGGTGCCGGTGTCGGCCTGCTGGTAGTTGTTGGTGATGGCGATCGAATAGAACTCGCCCTGGCTGTCGTCGCCGCGCAGGATGCAGGACGGGTATTTCCAGGTCACGGCCGAGCCGGTCTCGACCTGCGTCCACATCACCTTGGCGCGGTCGCCGCGGCAATCGGCGCGCTTGGTGACGAAGTTGTAGATGCCGCCCTTGCCGTTCTCGTCGCCCGGGAACCAGTTCTGGACGGTGGAGTATTTCACCTCGGCGTCTTCCTCGACGACGATCTCCACCACCGCGGCATGCAGCTGCGCGACGTCGCGCTGAGGCGCGGTGCAGCCCTCAAGGTAGGACACGTAGGCGCCCTTGTCGGCGATGATCAGCGTGCGCTCGAACTGGCCGGTCTGCTCGGCGTTGATGCGGAAATAGGTGCTCAGCTCCATCGGGCAGCGCACCCCCGGCGGCACATAGACGAAGGAGCCGTCCGAGAACACGGCCGAGTTCAGCGTGGCATAGAAATTGTCGCTGACCGGCACCACCGAGCCCAGGTATTTCTTCACCAGCTCCGGGTGCTTCCGGATCGCCTCGGAGATCGAGCAGAAGATCACGCCGGCCTGTTCCAGCTCTTTCTGGAAGGTGGTGCCCACCGAGACGCTGTCGAACACCGCGTCCACCGCGACGCGGCGGTCGCCGTCGCGCCCGTCGAAGGGGTTGGCATTCCCGGCAGCCCCTTCGACGCCCGCCAGGATCATCTGCTCCTTCAGCGGGATGCCCAGCTTCTCATAGGTGGCCAGCAGCTTGGGATCGACCTCGTCCAGCGATTTCGGCTTTTCCTGCATCGATTTCGGACGGGCGTAGTAATACTGGTCCTGGAAATCGATCTTGGGATAGTTGACCATCGCCCAGTCGGGCTCTTCCAGCTGCACCCAGCGGCGATAGGCGGCCAGGCGCCAGTCGGTCATCCACTCCGGCTCTTCGTTCTTTTCCGAGATCAGGCGGACGATGTCCTCGCTCAGCCCCTTGGGGGCGTATTCCATCTCGATCTCGGTTTCCCAGCCGTATTTGTACTTGCCCGCCATCGACTGGACGGTTTCCACCGTCTCGCGGTCGACCCCTTCGCGGATCTCCGTTTCCTGCACCGTTGACATATCGGTCTCCCGTT
>Ga0207799_100443_pt1 | contig 15960 bp, 15 predicted proteins | sample TtanPargueraPR_4_FD_187742 | JGI IMG/M metagenome (GOLD analysis project Ga0207799, IMG submission 187742) | Aerobic enrichment media microbial communities from Bioluminiscent Bay, La Parguera, Puerto Rico - Tt and M2 (SPAdes) | ecosystem: Environmental > Aquatic > Marine > Unclassified ...
GCAGGCGCGAGTTTCTGATGTTCGGCATGTTTCCCTCCCAACGGCTAACGGCCCGGCGCGCCGGTTTCCGTGGCGCCGGGCGGCGGCCTGTCCGGCCGGTTGCCCTGGGGGCAGTGTGCCGACAAAGGCGACGGGCCTGCCTTGACTGAAATCAAGCCGCCTGAAACGCCGGCGCGGCGGTCATCGGCCCCTGTCCCGGAGGGATTGGGCCGATGCCGCCGCGCGTGCTTGGTCGTGAAAGCCCCGGCGCCGCGCGCCGGGAACGGGCTCAGAGGCTGGCGTCCAGCGCCGCCACGATGGCGTCGCCCATCTCGCTGGTGGAGACCGGGCTGACGCCCTCTTCGCCCAGCAGGTCGGCGGTGCGCAGGCCGTCGGCCAGCACCTTCTCGACCGCGGCTTCCAGCCGGTCGGCCTCGGCGCCCTGGTCGAAGGAATAGCGCAGCGCCATGGCAAAGCTCAGGATGCAGGCGATCGGGTTGGCCTTGCCCTGGCCCGCGATGTCGGGGGCCGAGCCGTGCACCGGCTCATACAGCGCCTTGGGACGGCCGTTCGCCATCGGCGCGCCGAGGCTGGCGGAGGGCAGCATGCCCAGGCTGCCGGTCAGCATCGCGGCGGCATCCGACAGCAGGTCGCCGAACAGGTTGTCGGTGACGATCACGTCGAACTGCTTGGGCGCGCGGACCAGCTGCATGGCGCCGGCATCGGCATACATGTGGCTCAGCTCCACATCCGGGTATTCCTTTTCGTGCACTTCCGAGACGACGGCGCGCCACAGGATGCCCGATTCCATCACGTTGGCCTTCTCCATCGAGCAGACCTTGTTGTTGCGCTTGCGCGCCAGCTCGAACGCGCTGCGGGCGACCCGCTCGATCTCGGACTCGGTGTAGCGCTGGGTGTTGATGCCCACGCGTTCGTTGCCCTCTTCGAAGATGCCGCGCGGCTCGCCGAAATAGATGCCCGAGGTCAGCTCGCGCACGATCATGATGTCGAGGCCGGCCACCACGTCGCGCTTCAGCGACGAGAAGTCGGCCAGCGCGTCAAAGCACTGCGCCGGACGCAGGTTGGCGTAGAGGTCCATCTCCTTGCGCAGGCGCAGCAGGCCGCGCTCGGGCTTCACGCTGAAGTCGAGGTCGTCGTATTTCGGGCCGCCCACGGCGCCCAGCAGAACGGCGTCGACTTCCTGCGCCTTGGCCATGGTCTCGTCGGTCAGCGGCACGCCGTGCTTGTCGTAGGCGCAGCCGCCTACCAGGTCCTCGGTCACGTCGAAGGCCAGACCGCCCTTGGCGCCGTACCAGTCGATGACCTTGCGCACCTCCGCCATCACTTCGGGGCCAATCCCGTCGCCGGGCAGGATAAGAAGGGTGGGGGTGCTCATGGTCGGCGTCCTTTTACTGGAAAATCGGTGCCGAAGGGGTAATGCGTGGCGCTGGTCCGGTCAAGCGCCCGCCAGCCGTGCGGCCAGCATGTCCCAGACCAGCCGGATCCGCGGATTGTGGCGCAGCGCGGCGGGGGCGGCCAGCCAGACGGGCAGGGTGGGCAGGGGCAGGTCGGTCAGCACGCGCTCGACCGCCGGTTCGGCCTCGCCGACGACAACCTGCATCCCGCCGATGCCGCAGCCCGCCCGGACAAGCTGCCAATACGCCGCCTGGTCGTCGCTACGCACGGCAAAGAAATCGCGGCTCACCTCCAGCCCGGCGCCGCGCATGGTGCGGATGATCGTGTCGCTGGCGTCGAAGCCCACGAAATCCAGCGCCATCAGCTCGTCCACGGTTTCCGGCCGCCCCACCCGGTCGAGAAAGGCGGTGGCGGCGTAGAGGCCCAGCTCCTGGTCGGCCACATGGGACGCGATGATGTCGAGCTGGGTGGGCCGGTACATGCGCAGCGCGATGTCGGCCTCGCGGAACAGCAGGTTCTCCGAGCTGTCCGAGGGCACAAGGTCGATCTGGATTTCGGGATGGGCGCGGCGGATCTCGGCCACGATCGGCGGCAGGATGAAATGCGACACCACCACCGAGGCGGTCACCCGCACCGTGCCGGCAAGGCCAGCATCCTGCCCCTCGGCGGCCAGTTGCAGCCGGGCGGCGGCCTCGCGCATCTGCTCGGCCGGGCCGATCAGGCCGCGCCCGGCCTCGGTCGGGACCAGCCCCCTGGGGGCGCGGGTGAACAACTCCACCCCCAGCGCCTCTTCCAGCGCGCGGACGTGGCGGCCGATGGTGGGCTGGCTCTGCCCCAGCCGCCGCGCCGCGGCCGAGAGCGATCCGGTCTCGGCCACGGCGGCGAAGCTTTGCAGCAGGGTCCAGTCCAGCGGGTTAGCCATTCAATAATGAATAGCAGATCGTTGAACTTGGGCAATTCTAAAACGCAGGCGTCTGGCCCACCTTGCCCACAGCAACAGCAAGCAAGGAAATATCCCATGACCAAGAAGGTTTTGATTCTCGGCGCCTCGGGCAAGATCGGCCGCCACGCGGCGCAGGCTTTCGGCAGGGCCGGCTGGCAGGTGCGCCTGTTCGACCGCGCCCGCGACGATATGGTCGCGGCCGCGCAGGGCTGCGACGTGATCGTCAACGGGCTGAACCCGCCCAACTACCACAACTGGGCCGAGATCATCCCGGCCATCACCCGGCAGGTGATCGCGGCCGCCCGCGCCTCGGGTGCGATGGTGGTGATCCCCGGCAACGTCTACAACTACGGCGCCCGCAGCGGTGCACTGTCCGAGGCCACGCCGCAGACCCCCTGCACGCGCAAGGGCGCGATCCGGGTGGAGATGGAGCAGGCCTATCGCGACAGCGGCGTTCAGACACTGATCCTGCGCGCTGGCAGCTTCATCGACCCCGAGCGCAACGGCGATGTGCTAAGCCTCCTGCTGCTGCGCGCGATCGAGCGCGGGCGGGTGACGGCGATGGGCGATCCGGGGGCGATCCAGCCCTATGCCTATGTGCCGGACTGGGCGCGGGCGGTGGTCTCTCTCGCCGAAATGCGCGACCGGCTGGCCCGGTTCGAGGACGTGCCCTTCCCCGGCCATGCCTTTTCGGTGAACGAACTGCGCAGCACGCTGGAGGTCGAACTGCACCGCAGCCTGCGCCTCTCGCGCTTCCCGTGGTGGGCGATGCGGCTGGCCGCGCCCGTCTGGGAACTGGCCCGCGAGTTGCTGGAGATGCGCTATCTCTGGAGCCTGCCGCACTGGCTGTCGGAGGAGAAGTTCAACCGCCTCTTGCCGGGCTTTCAGCCCACCGCGCGGCGCGAGGTGATGCTGGCCGGGCTACCGCCCAAGATCCACCCAGACCAGCCGGTGGCGCGAGGCGCGGGCAACGGTCTCGGCATCGATCCCGCGGTCTGATCGGCCCGTCTGAGGCCAGAGAACGCCCGCCGCCTGCACCTCCAGCCCGGCGGCGGGCAGCACGTAATCGACCCGCAGGTTGCCGGGGCCATCCCAATCCACCGTGTCCAGCGCCGGGTCGCCCCGGTGTTCCGAGTCGGCCGCGGCCCGGGCGCCGGGGCTTTGCGGGTGCGGATCCTGCAGGCGCGGATCGGCCAGCAGGGCGCGAATGGCCTCGTGCCGCCCCGCGCCGTCGGCGGGGTCGAGATTGGCATCCCCCAGCAGCACGAATCGCCCCGGCGGCGTGCCCCCGAGCGCGCCGTCGAGGTACAGGGGCCACAGCCGCAACTCGTCGCGGTTGCGCAGCCCGTTGCGGTCCTCGGGCCCGTCGAAGACGGGGGCGGTGGCGTGGAAGGCAAGAAGGTGCAGCCGCCCCTGCGGCGTGTCCACCGGCAGGTCCCAATGCGCCACCGACGACAGGCGCTGCACCGCCTGCGCCTCGGCGCTGGGAAAGGGCTGTCCGTTCAGCCGGGGCAGGGTGGCGCCGGGCAGATCGGCCCAGGGAAGGGGGGTGAAATCGCGCATCTCCCCAACCGCGATCGGATAGCGCGACAGCACCGCCATGCCGCCCTGCCCGGTGAAGCGCCCGTAGCCCTGCGCATCGCGCGGCCCATCCGTGCGCCCGTCGCCGTCGAGGTCCACCCCGCTGCGCCGCCCGCTGTTGGGCGGCCCAGCAAAGCGGTAGGGATAGTCCAGCCCGGCGCGGGCCAGCGCCCCGGCCAGCGCGTCCAGCGCTGCGCCCTCCAGATCATAATCGATGCCCTGCAGGGCGATCACGTCGGGCCGCGCGCTGGCGATCACCGCGACCACGGCCTTGACCTGCGGGTCGCCCTTCAGGATGTCGCGCAGCAGCAGGCCGGGGCCTGCGCGGGAAAGCTCGGTGTTATAGGTGGCGACGCGCAGCGTCTCGGCCCGGGCCGGCACGGCCAGCAGGGCCAGCGCCAGGATCAGGCCGGAACGAATTCGGCCTCTTCCGCGGGCGTGGCCCGGCGGCGCTGTTCGCGGATCATGCGGCCGATCCGGCCGATGGCGATGCCGCGCATGAATAGGCTGGAAGGCAAGAGCGCCCATGCCGAAATCACCCAGATCATCGTTTGCGAATTATGCAGCGTCACCGGGCCGAAGGCGATGGTGGCCGCCTTGGCCACCGCCGGCACGACGAAGGGCAGGATAAAGCCCAGCGCCACGTTGAAGCGCGCGTCGCGGGCCAGCCGGTCCACCACGTCGCCGCCCGCTGTGGGGTCGAAGGTGGGCAGGTTGATCCAGACGTTGAAGGCGCCATTGCGCGAGGGCCAGTGATTGACCTGGATCAGCAGGATGAACACCGCCAGCGACAGCAGCGAGATCAGATAGGCCATGCCGGCGGCCATGCGCACCAGCTGCACGTCCTGCAGCGAGGCGTCGGGCGGCAGCATCAGCAGAACCAGGCTCACCGGGGAATAGGGGAAGTCGATGATCACGCCGACCAGGGCGCCGACGGCGCGCACGAACTGGGTCAGGGGGGTGGGGCTGGATTGCCCGAGATAGATCATCGTCAGCAGGAACACCGTCACCAGCATCGAGCCGAAGCGGATGCGGTTGAAGGGCGGCGCGTCTCGGAACTCGACCAGGCCGGGATACTTCGCGGAATATTCGAAGAATGTCAGCCCGGCCGCGAACAGCGCCACAAGCGCGACGATCTGCGTCGCATCCGACGAGACGTCGGGTAGCAGAAGCGAGGGCGTTGCGATCAGCAACACCACGAGGAATGCGCGCACGATGGCGCCTGTCAATTGAGCAATCACTGCCCTGTGCCCCCATTCTGGCCGGACGCGATACGTTGCCGCGCCCTTGTCCCGCATGGATCCGTCTTTGTGACGGCGTGCCTCATATTGGCCTCATTTTTGCCCAATTTCGACTCGCCCGGCAAGAGGGCGTCCAAGTTAAGGAATTCTTTGCGGCTTTTTCGTGGAGAAACTGTCACCACTTTGCATCAAAATGCCGAAAAAAAGGGGCCGCCCGGTGGGGCGGCCCGCAATTCTTGGGGTTTCCCGGGGTCAGACCCAGGGGCGCTCGGTGGCCATCTTGTTTTCAAAGGCCTGGATCGCCGGGGCCTTTTCCAGGGTCAGGGCGATGTCGTCGAGGCCATTCAGCAGGCAATGCTTGCGGAACGGATCGACCTCGAAGTGGAACACCTCGCCGTCCGAGCTGGTGACCGTCTGCTCTTCCAGGTCCACCGTCATGCGGGCGTTGGCGCCCTTTTCGGCATCCTTCATCAGGGCGTCCACCTGCTCTTGCGGCAGCACGATGGGCAGGATGCCGTTCTTGAAGCAGTTGTTGAAGAAGATGTCGGCAAACGAGGTCGAGATGATCGCCTTGATGCCGAAATCCTTGATCGCCCAGGGCGCGTGTTCACGCGACGAGCCGCAGCCGAAGTTGTCGCCCGCGACGAGGATCTCGGCCTCGCGATAGGCGGGCTTGTTCAGCACGAAATCGGGCTTTTCGTTGCCCTCGTCGTCATAGCGCATCTCGTCGAACAGGTTCACGCCCAGGCCCGACCGCTTGATGGTCTTCAGGAACTGCTTGGGGATGATCATGTCGGTGTCGACGTTGATCAGGGGCAGCGGGGCGGCGACGCCGGTGAGTTTTTCGAACTTTTCCATATCTTGTGTCTCCTGCCGCCGGGGGCGGCCTATGAACTGCATATGATTTCCATATGAGTCCGATATGACTTTTGGCGTTGTTCCGCCGCTTACATCAGCTCCCGAACATCGGTCAGGTGGCCGGTCGCCGCTGCCGCCGCGGCCATCGCGGGCGACACCAGGTGGGTGCGGCCGCCGCGGCCCTGCCGGCCCTCGAAGTTGCGGTTCGAGGTCGCCGCGCAGCGCTCGCCGGGCGAGAGCTGGTCGGGGTTCATCGCCAGGCACATGGAGCAGCCCGCCAGGCGCCATTCGCAGCCGGCCTCGATGAAGATCTCGGCCAGGCCTTCTTCCTCGGCCTGGGCGCGCACGAGGCCCGAGCCGGGAACGATCAGCGCGCGGATGCCCGGCGCGATCTTCTTGCCCTTCAGGATCGCGGCGGCGGCGCGCAGATCCTCGATCCGGCCGTTGGTGCAGGAGCCGATGAAGACCGTATCAATCTTGATCTCGTTCAGCGGCGTGCCGGGCTCCAGCCCCATATATTCCAGCGAGCGGCGCGCAGCGTCGACCTTGCCGCCCTCGAAATCCTCGGGGGCGGGGACCTTGCCGGTGATCGGCAGCACGTCCTCGGGCGAGGTGCCCCAGGTCACCACGGGTGCGATCTCGTCGGCATGCAGGGTGACGACCTTGTCCCAATGGGCGTCGTCGTCGGAATAGAGCGTCTTCCACCAGGCCAGCGCGGCCTCCCACTGGGCGCCCTTTGGCGCGTGCGGGCGGCCCTTGATATATTCGAAGGTCTTTTCGTCCGGCGCGATCAGGCCGGCGCGGGCGCCGCCTTCGATGGCCATGTTGCACACGGTCATGCGGCCTTCCATCGACAGGTCGCGGATTGCCTCGCCGCAGTATTCGATCACGTGGCCGGTGCCGCCGGCGGTGCCGGTCTTGCCGATCACCGACAGCGTGATATCCTTGGCGGTCACACCGGGGTGCAGCTTGCCGGTGATCTCGACCTTCATGTTCTTGGATTTCTTCTGGATCAGCGTCTGGGTGGCCAGCACGTGCTCGACCTCCGAGGTGCCGATGCCATGGGCCAGCGAGCCGAAGGCGCCGTGGGTGGCGGTGTGGCTGTCACCGCAGACCACGGTCATGCCGGGCAGGGTCCAGCCCTGCTCGGGGCCGACGATGTGGACGATGCCTTGGCGGATGTCGTTGACGGGGTAGTAGTTCACCCCGAAATCCTTGGCGTTCTTGTCCAACGCGGCGACCTGGATGCGGCTGTCCTCGGTCATCATCTCGGGATTCTCGCGCCCGGGCGTGGTGGGCACGTTGTGGTCGGGCACGGCGATGGTCTTGTCGGGCGCGTGCACGTCGCGGCCGGCCATGCGCAGGCCTTCGAAGGCCTGAGGGCTGGTCACCTCGTGGACCAGGTGGCGGTCGATATAGAGCAGGCAGGTGCCGTCGTCGGCCTCGTCGGCGACATGGGCATCCCAGATCTTGTCATACAGGGTTTTCGGTGCGGTCATTTTGGGTCTCCCGCGGATATGGCTATGAGATATGGCTGGAATCGAGCAGGGCGCGCGTCATAGGCGCGCCAACACCGTGAGCGCCGCGCCGTAAAACCGCCAGGGCAGGCGGGACCGGTCGTCCATGTCGAAAACCTTTGTCATGCCGGCTGAGATACTCATTTGGCGCGGGGCGATCAAGAGCGCGTGCTTGTCGCAAGGCGCCGGGCCGTGCCACAGTGGGCGAAAAGGGGCCCGGAATGGAGACAGAGCCGCTATCGCTGAAGGAGCAGATCGAGGCGCTTCTGGCGCAGGCGGCGACGTTTTTGCAGAGCCTCACCACGCCGGGCTGGCGGCTCTACCAGATCCTCATCATCGTCGGACTGATCGTGCTGTGCCACGGGCTGGCCTGGGCGGGGCGCGCGCGGATGGAGGCCTGGATGCGCAGCCTCGAGGGCTGGCCGAAATGGCGCCTGCGCGCGCTGGTGGTGGCGCACAGGCGGCTGCGGCTGATCCTGTTTGTCGTGCTCTCCTGGCTGCTGGTCTGGACCATGCGCGAGGTGACATGGCCCTCGCGCAGCTACCTGATCTCGATCGCGGCGACGCTGGCCACGGCCTGGCTCTTCGTCGGGCTGGCGGCGCGGCTGGTGCGCAACAAGATGCTGCGCCGGCTGGTGACCTGGGCGCTATGGATCTATGTCACGCTCTACATCCTCGGGCTGACCGACACCGCGGCGCTGTTCCTCGACGGGCTGGCGGTGGAGTTCGGCAGCTTCCGCCTGTCGCTGCTGGCGATCGTCAAGGCGCTGGTGGTGACGGGGCTGCTGTTCGCGATGGCGCGGATGGTTTCGCAATCCACCGCGGCGCGCATCCGCAAGAACGAGGATTTCTCGCCCTCGATGCAGGTGCTGGCGATCAAGTTCATGCAGGTCGCGCTTTACGGCGCAGCCTTCTTCATCGGGCTGAAGGCCGTGGGGTTCGACCTGACCGGCCTTGCCGTGCTGTCGGGGGCGATCGGCGTCGGCCTCGGCTTTGGCCTGCAGAAGGTGGTGTCGAACCTAGTGTCGGGGATCATCATCCTGCTCGACAAGTCGATCAAGCCGGGCGACGTGATCAGCCTGGGCGAGACCTTTGGCTGGATCAACAGCCTCGGGGCGCGTTACGTCTCGGTGGTTACCCGCGACGGCAAGGAATACCTGATCCCCAACGAGGACCTGATCACCGGGCAGGTCGTGAACTGGTCGCACACCAATGATTTCGTGCGGCTGGATATCTATTTCGGGACCTCCTACGGCGACGACCCGCACAAGGTGCGCGAGATCGCCATCGACGCGGCGAAATCGGTGGAGCGTGTCCTGGTCTCGCGCCCGCCGGTCTGCCATATCGTCGGCTTCGGCGACAGTTCGGTGGATTACATCCTGCGGTTCTGGATACGCGATCCCACGGGCGGGCTGACCAATATCCGCGGCAATGTCTACCTGGCGCTGTGGGATGCGTTCCAGGAACACGGTATCTCGATTCCCTTCCCGCAGCGCGAAGTGCGCCTGCTGGGCGAGCGGGGCGAGGCGCCGCACGAGTGAACGCGCCGGGGCGCGGAATGCACGCCAAACCGCCGATCCGCATTTCGTGTTGGCGCCCTCCATTGAGATTTGGCCCCGGCGATGCTACCTTAAAAGGGCCCAGCGCCGGGGCACGGGCGGCGTATTTACTAGGAGGACAATGTCCTGTCTCATCATGCAGATGCGGTGCATGCACCAACCGCAACGGGCGCGTCCATGACGCAAGCCCCCCTGGAGGTGACGAGCGAAGCGCTGCTGGAGCGCATCCTCAGCTCTCTGGCCGAAGACAAAGCCGAAGACATCGTGACCATCGACCTGCACGGCAAATCCACCATGGCCGATTACATGGTGGTGTGCTCGGGCCGGTCGTCGCGGCAGGTCGCGGCGATCTCGGACAAGCTGACCGAGCGGCTGAAGCACGAGTTCGGACGCCTCTCCAAGGTCGAGGGCAAGGACCAGGGCGACTGGGTCCTGATCGACACCGGCGACGTGATCGTCCACGTGTTCCGCCCCGAGGTGCGCGAGTTCTACCAGCTCGAGAAGATGTGGATGCCGTCGGGCGCCGCGGCCGCCAAGAACTGAATGCGGCTGCATATCTGCGCCGTGGGCCGCCTGAGGGCGGGGCCCGAGCGCGACCTCTTCGATGATTATGCCACCCGGCTGGACCGGACGGGCCGGGCCCTTGGCCTCGGCCCGCTAAGCCTGCACGAGGTGGAGGACAAGAAGGGCGGCGGCATGGCGGCCGAGGCGGCGCTGTTGCGCCGCGCGATCCCGCAGGGCGCGCTGGTCTGCACGCTGGATGAGCGCGGCAAACAGATGAGCTCGCCCGATTTCGCGGCCCTTGTGGCGCGCTGGCGCGACGAGGGCCGCGGAGACGTGGCCTTCGTGATCGGCGGCGCGGACGGGATCGACCCCACCCTGCGCGCCGAGGCCGAGGCGAGCCTGTCTTTCGGCAAGATGGTCTGGCCGCATATGCTGGTGCGGGTGATGCTGAGCGAGCAGCTTTACCGCGCCGCCGCGATCCTGGCGGGCACGCCCTATCACCGGGCCTGAGGAGGGCGAATTTTCCGCGAAAATTCGAACGCTTTTTCGCAGAAAAAGCGCGACGCTGCGCCGGTTGTTCTTTTGCTCCGGGCTGCGTAGAAAGTGGCCAAGCAAGCGGAAGGCCAAGATCACCATGACCACCCCGAAACCTGTTGTCCTGTGCATCCTCGACGGCTGGGGCCTGCGCGACGACAAGACGGCCAATGCCCCGGCGCTGGCCGACACGCCGAATTTCGACCGCCTCATGGCCGGGTGCCCCTCGGCCACGCTGATCACCCATGGCCCGGATGCCGGCCTGCCCTCGGGGCAGATGGGCAATTCCGAGGTGGGCCACACCAATATCGGCGCAGGTCGGGTGGTGGCGATGGACCTGGGCCAGATCGACCTGGCGATCGAGGACGGCTCATTCTTCAAGAACGCGGCGCTGCAGGACTTCATCGCCAGGGTGAAGGCCGCGGGCGGCACCGCGCATCTGATGGGGCTGATCTCGGACGGCGGCGTGCACGGCCATATCAACCACGTCCTGGCCGCGGCTAGGGCGATCACGGTGGCCGGCGTGCCGGTGGTGATCCACGCCATCACCGACGGCCGTGACGTGGCGCCGAAATGCGCCGACCGCTTCATCGCCGATCTCGAGGTCAACCTGCCGCGCGACGCCCATGTGGCCAGCGTGATCGGCCGCTACTACGCCATGGACCGCGACAACCGCTGGGAGCGCGTCTCGCTGGCCTACCACGCCATGGTCAACGGCCTGGGCGAAGAGGTCGACACCGCCATGGAGGCCGTCACCAAGGCTTACGCGCGCGGCGAGAGCGACGAGTTCATCGAGCCCAGCGTGGTCAACGACCCGCCGGGCATCAAGGACGGCGACGGTTTCTTCTGCCTGAACTTCCGCGCCGACCGCGCGCGCGAGATCCTGCGCGCCATCGGCGAGCCGGGCTTTGCCGAGTTCGAGACCGGCAAGCGCCCGCAGCTTTCGGCGCTCTTGGGCATGGTCGAATATTCCGCCGGCCACAACGGCTATATGACCACGGTCTTCCCCAAGCGCGAGATCGTCAACACGCTGGGCTCCTGGGTGGCCAAGCACGGGCTGCGCCAGTTCCGCCTCGCCGAGACCGAGAAATACCCCCATGTCACCTTCTTCCTGAACGGCGGCAAGGAAGAGCCCGAGGAGGGCGAGGACCGCTTCATGCCGCCGTCGCCCAAGGTGGCGACCTATGACCTGCAGCCCGAGATGTCGGCCGCGCAGGTCACCGACAAGCTGGTCGAGGTGATCGGCGGCGGCTACGACATGATCGTGGTGAACTACGCCAACCCCGACATGGTGGGCCACACCGGCGATCTCGCCGCCGCGATCAAGGCCTGCGAGGCCGTGGACCAGGGGCTGGGCCGGGCGCTGGAGGCGCTGGAACAGGCGGGCGGCGCGATGATCGTCACCGCCGACCACGGCAACTGCGAACAGATGATCGACCCCGAAACCGGCGGCCCGCATACCGCGCATTCGCTGAACCCGGTGCCGGTGATCCTGGTCGGCGGGCCCGAGGGCGTGCATCTGCGCAAGGGCCGGCTGGCCGATCTGGCGCCCACGGTGCTGGAGCTGATGGACCTGCCCAAGCCGCCCGAGATGACCGGGGAAAGCCTGATCGAGCGATGATGCGGCGGGCCGGTCTCCTGATTTCCCTGCTGCTGGGGTTTGCGGCCCCGGCCGGGGCGGAGACCGACCCGATCACCGCCGCCCGCCGCGCCGCGCAGGCGCTGGACCAGGCCGGCGCCGCCCTGCGCGAGGCCGAGGGCGCCCGCGACCGGGTCGAGGCGCTCACCCGCACCATCCGTGCCTATGAGGAAGGGCTCACCGCCCTGCGCGAGGGGCTGCGCCGCGCCGCGATCCGCGAGCGCATCCTGACGCTGGAGCTGGAGGCCCGGCGCGAGGAGATCGCGCAGCTGACCGGCGTGTTGCTGACCATGCAGCGCTCGCCCGAGACGCTGCTGCTGTTGCACCCGTCGGGGCCCTTGGGCACGGCGCGCTCGGGCATGATGCTGGCCGATGTCACGCCCGCGCTGCAGGCCAGGGCCGAGGCGCTGCGCGCCAATCTGGAGGAGGTCTCGCTGCTGCACGCGCTGCAGGAAAGCGCGGCAGGGACGCTGGCCGAGGGGCTGGCGGGCGCGCAGCAGGCGCGCACCGAACTGAGCCAGGCGATCTCGGACCGGACCGACCTGCCGCGCCGCTTTTCCGCCGACCCCGAAAAGCTGCGCCTTCTGCTGGAAAGCGCGGATACGCTGGAGGGGTTCGCCAGCGGGCTGGTCAGCCTCGGCGGGGCCGATGAGGCGAACCCGCTGCCCCCCTTCGAGGCGCTGCGCGGCCGGCTGCCGCTGCCGGTGCAGGGCCGGGTGCTGCGCTGGATGGGCGAGGTCGACGCCGCCGGGATCGCCCGGCCCGGCCTGCTGATCGCCACCCGCCCGCGGGCGCTGGTCACCACGCCTGCTCCCGCCACGATCCGTTACCGCGGCCCGCTGCTGGACTACGGAAACGTGATGATCCTTGAACCCGCCGCGGGGTATCTGCTGGTTCTGGCCGGCCTGGCACAGGTCTATGGTGAGGCGGGCGAGGTGCTGCCCGCCGGCGCGCCGGTGGGGCTGATGGGCGGCGAAATGCCGGAAACGGCGGCGATTCTGGCCGAAGTTTCCGATGGCGGGGGTGCCGAGCGGCCGGAAACGCTTTATATGGAATTGAGACAGGGCAATGCGCCCGTGGACCCCGCAGGGTGGTTCAACGTGACAAAGGACTGAGACACCATGAAGAAATTCGCGATGGCCGTGATGGGCGGCACCGTTGCCGGGATGCTTCTGACCACCCAGGTCGCAGGCCCCCTGATCGCCCAGGAAGCGCAACGCCAGAGCTCGGTCTACGAACAGCTCGACCTGTTCGGCGATATTTTCGAGCGCATCCGCGCCCAATATGTCGAAGAGGTCGATGAGGCCGATCTGATCGAGGCCGCCATCAACGGCATGCTGACCTCGCTCGACCCGCATTCCTCCTACCTGCCGCCCAAGGATTTCGACGACATGCAGGTGCAGACCCGCGGCGAGTTCGGCGGGCTGGGCATCGAGGTCACGCAGGAAGAGGGCTTCGTCAAGGTGGTCTCGCCGATCGACGGCACGCCCGCCGACGAGGCCGGGATCGAGGCCGGCGACTTCATCACCCATGTCGACGGCGAAAGCGTGCTGGGCCTGACGCTCGACAAGGCGGTGGACCTGATGCGCGGCCCGGTGGGCAGCGAGATCGTGATCACCGTGGTCCGCGAGGGCGTGGACGAGCCGTTTGACGTGACCATCGTGCGCGACATCATCAAGCTGACTGCGGTGCGCTCGCGCATCGAGGGCAACACCATCGTGCTGCGTGTGACCACCTTCAACGACCAGACCTATCCCAACCTCGAGGAAAAGCTGGCCCAGGGCATCGAAGAGTTGGGCGGGCTCGAGAATATCGACGGCGTCGTGCTCGACCTGCGCAACAACCCCGGCGGGCTGCTGACCCAGGGCATCCGGGTGTCTGATGCCTTCCTGGATGCGGGCGAGATCGTTTCGACCCGCGGCCGCAACCCCGCCGACAGCGACCGCTACAACGCCACCAAGGGCGACCTGATCGAGGGCAAGCCGCTGGTGGTGCTGATCAACGGCGGCTCGGCCTCGGCCTCGGAGATCGTGGCGGGCGCGCTGCAGGATCACCGCCGCGGCATCGTGGTGGGCACCCGCAGCTTCGGCAAGGGCTCGGTCCAGACGGTGATGCCGCTGAAGGGCGACGGCGCGATGCGCCTGACGACCGCACGCTACTACACGCCCTCGGGCCGCTCGATCCAGGCGCTGGGCGTGTCGCCCGACATCGTGGTCGAACAGCCCCCGACCCGCCCCGAGGCGGAGGAAGAGGAAACCAACGCCCGCCGCACTCGGTCGGAGGCCGACCTGCGCGGCGCGCTGAACAACGACAGCCTGACCGAGGACGAGCGCCGCCAGATCGAGGAAGAGCGCAAGCAGGCCGAAGAGGCCGCCGCCCTGCGCGAAGAGGATTACCAGCTGGCCTATGCCATCGACATCCTCAAGGGCCTCTCGGCGCTGGGCACCGAAAAGTAAGGAGATGGGCCGGCGTTCGCGCCGGCCTCTTTCGCACATGACCCCCGAAGAGATCGACAAGCTCCCGTACCGCCCCTGCGTGGGCGTGATGCTGATGAACGCGCAGGGCCACGTCTTCGTGGGCCAGCGCCGCGATTCCGAGGTCGCCGCCTGGCAGATGCCCCAGGGCGGCATCGACAAGGGCGAGGAACCCGAGGCCGCCGCCCTGCGCGAGCTGTGGGAAGAGACCGGCGTCACCGCCGATCTGGTCGAGGTGATCGGCCGCACCGGCGACTGGGTGACCTACGACCTGCCGCCCGAACTGCTGGGCAAGGTGTGGAAGGGCAAGTATCGCGGCCAGAAGCAGCTGTGGTACCTGATGCGCTTCCTCGGCACGGACGACCAGATCGACATCGAGACCGAGCATCCCGAGTTTTCCGAATGGGCCTGGCTGGCGCCCGAGCACCTGGTCGAGAACATCGTGCCCTTCAAGCGCGAGGTCTATGCCCATGTGGTCGATGAACTGGGGCCGAAGATCTCGTCGGCAGGCTAGAGCCTTCTCACGCCCAAGCCCAGGTACCGGCGCGGCGCCGCGCCCAGAAGTTCATCCATGTGGTATGCGATCCAGGCGCCTTCGTGGAAGGCATGCATCCATTTGCCCCGCGCCTTCAGCCGGGTCTTTCCCCGCTCCGCCGCCTTCCCGTCCGGCAGCACAAGCGTCGCCTTGCGTTTGCGGACCAGCCTGCCGCCGCGCACGGTCAGCACCGAGCATTGGGCTTGATCCTCGTCATATTGGCGGGAGAAGACGAAATGCGCCCCGTCCGTCGCGACCGCCGAGCAGCCGGACAGCCGGGTCCGGTAATAGGCCGGGGCGAAATCCGCCGTCACGTGGCCCAGGTCGAACGCGTCGTAGTAAAAGAAGAACGCCCCCGACCGCGTGACGTTCAGGGCATAGCAATCGTCGATGAACCTCTCCGAGCTGGGGGTGTTGTGCGCCCACAGCAACTGCCCGTGTTCATCCAGGCAGACCAGCCCGCCCGCGCCCAGGCCGTCCGGCCCCGGGTTGGCCCAGCCGTGGTTGCCATAGATGCCTTCGTCGAGGAACGAGACCCAGATGTGGTTGTCCGGGTCGATCTGAATATCCGCGATGCTGCTTCCGGCGTGGAAGCTTCGGATCGGATTGTCCTCGGCGTCGAAGATGGTCGCGTTCTTCTCCGGCTCCTGCCCGGCCGCCCAGTGGGAAATCGCATTCGCGACCAGCACGCGCCCGTCATCGAAGGGGGCCACGATCGGGCCGCGCAGGCCGTCCGGCATGGTGAGCGTCCGGGTGGTGGTGGTGTCCGAGCGCCAATAGGAGAGGGGGCCCTGTTCCGCAGGCGACTCGGTCGCCGAAAGGCAGTGGCAGGCGCCGTCCTCTGTGACCGAGACGGAGAGTAGGTTTTCGGCCTCTTCGGGAAGGTGGCGAATGGATCGCGGCAGCCATTGCATGGAACCGGCGTAGCCGGTTCGTGCCGGGCGATCAACGTTTCCTGCCGGCCGTGGGGGCCGGACGGATCGCGCGCCAATGCGCGCATCCCGGGCCTTTCAGGTGGACTCCAAGTGAGAACAAAAAGTGAATATAATGCGACTCGCCATGTATTATGCCGAGCTCAGCATCACCTCCAACTTCACCTTTCTCACCGGGGCCTCCCACCCCGAGGAATACATGGAGCGCGCCGCGCTGCTGGGCCTGCCCGCCATCGCCATCGCCGACG
>Ga0207799_100444_pt1 | contig 15940 bp, 12 predicted proteins | sample TtanPargueraPR_4_FD_187742 | JGI IMG/M metagenome (GOLD analysis project Ga0207799, IMG submission 187742) | Aerobic enrichment media microbial communities from Bioluminiscent Bay, La Parguera, Puerto Rico - Tt and M2 (SPAdes) | ecosystem: Environmental > Aquatic > Marine > Unclassified ...
GACAGCGCGGCCTGCAGGCGGCTGTCGGTGCTCAGGTCGATCTCGGCCCTGGCCGGGCGCTGCCGGATGTCCGGCACCCGCATCACCGAGCCCGCCACGTCGATCTGCCCGCCATTGGGCGCGGTGACCTCGCCCGACTCCACGACCAGCGTGAACTGGTTGTCCAGGATGGAGGCGTATCCGTCGCCATGCTCGACCGGCGGCATGGTCCGCAGGAAACGCACGGTGGAGTCGCGGAATTCGTGGTTCAGGGCGACCCGCGGCTCGGCATCGGGCGAAAGCCGCAGCGCGGCGGTGACGTTGTGCAGGTTGCCCACCAGCACGTTGCGGGCGATCCAGTCGCGCGTGCGCGGCACCAGGTCCACGGGCCAGAGCTGCAGCAGGCGCGTTTCGGTGATTTCGTCCAGCGCGATGTCGAGATCGACCTGCCAGCCCTCGGGGCGGGCGCGCACCAGCCCCTTGCCGCGATAGGCGGTCTGTTCGGCATCCATCAGCACCACCTGCCCGATGGTCGCGGTAAAGGGATCGAGTTCCAGCTTCAGGTCCAGCGCCCCGCCGGTGAAGCGCGCGGGCGCCTCGAACACGCCCTCGGGATCCAGCTCCACCTCGCGGAACTGGACCTGGGTGACCAGCGTGCGCGGCCAGCCGTCCACCTCGTCGCGCAAAAAGGCGTGGCCCTCGGCCCGCAGGCGCAGCGCGGCGGTGTCCAGCGCGATCTCGTCCAGCGTGATCTTGCCCTCGTCCGGGGCGTAGGAGAAATAACTTTTGCCGCGGGTGAAGCGGATGGGCGGCGCGCCGGCCTCGGGCGTCAGGGCGCCCTCGCCGATCTCCAGCGCCGCGCTCAGCGGGGCCAGCGCGCCCTCGGGCGTCACGCCGCTGCGCATCGCGCCCGAGATCGGCGCGTCGATCACCGACAGGAAGGCCAGCGCCGGCGACTGCGTGGCGATGTCGGCCGCCGCCATGTCGCTGAAATTGGCCGAGACGCGGGTCTCGGGCGAGCCCTTGACCGTATCGAAGCTCAGCGCCACCTCCGAGGGCACGCCGCGGTCGTTGCGCAGCGAGAAGAACAGCCGCAGCGCCACCTCGTCCGGGGTCTGGTCCAGCGTCAGCAGCCCGTTTTCCACGTTCCACACCCGGCCCGCGCGCGCGTCCTCGTAGCTGAGTTCCAGCTGCTCGACCGACACGCCCTCCATCCCCGACAGAACGGGGTTGAGGAAGACCCGGTCGATCCCGTCCAGCACGTCCATCAGGCTCTCGGCGCGCTGCACCGGGACCACGGCGTCGCCGAGCGCCAGGTCGAAACTGCCGTCCGAGGCGCGGCGCAGGGTCAGTTCCGCCCCCGTCAGCGCCACCCGCTGCAGCGCAAGCTCCCCCTGCATCAGCGGCCCCGGCGCCAGCACCGCGCTGGCCTCGGGCACGCGCGCCACCGGTCGCCCGGCGCCGTCCGAGATCACCACCTGCCGCAGATGCACCTGCGGCACCCCGCTGGTCGAGAAGAACACGTCCACGCCCCCCAACCGCACCGAGACCGGCGCGGTGGTGGCATTCACACGTTCCTCGATGCGCTGGGTCACCCAGTCGGGCAGCGCGATCATGCGCCCGGTCAGCGACAGCGCGGCGATGCCCGCCAGCCCGGCCAGCAGGGCCAGGCTGAGCAGCATCCAGATGCCGAACCGCCGCTTGGGGCGCGGCGGGGTCTGGGGGGTCGTGTCGCTCATATGGCGCCTGCGCGCGTCCTCTTGCCTCGGGCTTGGCGCGGCTTTGACTTCGCGCCGCACGCTCTAGTATTGAGCGCCAGTGTAACCCGACGCGAGGACAGGAACCAGATGACAGATATCGGCACCCAGGCCCCCGATTTCACGCTGCCCGACGAAACCGGAACCGAGGTCACCCTCTCGGCCCTGACAGGCGGGCCCGTGGTCCTCTATTTCTACCCGCGCGACGACACGCCGGGCTGCACCACCGAGGCGCTGGACTTCACCGCGCTTCTGCCCGAGTTCCAGGCCGCGGGGGCCACGGTCTTCGGCATCTCCAAGGACACCGTGGCCAAGCATGGCAAGTTCCGCGAAAAGCGCGACCTCGCCGTCACCCTGCTGTCGGACGCCGAAAGCGATGTTTGCGAGCGTTACGGCGTCTGGGTGGAAAAGAACATGTATGGCAAGAAAAGCATGGGCATCCAGCGCGCCACCTTCCTGATCGACGCCGACGGCAAGATCGCGCGCAGCTGGCCCAAGGTGAAGGTCGCCGGCCACGCCACCGAGGTGCTGGACGCGGTGCGCGCGCTGTGACGGAGCGCACCCTCACCCAGATGGCCACGCAGGTGCTGACCACCGCCGATGGCCGGGCCAAGACCGCGCTCAGCCGCCAGCACGCCGCCACCTGGTTCGCCGCCCGCGAGGCCGGCGCCCCCCTGCCCGTGGGCACCGCCAACCCGCCACTGCGCCCGGCCCGGCCGGACAAGCCGGAACTGCTGTCGCCCCGCGACGTGCCGCGCCGCCGGCCCGGCACGCCCGAGGGGCGCATCGCGCTGCTGCATGCCGTGGCGCATATCGAGCTCAACGCCGTCGACCTGCACTGGGACATCATCGCCCGCTTCGGGCACGTGCCGATGCCGATCGGCTTCTACGACGACTGGGTGAAGGCGGCGGACGAGGAGAGCAAGCATTTCAACCTGGTCTGCGACTGCCTGGAGCGGATGGGCAGCCATTACGGCGCCCTGCCTGCGCACGCCGGCATGTGGCGCGCGGCCGAGGACACCGCCGAGGACCTGATGGGCCGCCTTGCCGTGGTGCCCATGGTGCTGGAGGCGCGCGGGCTGGACGTCACGCCGGGGATGATCGAGATCTTCCGCAAGGCCGGCGACGACAAGGCCGTCGAGGCGTTGGAGGTGATCTATGGCGAGGAAGTGGGCCATGTCGCCTATGGCTCCAAGTGGTTCCATTTCCTCTGCGGACGGCACGAGCAGGACCCCAAGGAGGTGTTCCACGCCCTGGTGCGCAAATATTTCCACGGCGCGCTGAAGCCGCCCTTCAACGAGGAAAAGCGGGCCGAGGCGGGCCTGCCGCCCGATTTCTACTGGCCGCTCGCCGAGGGCAGCAATGTCCGCTAAACCCCGGCACGGTCGGCGGTTTTCTGCCCATTTTGAGTGAAGTTTTGCGTCAGACAGAACAGATTGGTCAAAAAACTTGCAGCAATGCGCGACGCTCAGTAAGGGATTCCTGACCGTTCTGTTGGGGAGCGATCGGTCGATAAGACTGGGGTGGACAAGAGGCAAAGCAGTGAGCCACAGGCTGATACACCGACTTAACGCGGCGCTCGAGCGCCGTCTTCCGGAACAGCGCCTGTTCCTTCGCACAGACAACAGCACACGATTCATCCGGCTCAGCCCGGCCACGCAACTTGTCGCCCTCGGCGGCTCGGCCCTGACCGTGGGATGGGCGATCGTCGCCGCCGCGATCCTGGCGATGGACAATATCGGCGCCGGCAGCCTGCGCGACCAGGCCGCGCGCGAACAACAGGTCTACGAGACCCGCCTGAACGCGCTGGCCGAAGAGCGCGACCTCCACGCCGACGAAGCCCGCGCCGCGCAGGAGCGCTTTAACGTGGCGCTGTCCGAGATTTCCAAGATGCAGTCGGTCCTGCTGGCCTCGGAAGAGCGCCGGCGCGAACTGGAAACCGGCATCGATGTGATCCAGGCCACCCTGCGCGACACCATGGCCGAACGCGACGCGGCGCAGGAAAAGGCCGAGATTCTCGCCGCCGAACTGGACGGCGTGACCGGCTCCATCGACCAGCGCGTCGGCCGGATCGAGGACATGGAGAACACGCTCGCCTTCATGACCGACGCGCTGCAGCTGACCGCGGTGGAGCGCGACGCGGTCGCCGCCGAGGCCGCCCAGGCCATCGACCTGACCGACGAGCTGATCTACGAGCGCCGCCTGGCGCAGGACCGCAACGATCATATCTTCAGCCAGCTCGAAGAGGCGCTGACCGTCTCGGTCGAGCCGCTGGACAAGATGTTCCGCGCCGCGGGCCTGTCGACCGACAACCTGATCGACCAGGTGCGCCAGGGCTATTCCGGCATGGGCGGGCCGCTGACGCCGATCGGCATCTCGACCAAGGGCGAGGCCCCCAGCGCCGAGCAACTGCGCGCCAACCAGATCCTGCACAGCATGGACCGGTTGAACCTCTATCGCATCGCCGCGCAGAAAACGCCCTTCTCGGTACCGGTGAAATCGGCCTTCCGTTACACAAGCGGCTTCGGCCCGCGCTGGGGCCGGATGCATGAGGGCACCGACCTCGCCGCCTCTTACGGCACCCCCGTCTACGCCACCGCCGACGGCGTGGTCACCCATGCCGGATGGTCCAGCGGCTATGGCCGCCTGATCAAGATCCGGCACGAATTCGGGATCGAAACCCGCTACGCCCACCTGGCTCAGCTTCGCGTGAATGTCGGGGATAGGGTCTCGCGCGGGGACCGGATTGGTGATATGGGGAATTCCGGCCGGTCTACCGGCACACATCTGCACTACGAAGTGCGCGTCGGCGGCAAACCCGTCAACCCGATGACCTATATCAAGGCAGCCAGAAATGTTTTCTAAAAGCAGGATCAACGAGCCCGGCCCGAAACAGGCCGGTGAAGCAGAAAAACCCAAGGCGCCCGAGGCCGCAGCCGCGCCGAAGCCCGAGACGAAGGCCCCCGCCCCCAAGGCGAAGCCGCCCGCATCGGTTCTGTCCTCTGACCTCACGGTGACCGGCAACCTGAAAACCACCGGCGACATCCAGGTCGAAGGCGTCGTCGAAGGCGACATCCGCGCCCATCTGCTGACCGTGGGCGAAGGCGCCACGATCAAGGGCGAGGTCATTGCCGATGACGTGGTGGTCAACGGCCGCATCGTGGGCCGCGTGCGCGGCCTGAAGGTGCGCCTGACCTCGACCGCGCGCGTCGAGGGCGACATCATCCACAAGACCATCGCCATCGAATCCGGCGCCCATTTCGAGGGTTCGGTGCAGCGCGCCGACGATCCGCTGTCGACCGGCGGCGGCGCCAAGCCCGCGCAAGCGGCACCGCAAAAGCCCGCGCAGGGCTGATCGTTTCGGGAGTTTCCCAGTCAGACGGGCACCCAATCGGGTGCCCGTTTTGCGTTTCTCAGCCCTTGGGCGAAATCAGCGCCCGGCGGTAGAGGTGCCAGGTGGCATGCCCCAGCACCGGCAGCACCACCAGCAGCCCCAGGAACAGCGGCACCATCGACCAGAAGGCCAGCGTGGCGATCACGAAGGCCCAGGCCAGCATCACCACGAAATTCTCCTGCACCGTGCGGAAGCTGATCAGCATGGCGGTGACGAAATCGATTTCCTTGTGCAGCAGCAGCGGCAGGCTGACCACCGTCAGGCTGTAGAGGATGAAGGCAAAGACGCCCCCCACCGCCAGCTCCACCGCGATCATGGTCAAGCCGTTCGCGGTCAGGAACACCTCAAGGGACGAGCTGATGTTGGTCATCACGCTCAGCCCCATGAACAGGGCAAAGATCATGTGCGCCAGGAAGGTCCAGAACAGGAAATAGATCACGATGATCGCCCCCATCCAGGGGATCTGCCGGTCCTTTTCGCGCACAACCACGCCCAGGATCTCGCCCCAGACCAACGGCTGGCCCCGTTCCAGCCGGCGGCTGACCTCGTAAAGCCCCACCGCGGCGAAAGGCGCCACCAGCGGGAAGCCCAGCGAGACGACCAGCGTCCAGGCCACGGTCCCCGCCCCCAAGAGCACCAGCGCCAGCCCGCCCAGCACGTAGACCGCGCTGAAGAACAGGCCGAAGACCGGCGCGCGCTTGAAATCGCGCCAGCCATCCGCCAGCGCGCCTGTCAGATCGTTGAAATGCAGCCGGGCGATCTCCGGCCGCGGCGACGCCTCGACGGCGGTCACATCGCTCATGTCTGTCCTCCCTCATACGCTTTGCCAGGGCGTATGAGGGCAGCTTACACCGGAATCGCGGCCTGCAAGGGAATTTTCGCGGAGGTCGGCCGGCAACTCGCAAGCGGTGGGGCGCATGGGCAGCAAGTTTCAGTCGCTCGCGCGCAGCGCCCGCGAAACCTCGGAGGGAAAGGCAGAACTGCGCGCACGCGAAAAAAATTCTGGTTAACAAAGGTTTAATGTACCCTGCACCTCTAAGCCAAAAATCTTTTCGCCAGGGGGGCAACAAATGAAGACGACTAACTATTTCGACTTATTGGTAAATTCTCTGAAATCAGCGTGCATTCTGGCACTGGCCGCGCTCATGGCGGGAACGCCAGCAAACGCGATCACCCGAGGAGGTGAACCGGACGGCAATGATCATCCAGGCGTCGGCTTGATGGTTCTCACTCGCAACGGAATGCCATTAAGCCGATGCTCGGGCATTCTGATAAGCCCGACCGTTTTCCTTACGGCGGGGCACTGCACTTACGGCGGGAACGGTGCCCGGGTGTGGTTCGAGGAAGATGTCGATAGCGTTTCAGACTATCCTTACGGCGGGAACACCGCCATCGAAGCGCTGAGCGTCCATACCCACCCCAGCTACAACGACAACGCGTTCTTTCTGTATGACCTGGGCGTCGTGATCTTGAGCCAGCCAAAGAACCTCTTCCAGGGTGAATATGGTGTCCTTCCCAGCGTGGGCCTGCTGAACCAGTTCAAGAACAGAAGAGGTTTGCAGGACACAAGCTTCACGGCCGTCGGCTATGGCCTTCAACAGATCAGGCCGGAGCCCATAGGCCTTCGCAAACGTCTGCAGGCCGAACTGGGATTGATCGACCTGACGGGCACGGTCGGGCTCCCGGAAGGAACCTCGATTGGCCTCACCAATAACGCAAACACGGGCGGTACGTGTTTCGGCGACTCCGGCGGGCCAATCTTTGTCAATGACACGAACGTTGTCGGTGCCGTGACCTCATTCGGCCTGAATGGGAACTGCGCGGGAACCGGGTTTGGCTATCGTGTCGACCAACAAGATGACCTGAGCTGGCTGGGCACATTCCTGCCCTGACCCCGTATAGGCAGAGTTGCCGTTGACACCTGAAGAGGACCGAGGCGGGCGAGTTTGGATAGCTCGCCCCGTTTTCTTTGACCGCACCGCAAGCCCGCGAAGTCTGCCGCGGATCTTGTCGGCAGCCTCAGCATCAGGCTACGACGAATTGGGAAAGGCCCTGTGGCCGGGATCAGAAATGTGCGCGCAGCCCCCGCGCCAGCCGAGCGTCAGTCCTCGTTCTGCGCCTCGGCGCGGGACTTGCCGGCCACGTCCATCGCCAGCGTCGCGGCCATGAACTTGTCCAGGTCGCCGTCCAGAACGCCCTGCGTATCCGAGGTTTCCACGCCCGTCCGCAGGTCCTTCACCATCTGGTAGGGCTGCAGCACGTAGGAGCGGATCTGGTTGCCCCAGCCGGCCTCGCCCTTGGCCTCATGCGCCTCGCTGATCGCGGCGTGGCGCTTGTCGAGTTCGAGCTGGTAGAGCCGCGATTTCAGCGCCTTCATGGCGATGTCGCGGTTCTGGTGCTGCGATTTCTCGGAGCTGGTGACCACGATCCCCGTCGGGTGGTGGGTAATCCGAACGGCCGAGTCGGTGGTGTTCACGTGCTGGCCGCCCGCCCCTGACGAGCGGTAGGTGTCGATGCGGATATCGGCCGGGTTCACCTCGATCTCGATATTGTCGTCCACCACCGGGTAGACCCAGACCGAGCTGAACGAGGTGTGCCGCCGCGCCGCCGAGTCATAGGGCGAGATCCGCACCAGCCGGTGCACGCCGCTTTCGGATTTCAGCCAGCCATAGGCGTTGGGGCCGGAAATCTTGTAGGCGGCGGATTTGATGCCCGCCTCTTCGCCCGCGCTTTCGGACTGCAGTTCGACCTTGTAGCCATGCTGCTCGGCCCAGCGGACATACATCCGCGCCAGCATCGAGGCCCAATCGCAGCTTTCGGTGCCGCCGGCACCTGCGTTGATCTCGAGGAAGGTGTCGTTGCCGTCGGCCTCGCCGTTCAGCAGCGCCTCGATCTCCTTCTGGGCGGCCTTCTCCTTCAGCGCCTTCAGCGCGGATTCGGCCTCGGCGACGACCTCGTCGTCCTCTTCCATCTCGCCCAGCTCGATCAGCTCGATATTGTCCTCGAGCTCCTGTCCGATGCCCTTGTAGGTGTCCATGGCGTCGACCAGCTGCTGGCGCTCGCGCATCAGCTTCTGCGCCTTGGCGGGGTCGTTCCACAGGTCCGGGTCCTCGGACATCGCGTTGAATTCCTCCAAGCGATGCTCGGCGGTTTCCCAGTCCATGCGCTGCGCCAGCAGGTTCAGGGACTTGCGGATTTCCTCGACGATGTTCTGCGTTTCAGCACGCATTGGCGGACCTTCGCTTGGTGACGTTCAGGTGGCGGTGATAGCGGCTCGGGCGGGCCTCGGCAAGCTCAGTAAAGACCGCCCGAGCTGAGCGAGCCGAAGCTGGCCTTGGGCCCCACCGTGGCCTTCTCGCCGGTCGAGGTGGTGACCTGCTCGGTCGGCTCCTGATAGGTCTCGTCCTCGCCCGGATCGAAGAGCGGCAGGTTGGAACCCATGGCAAAGCCGCCGTCGATCAGCGCGCCGAGGCCGAAGATCGGCTCTTCGCCGTCGCGGAAATACTCGGCCACCACGTTGGGGCCCGAGGCGTCGTCGGCCAGACGCTCGCCGGAGTAGCGGTCGATCTTGATGAAATGGCCGCCCGGGGGCAGCTTGAACGGGCCGCCGCCGTATTTCGCGGTGGCCTTCTGCATGAACTCGTTGAACACCGGCGCGCACATCGAGCCGCCATAGGCCCCGTGGCCCAGCGGGCGCGGCGTGTCGAAGCCCATGTAGCAGCCGGCCACGATATTCGAGGTGAAGCCCACGAACCAAACGTCGCGCGCGTCGTTGGTGGTGCCGGTCTTGCCCGCCGTGGGCACGCCCAGGTTGACGCGGCCCGCGGCGGTGCCGCGCTCGACCACGCCGCGCATCATCGAGGTCAGCTGGTAGGCGGTGATCGCGTCGATCACGCGTTCGCGGTGCGACCTGATGCGCGGGCCGACGCCCTCGGACAGATCCGCCTCTTCGCAGTCGAGGCACTGGCGCTGGTCGTGGCGGTAGATCGTCTTGCCCCAGCGGTCCTGCACGCGGTCGACCAGCGTCGGCTCCACCCGTTCGCCGCCATTGGCGAACATCGCGTAGGCCGAGACCATGCGGTAAAGCGTGGTTTCCTGCGCCCCCAGCGCGTTGGAGAGGAAGGGCTGCATCCGGTCATAGACGCCGAAACGCTCGGCATAGCCCGCGACGGTCTCCATCCCGATCTCCTGCGCCAGGCGCACGGTCATCAGGTTCCGCGAACGCTCGATGCCGGTGCGCAGGGGCGTGGGTCCGTAGAACTTGTTGGAGGCGTTCTTGGGCCGCCAGATCTCGGAGCCGGTGTCGATCTCGATGGGGGCGTCGACGATGATGGTGGCGGGGGTAAAGCCGCTGTCCAGCGCCGTCGCATAGACGAAGGGCTTGAAGCTGGAGCCGGGCTGGCGCGTGGCCTGGGTGGCGCGGTTGAACACCGAATCCTGGTAGGAGAAGCCGCCCTGCATGGCGATCACCCGGCCGGTATTGACGTCCATCGCCACGAAGGCGCCCTGAACCTCGGGCACCTGCCGCAGGCTCCAGCGGATAAAGCTGCCGTCCTTGTCGCTGAGCAGGCGGCCCACATGCACCACGTCGCCCACCTCGAAATTCTCGGCGAAATCGCCCTTCATCCACTCGATGTCCTTGCGCGGGACGGTGGCGGCTTCCTCGACACCCTCGACGCCCAGGCGGATTTGCTGCGCGGCGATCTCCAGCACCACGGCCGGGTACCAGCCCTCGATGTCGCGGGACACGTCCACCTCGGCCAGCGCGGCGCGCCAGGCGGCCTCGTCACCCAGCTTGTCCGCCTCGATCTTCTTGCCGGTGCCGCGCCAGACCCCGCGCGAGCGGTCGTATTCCTCCAGCCCCTTGCGCAGGGCGCGGGCGGCCTCGACCTGCATCTCGGGGTCGATGGTGGCGCGGATGGTCAGGCCGCCGCCAAAGAATTCACCCTCGCCGAAATCGCGGCTGAGCTGGCGGCGAATCTCGTCGGTGAAATAGTCGCGCGGCGGCAGTTGCGCGCGGAAGGGCTCGTAATCGCCGTTCTGAACCGATTTCAGCGGCGCCTCGCGGGCGGCCTCATAGGCGTCGCGCTCGATATAGCCGTTCTCGAACATCTCGCGCAGCACGTAGTTGCGGCGCTCGATCGCGGCCTGCATGTCGCGCACCGGGTGCAGCGCCGCCGGCTTCTTGGGCAGCGCGGCCAGGTAGGCGGCCTCCTCCGGCGCCAGCTCGGACAGGGTCTTGTTGAAATAGGTCTGGGCGGCGGCGGCCACGCCGTAGGAATTGGCGCCCAGGTAGATCTCGTTGAGATAGAGCTCGAGGATCTTCTCCTTGCTCAGCGTCTCTTCGATGCGGGTGGCGAGGATGATCTCCTTGATCTTGCGCTCGGCCCGGCGCTCGCCCCCCAGCAGGAAGTTCTTCATCACCTGCTGGGTGATGGTCGAGGCGCCGCGCACGTTGCGGCCCCGGCTTTTCACCGCGTCGATCACCGCCGCCGCGATGCCGCGCGTATCATACCCCTTGTGGGTATAGAAATTCTTGTCCTCGGCCGAGATGAACGCCTGCTTGACCAGATCGGGGATCTCGTCGGCGGGGACGAAGAGCCGGCGCTCCTCGGCGAATTCGTCGATCATGCGCCCCTCGCCGGAATAGATCCGGCTGATGGTCTTGGGCGCGTAATTGGCCAGTTCCTCGTGATTGGGCAGGTCGCGCGAATACATCCAGAAGATGGCGCCGACCGTCAGCGCCGCGAAAACGGCACCGATGGTCATGAGGCTGAACACAGCCCCGATAAAGGAAAGGATGAACCTGGTCACGCGGGCCCCCGGAAATTGTCGTCTGGCCTATATAAGGGTCCGCCGCGGCGGGGTCAAAAGGCTGCGACAGTGCGGCTCGGCCAAAAAGCGCCGCCCGCGGGTCAAGCCCGTTGCCCAGCCGCCCGCCCTGCCCTAGGCAATGAGCCATGACGCCCGATGACATCCTGCCCACCTATCAGCGCGTGGCCCAAGGTTTCGCCCGCAGCCGCGACAAGACCCTGTTCGAACGCCGCTGGCTGGACAGGATGCTGGACCATGCGCCGGGACGGCGCGTGCTGGACCTCGGCTGTGGGCCGGGGCTGCCTATCGCGCGCTACCTGTCCGACCGGCGCGCAGAGGTCACCGGCGTCGACGGCGCCGAAGCGATGATCGCGCTGTTCCGCGCCAACCTGCCCCGCGCCGAGGCGATCTGCGCCGACATGCGCGGGCTGGACCTGGACCGGCAGTTCGACGTGATCCTGGCCTGGAACAGCTTCTTCCACCTGGGCGCCGCGGATCAGCGCGCCATGTTCCCCGTCTTTGCCGCCCACGCCGCGCCGAAGGCGGTGCTGATGTTCACCGCCGGCCCCGCGGCGGGCGAACCCATCGGGCAGGTCGAGGGCGCGCCGATCTATCACTGCTCGCTGGAGCCCGAGGAATACGGCGCGCTGCTGGATGAAAACGGCTTTGACCTGCTGCAATTCACGCCCGAGGACCCCGGCTGCCAGGGCCACACGGTCTTTCTCGCCCGGCGGCGCGCTAGCGCCTGAGCAGCGCCGCCTCGGCCGCATCCTGCACCGCCCAGCCCTGCAGCGCATCGCGGATGCCTTCGGCCGCGCGCAGCCGCCAGTCGGGATCGGTCAGCTTGGTGCGGTCGCGCTTGCTGGACAGGAACCCCAGCTCGACCAGCGCCGAGGGGATGTCGGGCGATTTCAGCACCGAGAACCCGGCGCTCAGCCGGGGCCGCTTGTGCAGGCCCCCCACCGATTGCCGCAACCCCTCGACCAGCGCATCGGCCAGCCGGTCGGCGCGCGGGCTCGATTCGAGCCGGGCAAGGTCCATCAGGACATCGGCGATCACGTCGTCGTGGCGGCTGAGATCGACCCCCGCCAGCAGGTCCGCCCGGTCGTGCCGCTCGGCCAGCTTGGCCGAGGCGGCGTCCGTGGCGGTGTCGGACAGGGTGTAGACGGTGGCGCCCGAGGCGCGCCCCTCGGCCAGCGCGTCGGCATGCAGCGACAGCAGCAGGTCGGCCTGGGCGGCGCGGGCCACGGTGATCCGCGTCTCCAGCGGGACGAAGACATCGGCCTCGCGGGTCATCACAACCTGCATGCCGGCGCGCAGCAGCACCTCCTTCAGCTCCCGCGCGAAGGTCAGCATCAGGTCGGCCTCGCGCACGCCCTCATACTCGGCGCCCGGGTCGACGCCGCCGTGGCCGGGGTCGAGCACCACCCGCAGCGGCCGCGTGCCGTCCTGCCGTCGCCGGGGCGCGGGCGTGGCGGCGGGGGTTTCCTGGTCGGTCGGGCTGACATGCGCGGCGAACTCGTCCTTGTCCGCGGGGCGCAGCCGCAGCGCCAGCACGGCCCGACCCGAGGCCTCGTCGACGCGCATGGCCGCGCGCTCGACCAGCATCGGCGATGACAGGGCCAGCACCAGCCGCGACCAGCCCTGCCGGAGCGTGCCCATCGCCGTCACCTCGGCCCGGCCGCTCCGGCCAAGGCCGGCGGGCGTCAGGCCGGTCCAGTCCACCTCGTTGAACTCCACCGCCAGCCGCGGCGGGCCGTCGAGCAGGCGGATGGCATAGGGCACGGGCTGACTGAGGGCGAGGCGCAACTCCACCCCCTCGCCTGCGTCCGAGATCCGCGAGCCCGCGGCATCCACGCGCGCCAGCGCCGACAGCGGCTGCGCCGCCGCCGGTGCGGCCAGCACCAGCCATAGAAGGATCGCGCGGATTAGACTGCTCATCTGCCCTGCTCTTTTGCGCGCCATCCTAGCGCAAGCGGGCCACGCTGGGAACCTGCCGCGGCCACGGGCGCCCATCACGCATGTCTTGCGGCCGCCAGGCCGCGCCGCTGGATCACGCCCCCCGGCGGCTGGCCATGAAGGCCTTGAGCCGCGCCAGCCCCTCGCGGATATCCGCGGTCGCGCGGGCATAGGAAAAGCGCAGCGTGCCCGCCCCGCGGTCGGGGTCGAAATCCAGCCCCGGCGTCACCGCCACCCCGGCCTTTTCCAGGATCTCGGCGGCAAAGGCGCGGCTGTCATCGGTCAGCGCCGAGACATCGGCATAGACGTAAAAGGCCCCGTCGGGCGGCGCGATCTCGGTGAATCCGGCCTCGGGCAGGCCTTCCAGCATCAGGCGCCGGTTCTCGCGGTAGACATCCATGTTGGCCTGCAGTTCCGCGTCGCAGTCCATCGCCGCCAGCGCGGCCAGCTGCCCGGCATGCGAGGGGCAGATGAACATGTTCTGCGCCAGCCGCTCGACCTTGCGGACGTGACCCTCGGGCACCACCATCCAGCCCACGCGCCAGCCGGTCATCGAGAAATACTTGGAGAAGGAATTGATGACATAGACGTCGTCGCTGATCTCCAGCGCGGTGACCGCCTTCTTCTCGTATTCGATGCCGTGATAGATCTCGTCCGAGATGAAGGCCGTGCCGTTCGCGGCGCAGGCCTCGATCAGCGCGCGCATGGCGTCCCGGTCCAGCATCGTGCCCGAGGGATTGGCGGGCGAGGCCACCATCAGACCGGCCAGATCGGCCGGCAGGTCGGCGGGCACCGGCTGTAGCCGGTTCTCGGCCGCGCATTCGATCATCACCGGCTGCATGTCCAGCGCCTTGAGGATCTGCCGGTACGAAGGATAGCCCGGCGCGCCGATCCCCACCTTGTCGCCGGTGTCGAAAAGCGCGGTGAAGGCCAGCAGGAACGCCCCCGACGAGCCCGCGGTCACGATCACGCGCGCCGGGTCCAGATCGACGCCGTACCACTCCTTGTAGAGCCGCGCGATGCGGGCGCGCAGTTCGGGCAGGCCGAGGGCGACGGTGTAACCCAGCGCCTCTTCCTCCAGGGCACCGGCCAGCGCGGCGCGGGCGCCTTCGGGCGCGGGGGTCGAGGGCTGGCCGACCTCCATGTGGATGATGTGGCGCCCGGCCTCCTCGGCCTTGCGGGCGGCCTCCATCACGTCCATCACAATGAAGGGATCGACCTCGCCGCGCCTTGAACTCCGCATGTAACCCTCCGTAGACTGCGCCTGTTTGTGCCGCTTTCTCCCAGCGCGAGGGCCCGTCGTCAATGCCAGCTTTCCCCGTCCTGTCCCGGCTGTTCGCCGCGATGACGCTGCTGGCCGCGCTGGTGCTGGCGCCGGTGGCGCGCGCCCAGTCCCTGGTCCGCGACGCCGAGATCGAATACGCCCTGCGCGAGCTGCTGTCGCCGGTGGCGGGCGCCGCGGGGATCCCGGTGTCGCAGCTCAGGGTGATGGTGATCAACGACAGCACGCTCAACGCCTTCGTGGTCGACGGGCGCACGATCTTCGTTCATTCCGGGCTGGTCCTGAAACTCGACCGCGCCGAGGAACTCCAGGCGGTGATCGCGCATGAGCTGGCGCATATCGCCAACGGCCATATCACGCGCCGGCTGACCAACCTGCGCGGCGCCAATTCGGTGGCCGCGATGGGCACGGCGCTGGCGCTGGGGCTGGCGGCCTCGGGCAACGGCAAGGCGGCGGCGGGGCTGGCCGTCGGCGCGCAATCCTCGGCGCAGCGGGTGTTCTTTTCTCATACCCGGGCCGAGGAATCCTCGGCCGACCAGGCCGGTGTCCGCTACATGGCGCGCGCCGGCGTGGACCCGCAGGCGATGGTCGACGTGCTCGACATCTTCCGCGGGCAGGAGGCGCTGCGCCCGGGCCGGCAGGACCCCTATGTGCGCACCCACCCGCTGACCGCCGACCGGCTGCGGGCGATGAAGGGCTACGCCGCCGCCTACGGCAAGGAGGCGCGCGACGACCCGGCGGCCGACTACTGGTTCGCCCGCGCCCGCGGCAAGCTGGGGGCGTTCCTGCAGAACTCGAACTACACGCTGCGCAAGGTCGGCAAGGCGGACAAATCCGACATCGCCGTGATGCGGCGCGCCATCGCCTATCACCGCCGCCCCGACACCGACCGGGCGCTGGCCGAGGTGAACCGGCTGGTCGCCATGCGCCCCAAGGACCCCTATTACCAAGAGCTCAAGGGCCAGATCCTGCTGGAATCGCGGCAATTCCCCGCCGCGGTCAGCGCCTATGGAAAGGCCGTCAAAATGGCCCCGCGCGAGGCGCTGATCCTGGCCGGATACGGCCGGGCGCTGCTGGCGCTGAAAACCGGCGACGGCAACCGCCGCGCGCTGGCGACGCTGGAAAAGGCCCGCGCGCGCGACCCGCATGACCCGCGGATGCTGCGCGACCTGGCGGTCGCCTATGCGCGAGCCGGAAACAACGGCATGGCGTCGCTCGCCACGGCCGAACGCTATGCGCTGATGGGCCGGCTGAATGACGCCGGCACCCATGCCAAGCGCGCCTCGGACCTTTTGCCGCGTGGATCCGCGGGTTGGCTTCGGGCGCAGGATGTGTTGAGTGCGGCAGAGGCCGCAGCAAAACGGAGATAATGCTGATGATCCGAAAGACCCTCGCCGGTGCCGCTCTGGCGCTGAGCTTCGCCGCCCCGGCCATGGCCACCGATATCGTGGAAATGACCGAGGCCGAGCGCACCGCCTTCCGCCAGGAAGTGCGCGCCTACCTGCTGGAGAACCCCGAGGTCCTGATGGAGGCCATCGCCGTCCTGGAGCAACGCCAGGAACAGGCCGCGGCGATGCAGGACGAGCAGCTGGTCAAGACCAACGCCAAGGAGATCTTCGAGGACGGCTATTCCTGGATCGGCGGCAACCCCGAGGGCGACCTCACCATCGTGGAGTTCAGCGACTACCGCTGCACCTATTGCCGCAAGGCCCATCCCGAGGTCGAGGAACTGCTGAAATCGGACGGCAACATCCG
>Ga0207799_100445_pt1 | contig 15898 bp, 14 predicted proteins | sample TtanPargueraPR_4_FD_187742 | JGI IMG/M metagenome (GOLD analysis project Ga0207799, IMG submission 187742) | Aerobic enrichment media microbial communities from Bioluminiscent Bay, La Parguera, Puerto Rico - Tt and M2 (SPAdes) | ecosystem: Environmental > Aquatic > Marine > Unclassified ...
TCGTCCTGCGCCTCCAGATGCCTGGCCAGCGGGTGGTCGGGCGAGATGCCCACGAACGACGCGCCCATCAGCGTGTCGGGCCGGGTGGTGTAGACCTCGATCCGGTCGTGCCCCTCGGGGCCGTCGATCAGCGAGAACGCCATCTGCAACCCGCGCGACTTGCCGATCCAGTTGCGCTGCATCAGCTTCACCTTCTCGGGCCAGTCGTCGAGCCCGTCCAGCGCCGCCAGCAGCTCCTCGGAGAAATCGGAGATCTTGAAGAACCACTGGGTCAGCTCGCGCCGCTCCACCTCGGCGCCCGAGCGCCAGCCACGCCCGTCCACGACCTGCTCGTTGGCGAGAACGGTCATGTCCACCGGGTCCCAGTTCACCACGGCGCTCTTGCGGTAGACCAGCCCGGCATTCAGCATGTCGATGAACATCGCCTGCTGCTGGCCGTAGTATTCCGGGTCGCAGGTGGCGAATTCGCGGGACCAGTCGATGGACAGGCCCAGGGGCTTCATCTGGCCGCGCATGTCGGCGATGTTGCCATAGGTCCAGTCCTTGGGATGGCCGCCCCGCTCCATCGCTGCGTTCTCGGCGGGCATGCCGAAGGCGTCCCAGCCCATCGGGTGCAGCACCGAGAACCCGCAGGACGCCTTGTAGCGCGCCACCACGTCGCCCATCGTGTAGTTGCGCACATGTCCCATGTGGATGCGGCCCGAGGGATAGGGAAACATCTCAAGCACGTAATATTTCGGCCTGCTCTCATCGCGGCGGGCGGTGAAGGTGCCGGCCTTTTCCCAGGCGGCTTGCCATTTCGGCTCGATCTCGCGGGGCTCAAAACGGGACATGTTGCGGGTCCTTGTCATTCAAACGCCGGGCGCAGGGCCCGGCGTGGTGATACTTGCGGTGCGCGGGGGCGTAAAGCCTCAGAGCTTGCTGTCCTGGATGCGCAGCTGCCGCGCGCGGGTCAGAATCGCGTCCTCGACGGCGCGCACGGTGTCGGGGCTGACGGCGCCTCCGCGGGAGGCGAGCGCAACCTTCAGCGAGCGCGCGTCCAGCGCCGGGTCCTGCACATAGACGGTGGCGCGGTAGGCGCGGCCGCCGCCCGGCGGCGTGCCGTAGCCGGTCACGATGACGCCCGAGAACGGATCGACCGATTGAATCGGCAGGAAGTTCAGCACCTCGAGCGAGGCCTTCCACAGGTACTTGTTGACCTCGACCGTGGTGTTGGGGTCGTCGCGCTGGGTGAACAGATCCCAGATGGTTTCGCGGTCCCGGTTCTGGGCGATCGGCGTGTTTTCGCGCTGACGTTCGATATTTTCCTGCCGGGCGCGCTCTTGCTCGGCGCTGCGGGGGGCCGAGCCGGCGAACGGGTTGCCACTGCCGATTCCGCCACAGGCGCCCAGTGTCAGGGCGACGACAGTGAGAATCGTCATGCGTGCCGAGCTGTGGAAGGTCATGCGTCACCTGCCCCCTTTAAAACCTGTCCGATCTCTATCCGAGGCCGGAAAAGGGAACAAGGCTTTTCCCCTTGGGCCAAGGGGCGCCCCCTTTGGGGGGCGTGCCCCGGCGGTGTGGCAAAGCTGCATCAATTTGGGGCGCAGTGCGGAGGGCTGGGGAGGGTTTCTTGCATTCCAGAGGCCAAAGAGCGACACAGCAGCATACTCAGTTCGGACGTGCCGGCCTGAGGTGCACCTTTTAACGAATGAGGGAAAACCATGAAAAAGGTTCTCTTTGCTACGACCGCCCTGGTCGCTTCGGCTGGCTTCGCGTCTGCCGAGATCTCCATCTCGGGCTTCGCCGAAATGGGCGTGACCGGCGGTGACTACTACGGCGTTGGCGCCGACGACCTGCAGTTCCACAACGACATCGGCATCAACGTCGACATGTCGGGTGAAACCGATGGCGGCCTGACCTTCGGCGCCCACATGGAGCTGGACGACACCAACGGTGCCGGCGCCATCAACGGCCACTGGGCCGCTGACAACGAGTCGGTCTTCATCTCGGGCGCCTTCGGCACCCTGACCCTGGGCGAAACCGACGGTGCTTTCGACAAGCGCCTGAAGGAAGTTGCTCTGGCCGGTGGCTCGATCGCTGACGACGAGACCATCCACGCTGGCTACAACGGCAACAGCGGCCTGGACGGCAGCCAGGACAACCAGATCCTGCGCTACGACTACACCTTCGGCGACTTCGGCTTCTCGGCCTCGCTGGAGCAGGACTCCAACGGCGCTGGCTCGGATGACATCTGGGGCGTGGGCGTGTCCTACAACGCCGACATGGGCGGCATCGGTCTGGGCTTTGGCCTGGGCTACCAGACCAACTCGATCAACGACGTGGTTGGTGTTTCGCTGGCCGCTGACTTCGGCAACGGCTTCGAAGCTGCTGTGAACTACAGCGACCTGGACGGCGTGGTCGTCAACGGCATGCCCACCGACAGCCACATCGGCGTCGGCGTTGCCTACTCGATGGACGCTCTGACCGTCGCAGCCAACTGGGGTGAATACGACTACGTTGGTGCCGGCAGCCAGGACGGCTACGGCCTGGTCGTCAACTACGACCTGGGTGGCGGTGCCACCGTTGTTGCCGGCTACGGCGACGGCGACTACGACGCGTCGTACTCGCTGGGTCTGTCGCTGTCCTTCTAATTCAGAAGACAGAGTCAATCAGGGAAGAGCGGGCCTTGTGCCCGCTCTTTTCTTTTGTGCGGTGACGTTCGACAATCGGCCCCTGCCATGCTAGCCAGCGCGCAGGAATATCTCGCAAGGACGTGGCCGATGCTCCCGCTCAATCCCAACCAGGTCAAACCGCTGTACCAGGAGGCGCTGAAGCTGCAATCCAAGGGCCAGCTGGACGCCGCCGAGCAGCGCTATCGGACCATTCTGGGCGTGGCGCCGAAACTGGCCGAGGTCCATTTCCAGCTGGGGCGGATCGCCGCCACCCGCCAGAACTACGAAGAGGCGCTGGCCCATCTGACCCGCGCGCGCGACCTGAAGCCGGGTGAACCCGCGATCTGGCAGCAGATGGCCGAGGTCGTGGCCGCCACCGCCGATCCCGCGCGCAGCCGCGTCTTTCTGCAACAGGCGAAATCCGCGCGCCTGCCGACCAAGTTGCTGCTGACCCTGCAGCAGCGGCTGGCGCCGCGCAAGGCCAGCTCGAAGGTCGCGATCGGCAATGCCCGCCCGCAGGATATCCAGCAGGCGATCGACCTGCTGCGCAGGGGCCAGCCCGCCGCCGCCGAGGCCAAGGTCCGCGCGCTGCTGGCGAAGCATCCGAAACTGGCGATCCTGTTCAATATCCTTGGCAGCGCGCAGGCCGCGCAGGGCAAGACGGCCGAGGCGCGCGCTGCCTTCGAGACCGCGCTGAAACTGGACCCCGATTATGGCGAGGCCCGCGATGCCTATGGGCGCCTGCTGATGCGCACGGGCGATCTCGATGGGGCCCTCGCTGCCTTCCGCCGGGTGCTGAAGGACTTGCCGGACCATGTGCCGGCGCTGGGCAACCTCGGCCTGGCGCTCTGCGCCAAGGGCGAGGCCGAGGCCGGGGTGGTCGCCTTGCGCCAGGCCCTGGAACGCAATCCGCGCCAGCCCGAGATTCGCCTGGCGCTGGGAACCAACCTGGTCACGGCCAAGGATGCGCCCGAGGCGGTGGCGGTTCTGCGCGAGGCGCTGGCGCAGGGCGACGACCGGCCCGTCGTCCACATGCGCCTGGCCGAGGCGCTGGGCCGCGCCGGCGAGCGCGAGCAGGCGCTTGCGGAATTCGAGGTTGCCCTGGCCAAGGCCCCCGACTGGGCCGGGGGCCACGCCGCGCGCGCCCTGTACCTGCAGTCGCTGGGAGAGTTCGACGCTGCCGAGCAGGGCTTTCGCAAGGCAATCGAACTGGAGCCTGAAAACGGCGAGCATTACCGCACCTTCGGCGCCACGTACCGCTTCACCGCCGATGATCCCCTGCTCGCGCAGATGGAGCGCTATTTCGAGGATCCTTCGATCTCGGATGCCAGCCGCATGCAGTTCGGATTCGCGCTGGCCCGCGCGATGGAGCAGATCAAGGCCCATGACCGGGTCTTCCATTACCTGCGCCCGGCCAACGAGCTGATGACGCAGCGCTATCCTTTCGACATGGCCGCGCGCGAACGCACGGTGGCCGGCACCAGGGCCGCCTTTGCCGGTACCGATTTCACCGCCCGCCGGATCGAGGGCGCCACCGATTACGCCCCGATCTTCGTCACCGGAATGCCGCGCTCGGGCACCACGCTGGTCGAGCAGATTCTCGCCAGCCATTCCGAGGTGACCGGCCTGGGCGAGGTGGGGTACGCGGTGCCGCTGATCTCGCGCGCGATGCTGACCCCGGACGGCAAGGATTACGTGCCCTTCGACGCGCTGTCGGACGAGGTGATCCGAGGCTTCGGCGAGGATATCGCCGCGCATCTGCGCGCCCGCGCCCCGGACACGCCGCGCGCCACCGACAAGTCGATCCAGACCTATATGATGATGGGCGCGATCAAGCTGGCCATGCCCAACGCCCGCTTCGTTCTGGTCCGGCGCGACCCGCGCGACCTGCTGTTCTCGATCTACAAGAACTTCTTCCGCGAGGGCACGCATACCTATGCCTACGACCTGCCCACGCTGGGCCGCTATTACCGGCTGTTCGAGGAAATGGTCGCCTTCTGGCGCGAGAAGCTGCCGGGCGGATTCCACGAGATCCAGTACGAGGAACTGGTCGCCAACCCCGAGGGCGAGACGCGCAAGCTGCTGGCGGCCTGCGGTCTGGAGTGGCAGGATCAGTGTCTGTCCTTCCACGAGAACAAGCGCCAGGTCACGACGCTGAGCGTGCACCAGGTGCGCCAGCCGCTCTATGCCTCGTCCATGGCGGCGTGGAAGCGTTATGAAAAAGAACTGGCGCCGCTGATCGAGGCGCTGGGCGACGTCGTTTGAGGAGCAGCAGATGGGACTGACGGAGATCAAGGAGCGGATCGCCAAGGCCGAGAAGGAGGCCGGGCGCGCGCCCGGCTCGGTGACGCTGATCGCGGTGTCCAAGGTGCAGCCGCTGGAGCGGGTCGAGGCGGTGCTGGAACAGGGCCAGCGCATCTTCGGCGAGAACCGCGTGCAGGAGGCGGCCGGCAAATGGCCCGCGTTCAAGGAGCGCTTCGACGGGGTCGAGCTGCACCTCATCGGCCCCCTGCAGACCAACAAGGCGCGCCAGGCGATGGAGCTGTTCGACGCCATCCACTCGGTAGACCGGCCGAAACTGGCGAAAACGCTCGCCCGGCTGGCGCAGGAACTGGGGCATTGCCCGGACCTGTTCCTCCAGGTCAACACCGGCGAGGAGCCGCAGAAGGCGGGGATCCTGCCGGACGAGGCCGACGATTTCATCGCCGAATGCCGGGCGCTGAATCTGCCCATCCGCGGGCTGATGTGCATCCCGCCGGTGGAGGAGGAGCCGTCGCTGCATTTCGCCTTGCTGGCCAAGATCGCCGCGCGCAACGGGCTGGAAGGCCTGTCGATGGGCATGAGCGGCGATTTCGAGCGGGCGATCGCGCTGGGGGCCACGCATGTGCGTGTGGGCTCGGCCATTTTCGGTGAGCGCAGCGCCGGCTGAGATGGCTGGAACTGAGTATTTTCGCCAAGAAGAAGGGGGCGCTCAGGCGACGATCAGCCGGGCCCCGGGCGTGATGCGCCGTGCCACCCACAGCAGGTGGTCGCGGCGGAGCGCGATGCAGCCTTCGGTCGGGTGGTGCGGTTTGCGCCATTGGTGGACGAAGATGGCCGAGCCGCGCCCTTTTTCGGAGCGGGGCCAGTTCCAGTCTGTGATCAGCACAAGGTCGTAGAGCGGATCGGCGCGGCGCAGATGCTCGTGGCTGAAGGGGTGCGGCGCGCGGACCAAGTGGTTGTAGTCGGGGTCTGCCCCGTCATCCGACCACAGGTCGCGCGGGCCGATGGGCCGGGCCCATTCGGCGGGGCGGGCCATGCGGTCGGGCCGGTAGAGCATCCCCACGATGCGGTGCGTGCCCACCGGCGTCGCCCCGTCGCCTTCACGTTTGTCGGTGGTGATCCCGCCGCGCCCGATCGAACAGGGCAGGCGCCGGCCCAGGAATCGCAGGCCCATGGGGGTGAGCACCAGGTCGGCCGGGCTCACAGCAGGTGCCCCGATTTGCGTTTCTTGGTGGCCAGATAATGGGCGTTGAAACGGGTGTGTCCCACCTTCAGCGGCACGCGTTCGGTGACGGCGATGCCGTGTTCCTCCATCCGCTCGACCTTGGCGGGGTTGTTGGTCATCAGGCGGACCGCCGAAAAGCCCATCTCGCGCAGGATCTCGGCGCCGATGCGGAAATCGCGCTCGTCATCCTCGAAGCCGAGGCGGTGGTTGGCCTCCACCGTGTCGAAGCCCTGATCCTGCAGCGAATAGGCGCGCATCTTGTTGGCCAGCCCGATGCCGCGCCCCTCCTGGTTGAGATAGAGCAGCACGCCCGCGCCCTCTTCGCCCATCTGGGCCAGGGCCGCGCGCAACTGCGGGCCGCAGTCGCATTTCAGCGAGCCCAGAACGTCGCCGGTAAAACAGGCCGAGTGCAGCCGCGCCAGCACCGGCTTGTCGCGCGGAGGCGTGCCGATCTCGATCGCGTAATGCTCTTCGGCGCCGTCCTCGGGGCGGAAGATGTGCAGCCGGCCGGCCTCGGCGGCCTCCATCGGCAGGCGGGCGTCGGCCACGGGGAAAAGCGGGCTGGTCTCGTCCAGCACGGCGCGGGCGGCGGTGGCGCTGAGGCAGGTCAGGCCGAAACGGGCGGCGAGCGCCGGGCCGTCCTCGACCTCTAGCAGCAGGGCGGCGGGCAGCAGGCGCGCGGCCTTGGCGATGGCGATGGCGGTGCGGGCCAGCGTCTCGTCGCCGCCGCGCAGGGTCTGCAGCGGGCCCTTCATCGGCACCTTCAGGTCGTCGGCGGGATCGGCCACGGCCTGGATCCAGGTGCTGCCCACGTCGGCGGGCAGCACGACCCGGGCGACGGCGTCGGAATAGGCGCGCGCCTTCAGCGTTTCGGCCCGGCGCGGGGTGATGGCCAACACCGGCGCGCCGCCGAGCCCGCGGATGTCGGACAGCCGCTCGTCATCCAGCGTCTCGGCCGCGGCGACCAGCGCGGCGCCCCCTTCACCCGTCAGAACGACGGGCACGCCCATGCGCAGATCGGCGCGGGCGCGGGCCAGCAATTCGACGATATTGGGAAGAAGGCTCATGGGATCCTGCAACAAAAGACCCGCCTGATGTAGGCCAGACCGAAGGGAAATGAAACATTTGCCGGACATCTGACACGTCCGCGTGAGATATTCACAGCAAATCTTGCAGCCCGGGCATGACGGGAACATCTCTTGTCCAGCAAACGGAAGGGAGGGCCACATGGGCAACCTGAAGAAGATCCTGCTTGTCGATGACGACGACGACCTGCGCGAGGCGCTGAGCGAACAGCTGGTCATGACCGAGGATTTCGACGTGTTCGAGGCCGGCTCCGGCTCGGAGGCGATGGAGAAGGCCAAGGCCGGGATCTACGACCTGGTGATCCTCGACGTGGGCCTGCCCGACACCGACGGGCGCGAGCTGTGCCGGCTGATGCGCAAGCAGGGCGTCAAATGCCCGGTCCTCATGCTGACCGGCCATGACAGCGATTCCGACACCATCCTGGGGCTGGACGCGGGCGCCAACGACTACGTGACCAAGCCGTTCAAGTTCCCCGTCCTGCTGGCCCGCATCCGCGCCCAGCTGCGCCAGCACGAACAGTCCGAGGACGCGGTGTTCCAGCTTGGGCCCTACACGTTCAAGCCGGCGATGAAGATGCTGATCGACGAGGCCGACCGCAAGATCCGCCTGACCGAGAAGGAAACCAACATCCTGAAATACCTCTACCGCGCGACCGAGGGCGTGGTGCCGCGCGACGTGCTGCTGCACGAGGTCTGGGGCTACAATGCCGGCGTCACCACCCACACGCTGGAGACCCATATCTACCGCCTGCGCCAGAAGATCGAGCCCGATCCGTCGAACGCGCGGCTGCTGGTGACCGAAAGCGGCGGATATCGTTTGGTGGCGTGACTTGTATTTCCCGGAATTTGAACCAGATCAAATAAGAGCCGCCGAACAAATGGTATGGTCAGACAAGTTCCCGCGCATGTCCGGGTGACGACATGCACCTCCCTGTTGGACTGGTCCGGGCCCTTGGCCCGGACCTTTTTTCTTGTCGGGTGTGGGGCGCTGCCGCAGATTGCCTCGCCTGCAACGGGCGGGTTGAGGACGCCGCGCAACGGGCCTAGTTTGGCCCGAGTTCACTGAGGATCGACCCTGCCCATGCCCTTCACCCTTGCCACCTGGAACATCAACTCCGTCCGCCTGCGCGAGGCGCTGGTCTGCAAGCTGCTGCAGCAAGAGGCGCCCGACGTTCTGTGCCTGCAGGAATGCAAGAGCCCGGTCGACAAGATCCCGCTCGAGGCATTCCGCGAACTGGGCTACGGCCATATCGTGGCGCGCGGGCAGAAGGGCTATAACGGGGTGGCCATCCTGTCGCGCCTGCCGCTGGAGGATGCGGGCGAGTTCGATTTCGCCGGCCTCGGCCATGCCCGCCACGTTGCGGCGCGGCTGGAGAACGGCACCGTGATCCACAATTTCTACGTCCCCGCGGGCGGCGACGTGCCCGACCGCGAGGTGAACGAGAAATTTGGCCAGAAGCTCGATTACCTGACCGACATGCGCGACTGGTTCCGCGACAACCGGCCGGAGAAATCCATCCTCGTGGGCGACCTGAACATCGCCCCGCGCGAGGATGACGTCTGGGGTCACAAGCAGCTGCTGAAGGTGGTCAGCCACACGCCGATCGAGGTGGAGCATCTGGGCGACGTGATGGAGGCGGGCGGCTGGTCCGACGTGACCCGAGCCGATATTCCCGAGGGCCAGCTCTATAGCTGGTGGAGCTACCGCGCCCGCGACTGGGATGCGGCGGACAAGGGCCGGCGGCTCGATCACGTCTGGGCCTCGCCCGATATCGCGGCCGCGGCGCATGGCTCGCGCATCCTGCGCGACGCGCGCGGATGGGAGAAACCCAGCGACCACGCGCCGGTCTTTGCGACATTCGATCTGTGACTTCGCCCTTGGGTTTTTCGCTTGCTGCGCACATATAGGGCGCAAACGACCTGACAAAGGGAACGGACATGCTGGAATTCGGTGGAAGTGACGCAGCACCGGCTGCGGGCGATCTGATCAAGGAAATCTCGGAAGCGACCTTCATGCAGGACGTCGTCGAAGCCTCGAAAGAGGTGCCGGTGATCGTCGATTTCTGGGCGCCGTGGTGCGGCCCGTGCAAGGCGCTGGGCCCGGCGCTGGAAAAGGCGGTGACCGAGGCGGGCGGCAAGGTGCGCATGGTCAAGGTCAATGTCGACGAGAACCAGGGCATCGCGGCGCAGCTCCGCATCCAGTCGATCCCGACGGTCTATGCCTTTTTCGAGGGCAAGCCGCTGGACGGGTTCCAGGGCGCGCTGCCGGAAAGCGAGATCAAGGCCTTCATCGACCGCGTGGCGGGCGCTGCCGGTGACGGCGGTCTGGCCGAGGCGGTCGAGGCGGCCGAGCAGATGCTGGCCGAGGGCGCGGCGGCCGACGCCGCCCAGACCTTCGCCGCCATCCTGGGTGAAGAGCCCGAGAATGCCGCGGCCTTCGGCGGGCTGATCCGCGCCCATCTGGCCGCCGGCCAGACCGAGCAGGCCGAGCAGCTCTTGGCCGGGGTCCCCGCCGCCATTGCCGGCGCCCCCGAGGTCGAGGCCGCCAAGGCGCAGCTTGAACTGTCCAAGCAGGCCGCCGATGCCGGCCCCGTGGCCGAACTGCGCGCCGCGGTCGAGGCCGACCCGGACAACCACCAGGCCCGCTTCGACCTGGCGCAGGCGCTCTATGCCAATGGCGAGACCGAAGAGGCCGTGAACGAACTGCTGGAGCTGTTCCGCCGCGACCGCGAATGGAACGACGGCGCCGCCAAGGCGCAACTCTTCACCATCTTCGACGCGCTCAAGCCGCAGGACCCGGTCGTTCTGGCCGGCCGGCGCAAGCTGTCGTCGATGATCTTTGCCTGATCGGCCGGGCGGACTAGGTTGAAACGCATGTTCTCAACCGCTGACCTGCCCGACACGATCCCTGTGTTCCCGCTGCCCGGGGCGCTCTTGCTGCCCCGGGCGCGGTTGCCCCTGCATATCTTCGAGCCGCGCTACCTGGCCATGCTGGAGGACGCGCTGAAGACGCCCGAGCGGCTGATCGGGATGATCCAGCCGGCCGAGGGCCCGGCGGGGGCCGAGAAGAAGCTCCATGCCATCGGCTGTGCGGGTCGCGTCACCGCCTTTTCCGAGACCGAGGACGGGCGCTACATGATCACCCTGACGGGGATCTCGCGTTTTCGCATCCTGAACGAGGCGACCGGCTTCAGCCCCTATCGCAAGGCCGATGTCTCGTGGAGCGGGTTCGAGCGCGACCTGGGCGGCCCCGAACACGACCCCTGTTTCGACCGGGCGCGCTTCATGCCGCTTCTGTCGCGCTATTTCGAGGCGATGGACCTGTCGACCGACTGGGACAGCCTGAAAGAGGCCGAGGACGAGTTGCTGATCAACTCGCTCTCCATGCTTTGCCCGTTCGAGCGTGAAGAGAGGCAGGCGCTCTTGGAGGCGCCTTCGCTGGTGACGCGGCGCGAGACGCTGGTTACCCTACTGGAATTCGCCCTGCGCGGCGGCAGCAACGAAGAGACGATGCAATGAGTGACGACACACCCGAGGCCCGCCGCGAGATCGCCTTTGACCGCCGCATGCTGGAGGCGCTGGTCTGCCCGGTCACCCAGGGCGTGCTGAGCTATGACGCCGAGCGGCAGGAACTGGTCTCGCAGGCCGCGCATCTGGCCTTCCCGATCCGAAACGGCATCCCGATCATGCTGGTCGACGAGGCGCGCAAGCTCGACTGAGCGTCAGAGCGGGCGGCCTGTCATCAGCCGCGGCAACTCGCCGCCCAGCCCCGCGGCCTCGCGGATAAAGCGGCGGCGCAGGCCGGGCATGGCGTTGACCACCCCCATCCCGAGATCGCGCGCCGCGCGCAGCAGCGGGTTGTCGTTCGAGAACAGCTTGTTGAACGCATCGGTCGCCGCGGCCAGCGTGGCCGTGTCCCAGCGCCGCCAGCGCTGGTAGCGTTCCAGCACGTCGATGGCGCCGATATCCTCGCCCCGGCGATGCGCCTTCACGATCACTTCGGCCAGTGCGCCCACGTCCCGCAGCCCCAGGTTCAGCCCCTGTCCCGCGATCGGGTGCACCCCGTGCGCCGCATCCCCCACCAGCGCCAGCCGCGGCGCCACGAAGGCGTTGGCCAGGGTCAGGTTCAGCGGATAGCTGAATCGCGTGCCTTCCAGGTGGATCTCGCCCAGGAAATCGCCGAATCGCGGGCGCAGCGCGGCCAGGTAGCCCGCGTCATCCATCGCCTGGATGGCGGCGGCGTTCTCATGCGTCTCGCTCCACACGATCGAGCAGCGGTTGCCGGGCAGCGGCAGGATGGCCAAGGGCCCCGGCGGCATGAAGAACTGGTGCGCGATGCCGTTATGCGGCTTTTCGTGCCCGATGGCGCAGACAAGGGCGGTCTGGCCGTAATCCCAGCCGGTGCGCTTGATCCCGGCGCGTTCCGCCACGCCGCTCTTGCGCCCATCGGCGCCCACCAGCAGCGCGGCGGTCAGGTCCTTGCCCGAGGCGAGCGTCACCGTCACCTCGCCCGGCTGGACGTCCTGCGCGACCACCGTTTCGCCCGACAGATGCGTGATGTTCGGCTCGTCCGCCATCGCCTGCAGCATGGCGTGGCGCAGGTAGCGATCCTCGATCATGTAGCCCATCGGGCCTTCCTCGATCTCGGCATGGTCGAATTCCAGCACGAAGGGCGAGGGGCCCATCCCGGCATGCCCGTCGCTGGCCTTGATGCCCAGGATCGGCTGCGCCTTGTCCGCCAGCCCCTGCCACAGCCCCAGCGCCCGCAACAGCCGCTGCGACGCCAGCGCCAGCGCATAGGCGCGGCCGTCGAATTCCGCGTCGTCGCGGGTTTCCAGGGGCAGGGCGTCGATCACCGTCACGCTCAGCCCGTTCTGGGCCAGGGCAAGGGCCAGTGCGGGCCCGTTCAGCCCGCCGCCCACGATCAGCACGTCGGAATCATGTGTCATGATCCTCAATATGATTGTGCGGGTGGGATTGTCCATGTGTTGCGCTGCCGCTACCGTCGGCGCGCAACAAACGGAGGGCGGTGATGAGCACGGATTGGCTGAAAATGACGGCGGCAGAGCTGGGGCGCGGGATCGGCGCGGGCGAGATCGACCCCGTGGCGCTGTGCGAGACCTATCTGGAGGCGATCGCCGCCCATGCCGAATCCGGCCGCATCTATGCCCGCACCATGCCCGAGCGCGCCCGGGCCGAGGCCGCGGCGGCCGCCGAACGCGCCAGGGCCGGGCACCGGCTGGGGCCGCTCGACGGCGTGCCGATCTCGTGGAAGGACCTGTTCGACACCGCCGGCGTGGCGACCGAGGCGGGCTCGGCCCTGCTGGAGGGCCGCGTGCCCGACCGCGATGCCGAGGTGCTGCGCAACGCCACCGCCGCGGGGCTGGTCTGCCTGGGCAAGACCCATATGTCGGAACTCGCCTTTTCCGGCCTCGGCCTCAACCCGGTGACCGCGACCCCGCCCTGCATAAACGACGCCGGCGCGGTTCCCGGCGGCTCGTCCTCGGGCGCGGCGGCCTCGGTGGCCTTCGGGCTGGCGGCCTGCGGGATCGGCTCGGACACCGGCGGCTCGGTGCGCATCCCCTCGGCCTGGAACGATCTGGTGGGGCTGAAGACCACGCCGGGGCGGGTGTCCTGCGCGGGCGTGGTGCCGCTGGCGGCGAAATTCGACACCGTGGGCCCGCTCTGCCGTTCGGTCGAGGATGCGGCGCTGATGCTGGCCGCGCTCGAGGGCGGCAAGGCGGCCGATCTGCGCGGCGCCACCCTCAAGGGCGCCCGCCTTCTGGTGCTGCGGGACTACGCCCATGATGGCGTGCGCGACGCCCCCCGCGCGGCATTCGAAAGCGCCGTCGAGCGCCTGCAGGCCGCCGGCGCCACGGTGGAACATGCCGACATGCCCGAGGTGGACGAGGCGATGGACCTCGCCCCGATCCTGTTTTCCACCGAGGCCTACGGCACCTGGAAGGATGTGATCGAGGCCGCGCCGGAGAAGATGTTCCCGCAGATCCTGGAACGTTTCCGCTCGGGCGGGGCGTTCTCGGGCGCCGATTACGTCGCGGCCTGGCTGCGGCTGGACGCCCTGCGCGCCGCCTATCTGGAAAAGACCGCCGCCTATGATGCGGTGATCGTGCCCACCGCCCCCATCCTGCCGCCGCAGGTGGATCGGCTGATGAGCGACCACGACTACTACGTCACCGAGAACCTGCTGACCCTGCGCAACACCCGCATCGGCAACCTGATGGGGCTGGCGGGGCTGAGCCTGCCGACCGGCGTGCCCTCCTGCGGCATCATGTTCCTGACCCCGCCGATGAGCGAGGAACGCCTGCTCAGGCTGGGTGCGGCTGCCGAGGCGGCGCTGGCGTAAATGCCACAATCGGGCGGGCCAAGGTCCGGGATTCGCGGGCTTTTTCTGGACCGCCCAAAAAACAGCGGCTATGGTGAGGGAAACGGGGCGAAACGACCCCGATCCCTGAGGCAGACATAGAACGGTCCCCATGACCTTTCCCGAGCGGTTTTCGAACCTGCCAGAATACGCGTTTCCGCGTCTGCGGAGCCTTCTCGACGTGCACGCGCCGGGGGGCGAGGTCATGCATATGACCATCGGCGAGCCCAAGCATGCCTTTCCGTCCTGGGTGGTGCAGATCATCGCCGAGAATGCCGAAGGCTTCGGGAGATACCCGCCGAACGAGGGTTCGCCCGAGCTGCGCGCCGCGATTTCGGACTGGATCGCGCGCCGCTTTGGCGTGAAAACCGACCCCGACACCCAGATCATGGCGCTGAACGGCACGCGCGAGGGGCTGTTCAGCGCCGCCCTCGCACTCTGCCCCGAAGAGGTCCGCAGCCAGCGCCCCGTGATCCTGATGCCGAACCCGTTTTACCAGGTCTACGCCGTGGCCGCTCTCGCCGTGGGGGCCGAGCCGGTCTACGTTCCGGCCGGGCCTGAGACCGGGTTTCTGCCGGATTACGGGGCGCTGAATGCGGATCTGCTGAACCGGGTGGCGATCGCCTATCTCTGCTCGCCGTCGAACCCGCAGGGGGCGATGGCGTCCGAGGGCTACTGGCGCGACCTGATCGCGCTGGCCGAGAAGCACGATTTCCAGGTCTTCGCGGATGAATGCTATTCCGAAATCTACCGCGACGCCGCGCCGGTGGGGGCGCTGCAGGTGGCTGAAGCGATGGGCGCCGATCCGGAACGGGTTGTGATCTTCCATTCGCTGTCGAAGCGGTCGAACCTGCCGGGGCTGCGCTCGGGTTTCGTGGCGGGCGGACCGCAGAGCATCATCCGCATCAAGCAACTGCGCAACTACGCCGGCGCGCCGCTGCCGTTGCCCCTGCAACGGGCGGCCGAAAAGGTCTGGGCCGACGAGGCGCATGTCGAGGAAAACCGCGCGCTCTACCGCGAGAAATTCGAGATCGCGGACGAGATCTTCGCCGGGCTGCCGGGATACATGCCGCCGCAGGCGGGGTTCTTCCTGTGGCTGCCGGTCGAGGATGGCGAGGCCGCGGCGCTGAAGCTGTGGAAAGAGACCGGTGTGCGCGTGCTGCCCGGCGCCTATCTGGCGCGCGAGGTGGACGGCTGCAATCCGGGCAAGGGATTTATCCGGGTCGCCATGGTGGCCCCAAAACAAGAAATGCAGCGCGGGCTGATCACGCTTCGCGACTGCCTCTACGGATAAGGGACAGGAGCAGATGGCATCGTATCAGATGAAACAGCGCGACCCTCTTTTCGATTCCAACATGCAGGCCGTGATCGAGCGGCGCGGCAAGGAATTGCTGGGCCTCGGCCTGATCGCGCTGGGCGTGCTGGTGGCGATGATGCTGGGCTCCTACGTGCCCGAGGACCCGAGCTGGCTGTCGGCCACCGATGAGCCGGCGGCGAATATGCTGGGCCGCACCGGCGCGATGATCGCCGGGCCGCTCTACATCATCGCAGGCCTGGGCAGCTGGGGGCTGGCCGTGTGCCTGGCGGGCTGGGGCCTGCGCTTCGTGCTGCACCGGGGCGAGGAGCGGGCGGTCGGCCGGCTGATCTTTGCCCCGATCGCGATCGCGCTGGGGTCCGTCTATGCCTCGACGCTGGTCCCGTCCGAGGCCTGGACCCACAGTTTCGGGCTGGGCGGCCTGTTCGGCGACACGGTTCTGGCGGCGATCCTGAACATCCTGCCCATGGGCGCGGCGCTGGGACTGAAGCTGATGGCGTTCCTGGCCGGCGTGGCGCTGGTGGCGATGGCGCTGTTCGTGCTGGGTTTCGACGGGCGCGAGCTGCGGTCGACCGGGCGGTTCCTGCTGGTGGGCATGATCGTGGCCTATGGCGGCCTGATGACCCTTCTGGGCCGGGGCGCCTCGGGCGCCGTGCAGGGCGCGCAGGCCTGGCAGGCCCGCCGTCAGTCCCGCCGCGAGGCGGTGATCGACGATGACGAACCCTTCGACGAGGCCGAATACACCCCCGCGCCGCTCTCCGCGCCCGAACCGCGCGCCAAGCCCGGGCTGCTGGCCCGGGTGCCCGGCCTGATCAAGCGCGCCCCCGATCCCGAGCCGGAACTGGTGGAGCCCGAGTTTTCGCCCGAGGAGCCGGTTCCGTCGGTTTCCGAGGACCGGATCAAGGCCAAGATCGCCGATGTCATCAAGTCGCGTGCGCGCCAGCAGCAAAGCCTGCAGGTCCGCCGGCCCGAGCC
>Ga0207799_100446_pt1 | contig 15887 bp, 13 predicted proteins | sample TtanPargueraPR_4_FD_187742 | JGI IMG/M metagenome (GOLD analysis project Ga0207799, IMG submission 187742) | Aerobic enrichment media microbial communities from Bioluminiscent Bay, La Parguera, Puerto Rico - Tt and M2 (SPAdes) | ecosystem: Environmental > Aquatic > Marine > Unclassified ...
TTCGACGAAGGCGTATTTCAGCCGCGTGCCGAAATTGATCTTCGACAAACCCGTCTTTTGCAGGACCAGGAGGTCGTCATCCGTCACCCCCGACGATCCGTGCAGGACCAGCGGCACCGTGGTCACCGCGCTCAGCGCCTTGACGATGTCGTGACGGATCGGCGCTTCCTGCTTCTGCATGCCGTGGCAGGTCCCGACGGCGACGGCCAGGGCGTCGACCTTCGTCATCTCGATGAACTTCACCGCCTCGTCGGGTTCGGTGAAGATCGCTTCCTGCTCCTCGCCTTCCTCGCCGCGTCCGATGCTGCCGAGTTCGGCCTCCACCGAAACGCCGACGGCCTGGGCGTAGTTGACCACCTCTTGCGTGTTGGCGGCGTTTTCGGCGAACGGCAGCTGCGAGCCGTCATACATGACCGAGGTGAAGCCCGAATGGATCGCCCGGTAGATCAGGCTCTTGTCGGAAGCGTGATCCAGATGCAGCACCACCGGGATGTCCACCCGCGCCGCGATCTTGGCGACGCTGGCGGAGATCAGGTCGAGACCAAGATGCTTCACGCAGCTGCCGGAGGCCATGAGGATGACCGGGCTTTTGAGTTCGGCGGCGGCGTTGACCGTGGCGACCGCATTGTCGACGGTCCAGAAATTGAAGGCCGGGACCGCCCAGTTTTCGGCATAGGCGCGGTCGACGACGGGCTTCAGGTATTCCAGTGGCATCGTTGCTATCCTTTCTTCGGGCGAATCTTGCCGGCCAGGGCGCCGAAATCCTGGGCGCTGAGTTCGCGGTAGCGCTGGTAAAGCTCTTCCAGCTGGGGGGAGAGGCGCGAATCCGGATCGATGGTCCGGCAATTCATCCGCCGCTTCACGGCGGTGACGGTTTCGGGGCTTCCAGAAGCGTCCATGGCGGCGATCGCGGCGCCGAGGGCCGAAAGCTCGGAGATCTGCGGGACGTGGATCGGCAGGCCGAGCATCGAGGCCTTCCAGCGCAGCAGCACGTCGTTGCGCGTCGGTCCGCCGCCGGATATCCACCAGAACGGCGGGCCGATCAGGCTCTTGAAGCCGTCCAGGCTGAACCGCGCCAAAGCCGCGTAATAGCCGTAGATCGTCTGCAGCATCCGGGCCGGGCCGACGTTCATGTCGGGGCAGAGCAGGGCCATGCCGAGCGTCGATTTGGCGGCGAAGGGATCGCCCCCGATCTGAAGCAGCGGCAGCTCGCCGCAGGTGGTATCCGCCTCGATCTGCCGGTGCAGGGCGTCCAGGTCGCCGAATCCCACGGCCTGCTTCCAGGTTTCGAACACCGATCCGAAATACCGCATGTCGCTGTTCAGGCAGTATTCCCCGCGCCGGCCGCCCATCGAGACGGTCCCGGTCCATGGCATGAAACGGTCTTTCGGCCCCTGGCCGTCGGGGGCGTCTAGGAGGGTCGAGATCAAGGCCGCCGTTCCCATGGAATCGTTCACGACCTGGGGATGTTCCTGGAACAGGCGCAGCAGGCCGTAGAACGCGGTGGCGTGGTCGTGCCCGCCCAATCCGATGGCGATGCCGTCCGCCGTTTCCCCGGCCTTCTTTCCGATGGCGGAGATCGGGTTCAGGGCGAGGTCGAGGCCCAGCTTGTCGAACACATCGGCGGCCCAGTCGAACGCATGGACGTCGTTCATCGCGGTCCGGCTGGCCTGGGACGACTCCCAGATCGGATCGGCCCCGTAAGCGTAGGCGAGCCAGGAGCACACCGGCAGCCAGCAAGGGGTCTCGAGGTTCCGGCAGCGCCGCGACCAGAGGATCTTGAACAGCGAGAAGGTGTAGTCGGGGATGACGCCGCAGCGGTCCCAGGGCAGGTGTTCGGCGATCAGGTCCTGGTGGTCGAGCCAGTCCCGATAGGGCGCCCGCTCGTGCCACATCAGCGGATTGTCCAGCGCCTTGCGGGTCTTCAGGTCGACCGGCACCACGGATTCGCCGATGCTGTCGAAGGCGATCCCCTGAACGGTATGGGTCTTGCGGAATTCCGCGAGGTTGTGATCGACGAATTCGCGGATGCGCGGCAGGTCGAGCTGCGTTACCTCGGATTGAAGGACGGGCGTCGGGCTCGCGGCCAGGCCGACCTGCGCGCCGTCGTCGTCGATCAGGATCGCCTTGATCGTGGTCGTTCCGATATCGAAGCCGGCGAATGCCATCGTCTCACATCTCCTCGATCCGGATCTGCGCCAGGGCGTGCGTGTAGTGATCCCGGGTGAAGAAGCCAGGGCCGTATTCGAGGGTATTGGCGTAGCCGCAGGCGGAGGCGGTCTTCAGGCATTCCTCCAGGGACTGTCCCGTGGCCTGGCCGAGCAGCAGGCCCGCGAAGAACGAATCTCCCGATCCGACCGCGATGTTGCTCTCGGTCCGCAGCAGCGTGGCGCGGACGAAGCGCTCCCCGTCGCAGGCGATCGCGCCCTGCTTACCGTAGGTGATGACGATCAGGCCGGTTCCGGTTTCCTGCATGAAGAAGCGGGTCTGGTGGCGTTCGGTGATGTCGAAGCAGAAGGACTGCTGGAATTCCTCGTTGTTGACCTTGATGACGCTCAGGCCCTTGCGGCCGATGGCCCGCAGCCATTTCGGGCCGATGTCCGCCTTGATGCGGCAGCCACAGCGAAGGGCGATATCGACGAGTTCGGCCAGATGGTCCGGGGTGAAGGTGTTGGGGGTGCTGCCCGACAGCACGATGTCCTGCGGGCCCGCGGCGGCGATCTCGGCGAACCTTTCGAGAAAGCCGCTGATTTCCCGCGGCGACATGTCCGGCCCAGGTTGATTGATGACCTTCATGTCGCCTTTCCAGGCGTACACGACGGCGGTGTTGATGCGCGACCGGCCTTCGATCTTGAATAGGTCGAAGGGCAATCCCTCGCGGCGGCTGGATTGTTCGATGATCTCGCCGGTCAGGCCGCCGACGATGTTCAGGGTGGTGAAGTCGTTATACCCGAGGCCCTTGAGGACGCGTCCGATGTTCAGGCCCTTGCCGTCGACGAACTCGAGCACGCGGTCGCCCCGCTCCACGTTGGTCGTGGTCTGGGGACGGTCCAGTATGACCCAGTTGTCGTAACACGGGTTCAGATTCAGTATCAGCACAGACGGCTCTTTCCCTGTTAGAAAGATTATTTTTTTGTTCTGTGGTTCTTAGTGTTGTGGCGTCGTCAGATCAGGCTGCTTCCATTCTCCGGGTCCAGGGTTTCGTAGATATTCAGCGTCGCGGCGCACAAGGCGGGCATGTAGTCGATGCCCCGAATGAACGCCGGCATCGTCGGGCGGGCGTGCATGACGTATTCCGGAATCCGTTCCGCCGCCGTTTTCATCAGGTGTTCGAGGATTTCGTCGGGGAACAGCCCTGAATAGAGGATGGTGTCGGCGTCCAGCAGGTTGGTCGCGGTGCCCAGGGCCAGGGCCAGCGCGGTGGCGGCCTGATCCAGCCAGTCGGCGAGGCGGGCGTCGGTTTGCCGGAAGCCTTCCAGCAGAACGTCCGGATCGGCCATCTCCGGCCCCAGGTCGCTGACCAGCGCGCGGTAGGAGACGTAGTTCTCCATGCAGCCCTTGGCCCCGCAAACGCAGGGGCGGCCGTCGCGCTCGACGTTGATGTGGCCGACCTCGCCGGCGTTGCGGCTGCTGCCCCGGTGGATGCGTCCGTCGACGATCAGCGCGCCGCCGACGCCGTAACCGATATAGATGTAGATGGCGTTGTTCTGGCATCCCTCGTCGCCGGCCCAGACGCTGTTGGTGGCCATGGCGCTGAAGTTGTTTTCCAGGAAGATCTCGTGGCCGATGCGGCCTTCCAGTTCCTGGACCAACGGATACTCGCGCCATTCCCGGTCCGGGGAGTAGCCGCAGACGCAGCCGTGCTCGACATCGATGGGTCCCATCGCCGCAAGACCGACGCCGAGAACCTCGGCATGGTCGGGCAGGGGCGAAGTGACGTCCCGGTACAGTCCGGTCAGCGTCTCCACCAGTTCGTCCGGATGCGAGATGTCGCCGACCACGACGGATCGCGAGTCTTCCAGCTTGCCGCCGAGGTTGACCAGGGCCGCCTGGAACCGCTGATGGTCGAAATGCAGGCCGACCGTATAGGCGCGGTTTTCGACCAGTTCCAGGCCGATCGAGGGGCGACCGAATTTTCCCGGCTGATTACCACTTTCGCGGATAAAACCTTCGTCCATGAGAAACGAAACGATCGGCGTGACGGCGGGCGCCGTGATGCCGATCTTGCGCGCCAGTGCGGCCCGGGAAATCCCAGGAAACCGTCGGATGTGCTGCAAAGCAAGCAGCCGGTTGTAGCTTCCTGACGCGGTTCTGTTTCGAATCCCCAAGGCGTTTCCCCTGCTCGGGTATCAACCTAAGATATTTGTTAATTTATTTTATTAAGTAAGAGGGAGTCAACGACTTATTTAAGGTCTTTAATTAAGTCGGGTGGAGAGACGCATGGTGGCGGGGAGGGGCTTGCGTGATAGCTGGCGGAAATGCGGCTTTAGAGGGGGCGTTACCACCCCCACCAGGGCTCGTCCTCGGTTTTCAGGTCGTCGGTGGTCCGTGTGAAGAACAGCAGATACACCCAGGACGTTTTGTGGGAATAGCCGAACCTGGGGCTGCTGGAGTCGATCAGGGCGCCTGTCTTGGCGTCGTAGGCGGTGGCGGCGATTTTGACCACGCCTTTCTGCTCGTGCTTCTTGAACAGGGCGATTTCAGGGGTTTCGATCTGACCCGGCAAGGGAAGCTCGATGCTCGGAATCCCCAGCATGTCCTCGGTCTTGTCGATGGAGATGGCGCCGGCGCGCAGTTCCAGGATGACGTCGGCGTCCTCCTTCTTGCCGATCAGGCGCAGGCCCTGTTTCAGCAGGCTGTCGCGGATCGCGCTGATGGCGTACTTGCTGTCGTAACCTTCGAAATTCTGGGTGTCGACAAACACCGTTTTCCCATCGGGGATGCCCACGACCATGCTGTTCGCCGCCCGGTCCACGGCGGTGGAGATCAGCAACTGTTCCGTCGCGGTCCGGTCGGGCAGCGACTGCTGCGACGATGAACAGGCTGTAACGGCCGCAGCCAACGTCGACAGCAATAAGGCTCGGCATTCCGGCAACGCGTGTTCCTTCCTTTTCTTGATCTGGCCTTTTCTTGATCCGGACCAGATGTCTGTGGAGTTGGCGGCCCGGGCAAGGTGCGGTCTCTCCGGGTCACAGAGTGTTCACTGGAGAGTTCCGGCCCCAGCGTATTGGATCGAAAGTGCCGGCGCTGCCTTGTCCACCGGGCGGTGCGGCCGGCTTTCGAGATCGCAATGCCCGGTGGATCGCTCGAGCCAAAAGGAACGCGGATCGATGTCCCAGAAGACCGCTTTGATTACCGGCGTCACCGGCCAGGATGGGGCCTATCTTGCCGAACTCCTGATCGGAAAGGGCTATGCCGTGCACGGCATCAAGCGCCGGTCCTCGTCGTTCAACACCGGCCGGGTGGACCACATCTACGAGGACCCGCACGAAAACGGCGGCCGTTTCGCCATGCACTACGGCGACATGTCCGACGCCACCAATCTGGTGCGGCTCGTGCAGCAGGTTCGGCCGGACGAAATCTACAACTTGGCGGCCCAGAGCCATGTCCAGGTGAGCTTCGAGACCCCCGAATATACCGGCAACGCCGACGCCCTCGGGCCGCTGCGCCTGCTCGAGACGATCCGCATACTGGGGCTGGAGGAAAAGACCCGTTTCTATCAGGCTTCGACATCGGAGCTTTTCGGCAAGGTGCAGGAGACCCCGCAGCGCGAGACGACGCCGTTCTATCCGCGCAGCCCTTACGCGGTGGCCAAGCTCTACGGCTACTGGATCACGGTGAACTACCGCGAGGCCTACGGTTTCCACGCTTCCAACGGCATCCTATTCAACCACGAGAGCCCGATCCGCGGCGAGACCTTCGTCACCCGCAAGATCACCCGGGCCGTCGCCGCCATCGAACTCGGGCTGCAGAAACAGCTCCATCTCGGCAACCTCGACGCCAAGCGCGACTGGGGCCATGCGCGGGATTACGTCGAGGGCATGTGGCGCATCCTGCAGCAGGACATGCCGGATGACTTCGTGCTGGCGACCGGGGAGACCCATACCGTCCGCGAGTTCGTCGAATTGGCCTTCGGTTGCCTCGACCGGAAAATCGAGTGGCGGGGCAAGGGCGTGGACGAGAAGGGCTTTTGCGCGCGGACCGGCGAGGTCCTGGTGGCCGTCGATCCCCGGTACTTCCGCCCGACGGAAGTGGACCTGCTCCTGGGCGATCCGTCCAAGGCGCAGGAGGTTCTCGGGTGGCGCCACACGACAAGCTTCCCCGATCTCGTCTCCGAAATGGTCGAGGCGGATCTTTCGACTTTGAAACAGGCAACCAATGGGAGTGACCGCGATGCATGGTCCGATGTTCGATCTGCGTGGCAAACGGATTTGGGTGGCCGGGCACAGAGGAATGGTCGGCTCGGCATTGGTGCGGCGGCTGGCGACTGAGGACTGCGAGGTTCTGACCGCGTCGTCCGGAGAGGTCGACCTCCGCCGGCAGCAGGATACCGAGGATTGGCTGGATGCCATCCGCCCGGACGTGGTGTTCGTCGCGGCGGCCCGGGTCGGCGGAATCCTCGCCAATGACACCTATCCGGCCGATTTCCTGTACGACAATCTAGCAATCACCACCAACGCCATTCACGGCAGTTACCGGATCGGCGTGAAGAAGCTGGTGTGTCTCGGGTCGTCCTGCATCTACCCGCGCCTCGCCAACCAGCCGATCGCCGAGGACGAAATGATGTCCGGGCCCCTGGAGCCGACCAATCAGTGGTACGCGCTGGCCAAGATCGTCGGCATCTACCAGTGCCAGGCGTATCGGCGGCAATACGGCTGCGATTTCATTTCGGCCATGCCGACCAACCTGTACGGTCCCGGTGACAACTTCGACCTCGCCAAGGGGCATGCGGTCGCGGCCCTGCTGCGCAAGATACACGAAGCCGCCGCCGAAGGGCGTGCGGAAGTCGCCATCTGGGGCACGGGGAACCCGAAACGCGAGTTCCTGTACGTCGACGATTGCGCCGATGCCCTGGTCCATCTGGCGAAGCACTATTCGGGAGAGTCCCACGTCAATCTCGGCACCGGGAAGGATGTCACCATCCAGGAACTGGCAGAGACAATTTCCCGGATTGTCGGATTCACCGGCCGGTTCGTGTACGACACCAGCAAACCCGATGGAACGCCGAGAAAGCTGCTCGACGTATCGCGCCTGCACGCATTGGGCTGGCGCCATCAGACGTCCCTGGAGCAGGGGTTGCAGCGGGCCTACGCCTGGTATCTGAACCACGCGGTTGAAGAAGACAGGGCGATCGCCGTTGGAGCCTGAGCACCCCGCCACGCCGACGCCGGCGGACCGGCATCTGGGCACGAGGCACCTGCGTAAGGATGTCGTCTCGCGCTCGGTCCGGGGCGGCGTCGTCACCATCGGCGCTCAGGGGCTGAAGATCGTCCTGCAGATGGGCGCCGTCGTTCTGTTGGCGCGCCTGCTTGCGCCTGCTGATTTCGGCATCTTCGCGATGATTGCCGCTTTCCTGACGGTCCTCGAGATGTTCAAGGACATGGGACTGTCTTCGGCGACGGTGCAGCGCGAGGAAATCACTTCGCGCGAGGTGAGTACGCTGTTCTGGCTGAACACCGGCCTCGGAGCGGCGGTCGCCTTGGTGTTGGCCGCGTCGGCCCCGCTGCTTTCTTGGTTTTACGGGGAACCGGTGCTGACGAGGATCGTTCCGGCGGTCGCGCTGGCCTTTCTGTTCAGTGGCCTGGGCACGCAGCATCTGGCCCTGCTCCGGCGGCGGATGCGGTTTTCGGTGATCGCCGTGGTCCAGGTCGCCGGCGATGCGTTGGCGCTTGCCGCCGCGGTCGGTACGGCCTTCGCCGGGTTCGGGATTTGGGCGCTGGTCGTTCAGCGGCTCGTCTGGGCGTCGGTGACCACGCTCGGCGCCTGGATCGCCTGCGGCTGGCGCCCGACCCGGCCGGCCAGGTTCTCCGAGGTCCGGGGGCTGGTCGCTTTCGGCGGCAACGCCATGGCGGCGATGGTCGTCGCCAATGTCGCCGGGAACCTGGACAAGGTGCTGATCGGCTGGTGGTGGGGCGCCACCCCGCTCGGATTTTTCGAGCGGGCGCAGAAGCTGCAACAGCTGCCGGTGGTCAATCTCAACACGCCGTTGACCGCCGTTGCCCTGCCGGCGCTGAGCCGGCTGGTCGGGGAGCCGGAGCGCTACCGCGCCATGTATCTCGCGGTGGTCGAACGGATGATCGTCCTGGTCGTGCCGATCGGCGGATTGTTCATCGCGGCCGGCGATTTGATCATCCGGCTGGTGCTTGGTCCGCAGTGGATGGAGGCGACGCCGATCCTCGCCTGGATGGGGCTGGGGGCGCTCTACATGCCGGTGACCTATACCCTGAGCTGGCTCTACATGAGCCAGGACCGGACCCCCGAGATGCTGCGCGCCGGGTTGGTCAATTCCGGCATGACCATCGCCGTCCTGTTGGCGGGCTTGCCGTTCGGCCCCACCGGCGTCGCGGCCAGCTACGCGGTCAGCGGGCTGGTGCTCCGCGCGCCGGTGCTGTTTTGGCTGGCCACGCGACGTGGACCGGTGTCCTGGCGCGATCTGGCCGGGCTTATGCCGATACCCGCTTGCGCCGTGACGGCGGCGACCCTGATCGTCGTGGCGCTCCGCACTGGCGGTGTCCTCGATCCGCTGCCGCTTCCGGCCGAATTGGCGGTGGTCGTCGCGGCGATGGGCGGCGTCATGCTTCTGGTCTACGCCGCGTTCCCCCATGGGCGGCGGATTTTCTTTGATACCGAACGGCAGGTGCGGGCTCTGTTTCCGCGAAAGGCGAAAGCATGAAGGTTGTGATTACCAACACCGCGACCCTGAACACAGGAGACGCGGCCATTCTGATCGCCACGGTCGAGATCTTGCGGCAGGCTGTCGGGCCGGAACTGGGCGTGGTGATCCACGATCACCAACCGGAAGATGCGCGGCGTTACTATCCGTATTTCGATTTCCATCCCCTCCTGTTCGACCTGCTCGGCGAAGACAACGGGAAGTGGGGCCGGAAGCTCTCCATGCTGAAGGTTCTGCTGGCGGCGGCCCTGTGGCGCTCGCCTTTCCGGAGACTGGCGCGCGGGCTTGTTTCGGAGCCGGTGTGCGCTTCGCTCGACCGGCTTGCTGCGGCCGATCTCATCATGTCGGGAGGAGGAACCTATCTCGTTCCCCACTATCGGATTTTCCCGAAACTGTTCGAACTGCTGGTGGCCTCGGCTTTACGTCGGCCCTATGTGCTGTTCACGCAAAGCCTCGGACCGTTCCACGGCCATAGCAGGGGATGGCTGTTGCGGGGGGTGCTGAAGCGGGCGCGGGCGATTCTTGTCCGCGATAGCCGCTCTTTCCATCACTTGACGGAGTTCGGGGTTCCGGCCGACCGCGTCGTCGCTTGCGCCGATGCGGTTTTTGCGCTGTCGCCGGAGAACTCGGTTTTTGCGGGAAATGGTCCCATCCCTCGCCGTGTCGCGATCTCGGTCCGGGAGTGGCCGTATTTCCCGACGAACCGCGAAGACGGAATGGCGTCGTACCGGGAAGCCGTCGCGGCTCTGACCCGGCATATCGTTGAGCGGTATGGGGCGGAGGTGACGTTTCTCTCCACGTGTCAGGGGATGGGCGAATATTGGACCGACGATTCCCGGGTCGCCAAGAGCATCGCCGCTCATCTGCCGGAGGACGTCCGTTCGCACGTCGAAGTCGACAGCGGCTTTCATTCACCGCGAGTCCTGCTCGACCGGTACCGGGAATTCGACTTGGTCGTGGCGACCCGTATGCATGCGGCGATCCTGTCGCTGTGCGCCGGCGTTCCCGTTATGCCGGTCGCCTATGAATTCAAGACGACCGAATTGTTCTCCAGCTTGGGCCTCGGGGAATTCGTCCAGCAGATCGATACGATCACCGGGGAGCGTCTTTGCCGGAGCTTCGACCGTTTCGTGACGGAACGTCCGGCCATCCAGACAACCCTCGCGGAACGCATCGCCGAAGCGCGCCGGTCGGCCTTGTCGGCCGGACGATATGTCACCGGCGCCCTGACAGGAGGTACGGCTTGACCAGATCCTTGCGAGTTGCCGTTTTCGTCTACGAATTCCCGGCCTTGAGCGAGACCTTCGTCCTCAATCAGATCACCGGGCTGATCGACCTCGGGCACGATGTGACGATTTTGGCGGAACGGCCCCGGCCTGAATCCCGCGTCCATCCGGACATCGACCGGTACGGGCTCGGGGACCGCGTGCGGTATCCGGGTTTCCCGGCGTCCCGCTTCAAGCGGGTTCTGCGTGCCGTGTATCTGTTCCTCCGCCATGGGCGGCGGCACGGCCGGATGCTGCGGCGGTGTCTCGACAGGGGGCGTTACGGGCGCGACGCCGTTTCGCTGACCCTGTTCTACTGGGCCCTTCGGCTGGCCGAAGAGCCAGCGTTCGACGTCGTCCTTTGCCATTTCGGCCCGAACGGACAGTTCGCCACCAAGCTGCGGGATGTCGGGGCGTTGTCCGGCCAAATCGCCACGGTGTTCCACGGGGTCGACATCAGTGCCTATCTGCGGGTTTGGCCGGACTACTACGACTTTCTGTTTTCCCACGGGGATTTGTTCCTGCCGATTTCGGGGCTCTGGAAACGGAAGCTGTCGGACCTCGGCTGCGACCCCGGCCGCATCATGCTGCATCGCATGGGCGTCGACGCCGAGCGTTACGCCTTCCGTCCCCGTCAGTTCCCGTCCGACCGTCCGGTGCGGATCCTGTCTGTAGGCCGGATGATCGAAAAAAAAGGGATCGGATACGGCCTTCAGGCAACTGCGGAACTGGCGCGCAAGGACGTGGCGTTCCGCTACGACATCGTCGGCGACGGGCCGCTTCGTGGCGATCTGGAACGGCTCGTCGAGGAACTTGGGCTGACCCCGTTCGTTCATTTCCACGGGTGGCAGGACCAGAGGGCCGTCTCGAAGCTGATCGCCGGCAGCGATATCCTGCTGGCGCCGAGCGTGACCTCGTCGAACGGCGACAAGGAAGGAATTCCGGTCACCATCATGGAGGCCATGGCCTCGGGCGCGCTTGTCGTTTCCACCTATCACAGCGGGATTCCGGAACTGGTCGAACACGAGCGATCGGGACTTCTGGTCCCTGAACGCGATGTGAATGCTTTGTCGGCGGCGTTGTTCCGCCTTGTGCGCTTCCCCGACGACTGGCCGGGGCTCAGTTACGCGGCCCGCCGGAAGGTCTTGGCGGGATTCGAGGTGACGGCCCTTAACCGGCGGCTGTCCGATCTGCTGATCAGGCTCGCCGAGGACAAACCGGCGGATCCGGCGGCGGCCAGAACCGGCACCAGGAATCCGCACAGCGTTCCGGCGGCGCCGCAATACGTCCACCGGTCCCGGCTGTTCACCGATTGATCACCGGCACGATCCGTCCACTTGCGGTAGCAATGACGGATTCAAGGAGACGTAGACCCCATGGCGCCGACGGACACCGGAGTGACAAGCATTACGCCGCCATCCCGTCGGGCGGACGAGATGTCCGGCCCTTCGGCCGGTATCCCGTCGGCTCTCGCCCGGCTCTGGAAGAAGTGCAGGGCTTCGAGAATTTCTTTTTTCTGGGTCCTTGTCAGGGCCGTCTACTTCCGTTTGCGGGGAAAGAACATCCTGTGCGGCAGCGGGACCGTGATCTATGGACTAAAGAATATATTCATATCCGATGCCATCGAGATCGCCATCCGCCCCATCGGGTTCGCCAACCGGTATGACCAGACGTTCCTGAACGTCGACGGGACGCTGTACTTCAACGGAAGGTTTTCGGTCGGGCGGGGGTGCCGTTTCGCGATCGGCGAACAGGCCGTTGCTTCTTTCGGGGTCGGGTACATCAGCGCGAACACCACGTTCGTGATCATGAACGGGATCACGGTCGGGGACGGCTGCGCCATCGCGTGGGGATGCCAGTTCCTGGATAAGGATTTTCACGACCTCCAGTATCCCGGCCGTACGGACGCCGGCGACCCGCGGATCGAAATCGGCGACCATGTCTGGATCGGGAGCAACGTCTCCGTATTGAAGGGCGCGAGGATTCCGGATGGCTGCGTGGTCGCCTCGGGATCGGTCGTCAGATCGAAGTTTCACACAAAGAATGCCTTGATTGCCGGAAATCCCGCCAAGGTCATCAAAGAGAACGTGACGTGGCAATGAGGAAGGGCAACGAGGGGGGAGCTATGAAGGAATGGTACCGTCTATGTTGGCGATTGCCAGTATCTTTGGACCGCCGCGCGATCCGCGGACATGGTCTGGCGCGCCCGCCAATATCGCCAAGGAGCTAGAGAAGCAGGGCGTTCCGGTGGCGGGTATCGACCTGTCCCTCGGCCCCGCCCACTACGCCTTCTTCGCGGGGTCCCACCTGATGTCCCGGTACGGGCTGTTCCGCTACAGCGAGGCGATCGCCCGCGGCGGCGCGATGCGCCGTTTCCGGGCAAGGCGGCTCACGCGGGAACTGAACAAGCTCGGGATCACGAGGGTTCTGCATACGGGAACCCTCGATATGCCGGCCAATTGCGAGGGGACAGGGATCACCCATTACCTGTTCTGCGACCACACCTGGCATCTGGCCTTCCCCCATCGCATGGACATCGACCAATACAGCGAGAAGGCGATCCGCGATTTCGACGAACTGGAACGCCGGAACTATCAGCAGAGCCGCCACATTTTCACGTTCGGTGACTATGTGCGCCAGGATCTGATCGCCCATTACGGCATCCCGGAAGACCGGGTAACCGCCGTGGGCTCGGGTATGGGCAACCTGAAGCCGTTCCTCGGGGAGAAGGATTACCGGACCGGCAAGCTGCTGTTCATCGCCAAACACCTGTTCCGGGAAAAAGGGGGCGAACTGCTGATCGATGCCTTCCTCCTGGCCATCCGCGAGCGGCCGGAACTGACCTTGACCATCGTCGGCAACCGGAAGGCGGCCGCGTCGGTCGCCGGTCACAAGAATATCGACGTCCGCCCCTATGTTTCGTGGGACGAACTGCAATCCCTTCTGCGGCAGGCTTCGCTTCTGGTCCAACCCATGCTGAACGATCCCTGGGGGCAGGTCTATCTGGAAGCATTGATTTCCCGCACGCCGGTCGTCGGGTTGCGGCGGAACGGTCTTCCGGAAATCACGCAGAACGGGCGGTTCGGTTTCCTGGTGGATTCGGCGGAGCCCAAAGCCGTCGCCCGGGCAGTTCTCGATGCGGTCTCCGATCCGGACAGGCTGGCCCATATGGGGTGGCTGGGGCAGCAGCATGTGCTGGAAAACTATTCATGGGATCTTGTCGGGAAACGGATATATCGGATCATCGAGTCCGGTGGCGATGGTGGTCCCGTCCCGGAAAACGGGAGGGAACCATCGTGATCCCGCGGAGTTGAATATTCCGGAGGCCCTTTTTTTGCCGTAAAAAGGTCATAAGGAGTGTCGAGCCGCACAGCGGGCGGGAACCGGAATGGTAATCTTGGGGGTTCCGGGGTACTGCCCGTCGTGGCGAATATCGGCCATCCGGCCGGAGAAGTTTTTCGTTTTCGGGGGAGTGGGGGTATTGAATTTCGCACGCGTTGTCATGCTGCTGGCGGTCTTGGCGGCCGCTGCTTCCTGCGGCCTCGTCCCCAAGACGGAAGAAAGCCCGGCCGCCCCCCATGCGGAGACCAAGGTGGCCGATATCGAGGACGCGGAACTCGGCGCTCGTGCCCAGGCCCCCGCGGACGACATCCAGCAGGCGTTGCGCCCGCCGCCGCGCAAGCCGCCCGCCCCCGAAGAACCGAGGATGGAACTGGTACTGTCCCCCGACCGGATGGTCGGATTCGGTCAGGTGCAAACGACGGAACTGTTGGGTGAGCCCGAATGGAAGCGGGAAGAAGGCGTGGCGACCATCTGGCACTACGCCGCCGACAAATGCTGGATGAATTTGTTCTTTTACGCCGATCTGGCGACCGGGGAGAGGCGTGTCCTTACATATGAAATCGACACCCAGTTGGAGAAGGAACTGGAGGATATGAAAGGAGACTGCATCAAACGGATCAGGCAGGCCGCGGGAAAAGGGGACTGACGGCATGAACGGCGCGGCCCTGGCCCATATCGTCATCGTCGACGACGACGAGCTGTTTTCCGAGTCGATCCAGCAGAACCTGATGGACCACGGCTATCGGACCTCGATCTTTTCCGATGGTCCGTCGGTCCTCGACTACCTGGCCGGCGGCGGCGATGGGGACCTGATCCTTCTCGATTGGCAGATGCCCGGAATGAACGGCATCGAGGTGCTCCGCAATCTGCGGAGCGGCCAATACGACATGCCGGTCATCTTCCTGACGGTGCTCAGCGACCAGATTTACGAGGAGGCGGGCCTGCTGGGCGGCGCCGTCGATTTCATCGAGAAATCGCGCAGCTTCTCCATTTTGCTGAAGCGCCTTCAGTTGATCCTGACCGGGGCCCGCGCCGGTTCCCCGCCGGCAGGGCGCGCGGCTGTATCGGGGCCGACCAAACTGGGAAACCTCGAACTGCATCCGGACAGCAGCCGCGCCTTTTGGAAAGGGGACGCCGTCGACCTCACCTTGACCGAATTCAAGATCGTTCAGCTTTTGGCGTCCCGTCCCGGGAAGGACATTCGCTACCGGGAACTCTACGATGCCGTCCATGGGGCCGGTTTCGTCGCCGGAGAGGGCGACGACGGGTATCGCACCAATGTCCGCGCATTGATCAAACGGACCCGCCAGAAGTTCCGGGCCTTGGATGACGGGTTCACCGAAATCGAGAACTATGCCGGTTTCGGCTATCGGTGGCGTCCGTCGGGCCATGATGCTCCGTAGCTTCCTGGACATTCCGACCCGCATCGTCCGCTCCTTCGCGGCGAAACTGGTCGTGCTGCTGATCATCTTCCTGCTGTTGCCGGTCATCCTGTATAGCCAGTTCAGAAGTGCCTACGAGGACCGGACCGCCTTGCTGCTGCGTATGGTGCAGGAAGAGGGACAGCTGATCACCCAGGCGCTTTTGCCCCTGCTCGAGAGCTTCCAGGGGAATTCCGCCCAGGACCTGGTCGAGGCGATGAACCGGGTCGGGGCCGGCAGGACCCGGATCAAGCTGTTGTTCCGCCCCCGCGTCGCCCGGACGCCGGACAGCTTCTTCTACGTGGCGTCCGTGCCGTCGGTGAATGCCGACTATCTGAACCGGGAAAAGGTCGAACTGCTGGAACGGGGGATCCTCGGTAAGCTGCCCGAAACCTGCGAAGGCGGACGGCCCCTGGCCCAACGCTATGTCAATCCGCAGGGCGAGGAGGAAATCCTCACCTCGATCACCCCGGTCGCGGCGCAGGCCGGGTGCTGGGTGCTGATCACATCGCGGGCGCCGGACAACCTGCTGGCCTCCAGTTTCGGACAGCCCTATTGGAAAACGCCGGAGGTCCAGATCGCCGGGGCGATCTACCTGATCATGGCGGTGGTGGTGCTCTCTCTGTTCCTCGGTGTCTGGCGCAGCATACGGGGATTTGCCGAGCACGCGCGCGACCTCCGGCTGGGCCGGCCCGATGAACAGTCCTTCTCCTCGCTCAACCAGATTCCCGAACTGTCCGGCGCGGCCGAGGAGTTCGACAACCTGGTCGACGCCTTGAACCGTTCGGCCGATCGGCTGCGTCAGGCGGCAGAAGAGAACGCGCATGCCTTCAAGGCGCCCCTGGCGGTCATCTCCCAGTCCATCGAGCCGCTCAAGTCGGGGAAGTCGTTGAATGAGACGCGCCGAATCCGGTCCGTCGATCTGATCGAGCGCTCGGTCGCCAAGCTCGATGCCTTGATTTCGGC
>Ga0207799_100447_pt1 | contig 15883 bp, 13 predicted proteins | sample TtanPargueraPR_4_FD_187742 | JGI IMG/M metagenome (GOLD analysis project Ga0207799, IMG submission 187742) | Aerobic enrichment media microbial communities from Bioluminiscent Bay, La Parguera, Puerto Rico - Tt and M2 (SPAdes) | ecosystem: Environmental > Aquatic > Marine > Unclassified ...
CCCGCCGTCGGGACTGCTCGGCGGCATGGTCGAGGTGCCGTCGACCGACTGGCGGGAGACGCCCTGGACGCTCGACGAGGCCCTGGCGAGCGCGCCGGCGGGGATGGGCTGGGAGGTGCTGGAAGAACCGGTGAAGCACACCTTCACCCATTTCCACCTGGAACTGACGGTGGTCCTGGGACGGGCAGCGACGGGGTTGGGGAAGGGGGAAGACGGCTTCTGGTGCCTGCCGGAGAACCTGTCCGGCCAAGCCCTGCCGACGGTAATGAAAAAGGTGCTCCGGCGCGCCCAAGTTTTATAGGATAAAAGGGTCCTATGAGACGGTTGGCGGCGCGCCGTCGCGGTCCTTTTCGGTCGCCTCAGGAATCGTAGGAGATCAGCGAGGCGAACGGAACGTCGAGTTGCTTGCGGCCGTTGAGGAAGGCCAACTCGATCAGGCAGGCAACGCCCATCACCTCGGCGCCGACCTGGCGGAACAGCTCGATCGAGGCCTTGAGCGTGCCGCCGGTGGCCAGGATGTCATCGACGATGACCACCTTCTGACCGGGCTTCACGGCGTTTTCCTGGATCTCGATGACATCGGTTCCGTATTCGAGGTCGTACTCGTACGGGATGGTCTTGCCGGGCAGCTTGCCCTTCTTGCGGACCATCATGAAGCCGCAGCCGAGTTTCAGACCGAGCGGCGCCGCCGCGAGAAATCCGCGGGATTCAACTCCCGCCAGGATTTCCGGGCTCCACTGCACGACGGTGCGGGCCAGCCGGCTCATGGCAACGGCCCAGGCGTCGGGATGGGCCAGCAGCGGCGAGATGTCGTAGAAATTGATGCCCGGCTTGGGGAAGTCGGGAACCGAGCCGATGTGGTTTTTCAGATCCATATTTTTCTCAACGGTTGTCGCGATTTACAGATGTGTGGGGCCGAAGCCTCCCTCACTTATGAACCTCGGCAGTGATTCGTCAAGAACCCGGCCCGTCCATTTTCGTCGGAGTCTATAGCACAAAGTTCTGTGGAAAACTGCAAACAAAGCACAATCTTTCGATCGCGAAATCTCCCGAAAAACCGGACATTTTGGGCGAGTTTATCTCGGCCTGCCGACTGCGGTTGTGTCGCAAGGGGGGTTAAAGGTATATTTCCTGCCCTATGCGACATGCGAGAATGCCCAAATGTGTGGCAAATTTCGCAGGCGAATTGGGCTTGGCCTGTTCAGGAGGCAAGGAAAGGCCGGGCCCATATTGAAACGGAGGGGAGGGCCGCGAACGGGGATCGCGTTCTAGTTGTTTCTTAGGGCTTGATATTTCCTGTTGGTGGTAAAAGCTGTCTGGTCTCGAGGCCACAGCTCCTTCTTCCGGCGGCGAGGGAGGTCGCCGTAGACCGAGTTTTTTTGGTGTTTCTGTGAAGGAGGCTAATTGCCATGAGAAAAATGCTGCTTGCGACGGTCGCTCTGGCCTTTGGTGCCGCGGCGTATGTCGGCGGAGCCCAGACGGCTGAAGCCAAGACATTCATCGCCATCGGCACCGGCGGTCCGACCGGTGTGTATTTCGTTGTCGGCAACGCCGTTTGCCGCATGGTTCACAAGGAAGCCGCCGAAGGCCGGTCCTCGGGCCGTCAGCACGGGATCCGTTGCTCCGCCCCTTCGACGGGCGGTTCGACCTACAACATCGGTCAGATCAGCCAGGGCGAACTGGAGTTCGGCGTGGCGCAGTCCGACTGGCAGTATCACGCCTACGAGGGCGATACCCCGGACAAGGTGGCACCGTTCCCGAAACTGCGTTCGGTCTTTTCGGTCCATCCGGAGCCCTACCAGATCATCGCTTCCAAGGACGCGCCGGAAATCGATTCCTTCATGAGCCTGAAGGGCAAGCGTTTCAACATCGGCAACCCCGGTTCCGGCCAGCGCGGCACCACCGAGGTCCTGATGAACCTGTTCGGCATGGGCACCGGCGATTTCGCCCTGGCCACCGAGCTGACCTCGACCGAGCAGTCCAACGCGCTGTGTGACGGCAAGATCGACGCCTACGGTTATACGGTCGGCGTGCCGAATGCCGGTGTCGCCGTGGCCACCGACGGCTGCGACGCCCGCATCATCAACCTCGACGACGAGAAGATCAAAAGCCTCGTCGCCGATACGCCGTACTACGCCTTCGCGACCATCCCGGCCGGTACCTACAAGACCACGACCAGCGACGTGACGACCTTCGGCGTGATGGCCACTTTCGTGACCAGCGCCGACGTCAACGAGGACGTGGTGTACGAAGTGACCCGTGCCGTCATGGAGAACATCGACGACTTCCGGTCGCTGCATCCGGCGTTTGCCAATCTCGACCCGCAGAAGATGATGAAGGACGGCCTCTCGGCTCCACTGCATCCGGGCGCCGCCCGCTACTACAAGGAAAAAGGCTGGATGTAATCCGGTTGAATTCCTGATTTTCCGGCACCCCCGTTCCGGCGGGGGTGCCGCATTTCTATTCTATTCTTTTTTTGACGACGAGTTAGGTGGAGGACACTGCAGATGGCCCAGGACGCTTTGAAAGAGGCCGATCCCCTGTCCGATGATTTGAAGGAAACGCTCGACGATATCGAGTACACGGGCCGAAAGCACAGTCCGGGGGTAGGCAGACTCATCAGCCTTCTCGCCGCCCTTTGGTCCCTCTACCAACTTTGGATCGCCTCGCCGCTGCCCTATGATCTCGGCTTCGGCATCATAAGCGACGCGCCCGCCCGGGCCATCCACCTGGCGTTCGCCTTGCTGCTCGTCTATCTGGTCTTCCCCGGCAGCCGAAAGGGCTCTTCGCGCACCATTCCCGTGCACGACCTGATCCTCGCTCTTCTGGGGACCGGGGCCGCGCTCTATCTGTTTTTCATGTGGGACGACATGGCCCGGCGGCCGGGTGTCCTGCTGGAACAGGACATCTCCCTGCTCGGCTACGTTCTGAACGTTCCGATCGAGGTGATCGTCGGTTGGGTCGGCATCGTCCTTCTGCTCGAGGCGACGCGGCGCAGCATCGGCTGGCCGCTGGTCATCGTCGCGAGCCTCTTCATTATTTATTCGATTTTCGGGCAGTCCATGCCGGACATCATCTCCCATCGCGGCGTTTCCCTGTCGCGTCTGGCGGGATACCAATGGCTGACGGGCGAGGCGATTTTCGGCATCCCGATTGAGGTGACGACCAGCTTCGTCTTCCTGTTCGTCCTGTTCGGCGCCATCCTCGATAAGGCCGGAGCCGGTCAGTACTTCCTCGAACTCGCGTTCGCCATGGTCGGGCGCTATCGCGGCGGCCCGGCGAAGGCGTCGATCCTGGCCTCCGGCATGACCGGTCTGATCTCCGGTTCGTCCATCGCCAACGTGGTGACCACCGGCACCTTCACCATCCCCGTTATGAAGCGGATCGGCATGCCTGCCGTGAAGGCGGGCGCCATCGAGGTGGCGGCTTCGGTGAACGGTCAGATCATGCCGCCGATCATGGGCGCGGCTGCGTTCATCATCGCCGAGCTGATCGGCGTGACCTATTTCGAGGTCATCAAGGCCGCCTTCATCCCGGCCATCGTCTGCTACATCGCGCTGCTCTACATCTCGCACCTGGAAGCGATGAAGCTCGGCCTGCGGGGCCTGCCGCGCGAGGAGATCCCGCCGTTCCTGAAGACCTTCATGTCCGGTATCCATTACCTGCTGCCGATCTTCGTGCTGGTCTACCTGTTGATGGTCGAACGCTGGACGCCGCAGAGTTCGGTTTTCTACTCGATCTTGCTGATGATGGTGATCATTATCGGCCAGCATGTCGTAGCAGCAAGGCGAAGCGGCGAGCAGTCGTTCGCCGATGCCATCATTGCCGGGGTCAGGGACATCTACGCCGGTCTGGTCGGTGGCGCGCGCAACATGATCACCATCGCCGTGGCCGTTGCGACGGCGGGGATCATCGTCGGCTCGGTCAGTTCCACGGGCCTGAACAACGCTCTGATCGGCGTGGTCGAGGCGATCTCCGGCGGCAACGTCTATATCCTGTTGGCGATGACCTCGGTCCTCTGCCTGCTGCTCGGCATGGGCCTGCCGACGACCGCCAACTACCTGGTTGTCGCGTCGCTGCTGGCTGGCGTCGTGGTCGAGCTGGGTACGGCCGCCGGGCTCGATCTTCCGCTGATCGCCGTGCATCTGTACGTCTTCTACTTCGGTCTAATGGCCGACGTGACGCCGCCGGTGGCCCTGGCCGCCTTCGCCGCCTCGGCGATTTCGCGGGCCGATCCGATCCGTACCGGCTTCCAGGCGTTCTTCTACGAAATCCGCACGGCCCTCCTGCCGATCGTGTTCATCTTCAACCCGGAACTGCTGCTGATCGGGGTAGACAGTTTCTGGCACGGGCTGCTGGTGTTCCTGATGGCGTTGCTGGCCATGCTGGCCTTCAGTTCGCTGACCCAGAACTTCCTGTTCGTCCGCAACAAGTGGTACGAGAGCCTTCTGCTTGCCGTGATCATCGTCGGGCTGTTCCGTCCGGCTGTGTTCATGGACCGCTTCTACCCACCGTTCGAAACCGTCGATCCGGACACCTTCATCGCCGGGGAGATCACGGCGAACCCCGGTCAGGACGTGCGCTTCCATATCACCCGGGAGACCGAGTACGGCGACCGCTACAAGCTGTACCGGCTGCCGACGGTCGAGGCCAAGCCGACGGACCGCTATGGGCCTTACGGGCTGGAACTCGGCAAGGAAGGCGACCGCTACGCGGTTTCCGATCTGGCGATGAACGGCTCGGCGGAGACCAAGGGGATCGAGTTCGGCGATTACGTAACCGCCATCGATGTCGAGCAGTCCGGTCTGCCGCCCAAGCAGCTTGTCTATCCGTTCATGCTGGTGCTGATCGGCGTCGTGCTGTTTTCCCAGTACACCCGCTACCGCAAGCAAAAGCCGACGGTTTCGTCATAAGGAAGGGGAGAGAAGTCCGACATGTTCAAGCACATCCTGGTGCCGGTCGATCTGAACGAGGAGCATTCCTGGAAAAAGGCTCTCCCGCTCGCCGTCGAGAACTGCAAGGCGTTCGGGGCCACGCTGCATCTGGTGGCGGTGGTTCCCGACATCGGCGCGCATGCCGCCGTGGCGCAGTTCTTTCCGGCCGACTACGAGGACAAGGTGCTGCAGCAGATGAAGGACGAACTGCACGCCTTTTCCAAGATCCATGTGCCGGAAGGCCTGCGGGTGCAGCACATCATCTCGCACGGCACGATCTACAAGGAGATCCTAGAGGCGGCCAAACGGATCAAGGCCGACCTGATCATCATGGCGGCGGCCCGTCCGGACCTGGAGGACTACCTGCTGGGGCCGAACGCCGCCCGCGTGGTGCGTCACGCCCAGTGTTCGGTCACCGTGGTGCGGGACTGACCTTTCGCGGCCGTTCCCGCGGAAATGAAAATGCCCCGGCGGGTCATTGCCGGGGCATTGTTCCGTCCAGCGCGAGGCGGACTTATTTGACGGTGGCCAGATAGCTGGCGACGTCCTGGCGTTCGCCTTCGTCCTTCAGCTTGAAGACCATCTTGCTCCTGGCCTTCTTGTCGCCGGTGACTTCGCGCATGTAACCCTTGGGGTCGAGAAGGTATTCGACAACCTTGTCCTCGGCCCAGGTCAGTCCGCCCTTTCCGGCCTCGATATAGCTGTCCGAATATTTGAAACCGTCGATCGTACCCGCCTGACGGCCGATGACGCCGAACAGGGAAGGACCCACCTTGTTCTTTCCGGGCTCGATCGTGTGGCACGCCTTGCAGCGCTTATTGAAAATCGATTCTCCCTCGGCCGGATCGGCGGCCTGGGCGGTGCTGGCGGCGGAAAGCAGGGCCGCGGCACTCAGGGCAATCGACAAAAACTTAACTTGAGGACGCATTTTGGGGTCTCCCAATCGCCTTTTTACAATCGCTACAATTATCGGCATGAACCCCTTGTAACGCAACCGCGCATCGTTTTTTTGTGGCCCTTGTGTTCAATATCACCGACAGAGCCGGCGGCAAACACTAGCAAGGGCCCGAAAGGGGCGCACGCGACTTGGGTTCATTTGGGGATGACGTCGCCATGCGTCCAGGACGAATTTTATTGTGCTTGATGGCGATATGGGCCGAGAGTGACTATACTTAAGGAAAAACAATTCGGAGACCGGAACGATTCTTGCTTTGAAGTCGTCTCCAATAAGGCTGTAACAGCTTGGACATAGGAATGGCTGAAAACGTACTTTCGCATCAGGACGTTATGGAGCTTCTCCGCGACCCTTCGGGGGAGCGGCGGAGTGAAACGGCTCAGAAGATCGCTGTCGAGTTCGATCGCGGTGCATTAAGCGATGCCGAACGCAAATTGGCCGAGGAAATCTTTCGCATTATGGTGAAGGACGCCGAGGTGCGCGTCCGCGAGGCCTTGGCCGATAACCTGAAGTCCAATCCCCTGCTTCCTCACGAGGTCGCGGTGGCCTTGGCGCGCGATGTGAACTCCGTCGCCCTGCCGGTCCTGGAGTTCTCGGAGGTTCTGACCGACGAGGACCTGATCGAGATTATCAGCCTGCAAGACGGCGATAAGCAGTCGGCGATTGCCGGGCGGCAGAACGTTTCCGAGCGGGTTTCCGACGCCATTGTGGACACCGGAAACGAAACGGCCGTAACGCGATTGGTATCCAATCCCGGAGCCGATATCTCCGAGGGCGCCTTCGGCCGGGTCGTGGATTCCATGGGCGGGTCGGAGACGGTTCAGCGGGCCATGGCCGGGCGATCCCAACTGCCGGTGACGATCGCCGAACGGCTGGTGACCCTGATGGCCGACAGCCTCAAGGCTCAGATTTCCGAAAGGGTCAGCCTGCCCGAGGATGCCATGACCGATCTGGTCCTCCAGATCCGGGAACGGGCGGTGCTGTCGCTGTCGGTGCAAAGCGTCTCGGTCGATCTGCAGCGGCTGGTCGATCAGCTCTATAAGAATGATCGTCTGACGCCGTCGATCGTCCTGCGTGCCCTGGTCATGGGGGATCTGCCGTTCTTCGAGCAGGCCATGGCCGTTCTGGCCAAGGTCTCGGTGGATAATGCCCGCGAACTGATCCATGACGGCGGCAAGCTCGGTCTGCAAGCGATCTTTACCAAGGCCAACCTGCCGCGCAGTTATTTCCCGGCGGCGCGCGCCGCGATCGACGTCGCGCGGGAATTGGAATACGACGGCGGGGAAAGGGACCGCGAGCGGTTTTCCCGGCGCATGATCGAACGGGTGCTGACCCAATACGGGGATTTGGGGGTCGATTTCGACGTCGAGGATCTCGATTACCTGATGACCAAACTTCAGGATCTGCCCGTCGATCAGGTCGACACGGACGGCGCTAACGGCGGCTGAGTTCCCGCCAGATGGAGTAGTCCTCGCGGAACGACTGGAGGGACCGCCAGACCCGGCGGAAGTCCTCGTCTTCCGCGGCCTGCTCCGTGACGACCTGTTTCCAGGCGGTCTGCATGGCCTCGATGATTTCGTGGGGCCATTCCTCGATTTCCACTCCCTTGGCGTAGAGGGCCTTCAGAGCCGCGAACTGCGCGGCTCCGGCATCGGCCAGCCCGTAGCGGATATTGTCCCCGCAGACGCTGCGGATACGGGCTTTCGCGGTGGGTGACAGCGCGTTCCAGCTATCCAGGTTGATCATCAGTTCCAGCCAAGTAGACGGCTGATGCCAGCCGGGAAAATAGTAGTATTTGGCCATCCGGCTCAGATCGAGTTTGAGGTCGATCGACGGCAGGGAGAATTCAGCCCCGTCGATCCGGTTGGCCTCGAGAGCGGGCAGGATTTCCCGGTCGGGCAGGTTCGACGTCTCGACGCCGAACTTCTCCATGACGTCCGCCCCGAGGCCGAAGAAGCGCAGGCGCAACCCCTGCAGATCGTCCGCGGTGACGATCTTCCGGCGGAACCAGCCCGACGCCTCCGGCGGCAGCAGACCGCAGAAGACGCTGTGGATGCCGTGCCGGTGGTAGATTTCCTCGAACAGTTTCTGGCCGCCGCCGAAATAGGTCCAGGCCATGTATTCGCTGGCGTCCGGACCGAACGGGACCGAGGCGAACAGTTGCAGGGCGGGGGCCTTGTCCTTCCAGATTCCGGGCGAGGAAAAGGCGGCCTCGACGGCGCCCGACGCCACTGCGTCGAAGGTGTCGGCGATCGGAATCAGCGTCCCCGGTTCGTGGAACCGGATATCCATCTCGCCGCCTGAAATCCGCCAGACTTCCGTTTCGACCCGTTTGGCCAAGGTGCCGATCTGCGGCATCGCGCTGCCGTAGACACTGGCCATGCGCCAAGAGATTTCGGATTGGCTGCCCTCTATGCGGGCCGCGATGTCTTCTTCGGGGGCGGCTTCCGCTTCGGACGCCTTCTCGTCCGGCGTTTCCGCCTCGGAGTCCTCGTCCGGGTCCGAGAGATTCTCGACCGCGTTACCGCCGGGCGTCCCGCCCATCCGGTCGAGCCGAGGAGCGAGAACCGTGGCGCCGATGACGACGCCGACGACGGTACCGATGATTATCCCGATTATCGCATTGCGCATGCGATACCCCCCTGAAAGGCGTGAATGCGTTCAACCCTTTCTCCGGCGGCCGCGCCATCTTGCGGGCGCTTCCCGGTCCCGGGCCTATGCATTCGCTGAGGGAGCGTGACAAAAAACCCCCTTGCTAGGCAAGGGGGAATTGAATGGTCGGGGCGACTGGATTCGAACCAGCGACTTCTACCTCCCGAAGATAGCGCTCTACCAGGCTGAGCTACGCCCCGTTGGAATGTGGGCCGGGTTATAACCCCGTCCGAAGCGCAGGGCAAGAACCGTATGAGCCCGAATGTTTTTTTTCAGTAGGCCCGCTGGATGGAGAAGTCGACGAGGTCGAGCATGGCCGATTTTTCCGGGCCGTCCTCGAAGATTCCCAGGGCATCCCGGGCGATGGCCCCGTAATGGCGGGCGCGGGTGACCGTGTCGTCGAGCGAGCCGTAGCGCGTCATCATCTCGATCGCGGTGTCCAGATCGCCTTCCTTCTGGTCCAAGTCCTCGACGGTGCGCCGCCAGAAGGTCCGCTCTTCCTCGGTACCGCGGCGGAAGGCGAGAACCAGCGGCAGGGTGATCTTCCCTTCGGCGAAGTCATCGCCCACCGTCTTGCCAAGGGTCGTCTGCTTGGCCGAATAGTCGAGGACATCGTCGATCAGCTGGAAGGCGATGCCCAGGTTCATGCCGTAGGATTCCAGGGCCTCCCGTTCGACCTTCGGGCGGTCGGCGACGACCGCGCCGATCTGGCAGGCCGCCGCGAACAACTGGGCGGTCTTGGCCTTGATCACTTCCATGTAGGCCGATTCGCTGGTCTCCGTATCATTGGCGGTGATCAGCTGCGCCACCTCGCCCTCGGAAATCACCGCCGAGGCGTGGGACAGGATATCCAGGACCTCCAGCGATCCGTCCTCGACCATCAGTTCAAAAGCCCGGGCCAGCAGGAAATCGCCGACCAGCACGCTCGTCTTGTTGCCCCAGAGAGAATTGGCGGTGGCCATGCCGCGGCGCAGTTCGCTGTGGTCGACGACATCGTCGTGCAGCAGGGTCGCCGTGTGGATGAATTCGACGCTGGTCGCCAGCGCGATGTGACGCTTGCCCTCGTAGCCGCACAGGCGGGAGGAGGCCAAGGTCAGGACCGGCCGAAGGCGTTTGCCGCCGGCCGCGACGATGTGGCCGGCAAGTTGCGGGATCAGCGCGACAGGGCTGTGCATGCGCTGAACAATCAACTCGTTCGCCGCCTTCAGATCGTCGGCCACCAGGGCGGTCAACGACTCGAGGGACGGTTTCTTGTCTCGTTCACCGTTCAGATCGACGACGACACCCACTGGGAATCTCCTGCATGGCTTGACCTTTGGACGAGTACCTCAGAGCATATGTAGGTGGCGGCGGCTGGGTCAAGTCCACCCGGCTGCGGGAATTGGGGGGCGCCGAAGGCCCCGGCGGGTAACGAAGCGTTAGGGACCGGAACGGGCATGCGCGAATTGGTGCGGACCAATGACTTGGTTTTTTTATCCTGGTTGACGGCGGAATTGCGGGCGGCGGGGCTGGAGCCGGTGGTGCTCGACGGGCACACGGCGCTTCTTGAAGGCAGCGTTTCGGCCATCCAGCGCCGCGTCATGGTGGCCGACGGCGACTATTTCGCGGCGCGCCGGATCATGGAGGCTGGCGAGGAGGCCGGTAAGGCGTAAGCATGGAAGCGATCACCGAAAACGCCCTGCTCGGCGGACGGGTCTCGTTCCGCCAGCCCTTGGCGGGCTACCGGGCGGCGATCGACCCGGTGCTGCTGGCCGCCGCGGTTCCGGCGCGCGACGGGCAGGCCGTGCTCGACGCCGGCTGCGGGGCCGGGGCCGCCGGGTTGTGCCTGGCGGTCCGGGTGGCGGGCGTGAATGTCCGGGGGCTGGAATTGCAGCGGGATCTGGCCGATCTCGCCGTTGCCAACGCCGAAGCGAATGGCTTGTCGGATCGGGTGGAAACACTCGCCGGCGATCTCCTGGCGCCACCGGCGGAGTTGCAGGCGGGCGGTTTCGACCATGTCATGGCCAATCCGCCCTACGAGATGCCGGGCACCGGCAACGTCTCGCCGCATGCCGGCAAGGCGGTCGCCTCGGTCGAGGGCGCGGCGCGGCTTTCCGACTGGGTCGGGTTCTGCCTGCGCATGGTGCGGCGCAAGGGGACGGTCACCTTCATCCACCGGGCCGACCGGCTGGACGATCTGCTGGCCGCGATGGGCGGGGGGCTCGGCGATCTGGCGGTGTTCCCGCTATGGCCGGGTGGCGGGGAAGCCAAACCGGCCAAGCGCGTGCTGGTCCGGGGCCGCAAGGGGGTCTCGTCGCCGTTGCGGCTGCTGCCCGGATTGGTCCTGCACGCCGACGGCGGCGGGTTTACCGGCGAGGCGGATGCCGTGTTGCGCGATGCGGGCGCGCTGGCGTTCTGAGGCCGCGACCGGCCCCCATTGACCGGCGGATATCCCGGACACAATATCCCCCTGTCGAAACATCAGGAGGAAAGCATGGCGTTGCCGTCGCTCAGAAGTCTCGTTCCCATTCGCCGTTTCCGCGAACCGACGCCGGTGGTCGGCGTGCTGCGGCTGTCCGGCGTGATCGGGCAGGCGGGGGCGCTGCGCAAGGGGCTCACCCTGGAGGCCCTGGCCGGTCCCATCGAGCGGCTGTTCAAGATCAAGCGGCTGAAGGCGGTGGCCCTGGCGGTGAACTCGCCCGGCGGCTCGCCGGTGCAATCGGCCCTGATCGCCCGCCGCATCCGCTCCCTGGCCGAGGAAAAGGACGTTCCGGTCATCGCCTTCGCCGAGGACGTGGCTGCTTCCGGCGGCTATTGGCTGGCCTGCGCGGCCGACGAGATCTACGCCGACGAAAGCTCGATCGTCGGGTCCATCGGCGTGGTCTCGGGCGGCTTCGGCTTCACCGAACTGATCAAGCGCATCGGCGTCGAGCGGCGGTTGCACACCTCGGGCGGGCGCAAGGGCATGCTCGACCCGTTCTCCCGCGAGCGGCCCGAGGACGTGGAGCACCTGCACGGTATCCAGGGCGACGTCCACGAGAGCTTCAAGGCGATGGTCCGCGAGCGCCGGGCCGGCAAGCTGAAGGGGGACGAGGAGGATCTGTTCAGCGGCGCTTTCTGGACCGGCCGGCGGGCGCTCGATCTCGGGCTGGTCGACGGTCTCGGCGATCTGCGCTCGGTGATGCGCGGCCGCTACGGCGAGAAGGTCCGGTTCCGGCTGGTCGGGGCCGAGAAGGGGTGGCTGCGCAGGCGGCTCGGCGGGTCGTTCGGCGGCACCCCGCCCGGCGCGGCGGGAGACTTGGTTTCCGGCGTCCTGGCGGCGGTCGAGGAACGCCTGATCTGGAATCGTTTCGGCCTGTGAGCGGTTCGCCTTGACCGCCTGTATGGCCACCCACTAAAAGGGGCGGCATGCTTGGTCTAAGTATTGGCAAACTTGTCCTCACCGTCTTGGTGGTCGTGGTCGTTTTCTACGGTTGGAAGTGGGTTGGCCGCGTTCAGGCGCAACGCACCGAAGCCGCGAAACGAAGCCGCGCCAGGCGCCGGAACAGACCCACGCCGCCACCGGCGGCGGAAGCCGTGGACATGGTCCAGTGCCCTGTCTGCGGCGATTACGTACCCGCCCGCGGCGCAACCTGTTGCGGCCGTGAAAACTGCCCCTATCCAGGCTGAACCCAGCCGGTTTCGATGGTACGGGGCGGCGGTCCGGGGGCTGTCCAGGAGATGTTGCCGCTTAGACCGGCTTTTGGAATGCGCGGAACCTCCTCCGCGCCGCAGATATCGGATGTTTGAAACGCGATGACCGGCGCAAACAAGACCACACCAAGTTTTCAATCCCTCATCCTGTCGCTCCAGACGTTCTGGGCCGGGCACGGCTGCACGCTGCTCCAGCCCTACGACATGGAGGTGGGCGCGGGAACCTTCCACCCGGCGACGACCTTGCGGGCCCTCGGGCCGGATGCGTGGCGGGCCGCCTATGTGCAGCCGTCGCGGCGTCCGACCGACGGCCGCTACGGCGAGAACCCGAACCGTCTTCAGCATTACTACCAGTACCAGGTGGTGCTGAAGCCGTCGCCCGACGACGTGCAGCAGCTCTATCTCGACAGCCTCAAGGCTCTGGGGATCGACATCGGCATGCACGATATCCGCTTCGTCGAGGACGACTGGGAAAGCCCGACGCTCGGCGCCTGGGGCCTCGGTTGGGAGGTCTGGTGCGACGGCATGGAGGTGACGCAGTTTACCTACTTCCAGCAGGTCGGCGGGTTCGAATGCGCGCCGGTGACCGCCGAGATCACCTACGGGCTGGAGCGTCTGGCCATGTTCGTCCAGGGGATCGAGAACGTCTACGAACTGGACTGGAACGGCGCCGGCGTTACCTACGGCGACGTCTTCCTGCAGGCCGAGCGGGAGTTCTCGGCCTACAACTTCGAGCACGCCAACACGACGGTGCTGCTGCAGCACTTCAAGGACGCCGAGGCCGAGTGCCAGGCGCTGCTGGCGCAGAAACTGCCGCTGCCGGCCTACGATCAGTGCATCAAGGCCAGCCATACGTTCAATCTGCTGGACGCCCGCAACGTCATCAGCGTGACCGAGCGCGCCGCCTATATCGGCCGCGTCCGGGCGCTGGCGAAGGGATGTTGCGAAGCCTGGCTGGAAAGCCGCGGGGCGAAGGACTGAGATCATGGCCGAACTGTTTCTTGAACTGTTTTCCGAGGAAATTCCGGCGCGCATGCAGGCGCGCGCGGCCGAGGATCTGAAGCGTCTCGTCACCGACGGCCTGAAGCAGGCCGGGCTGGAGTTCGGCAAAGCCGAGGCGCTGGTCACGCCGCGCCGCCTGATCCTCGCGGTCGACGGCCTGCCCCTGGCCCAGCCCGACGTCAGCGAGGAGCGCAAGGGGCCGCGCGTCGGTGCGCCGGAAAAGGCGACCGAGGGTTTCCTCAAGGCCAACGGCCTCGACAGCCTGGACGCCTGCGAGGTCCGCTCCGATCCGAAGAAGGGCGACTACTATGTGGTCGTCGTCGAGAAGAAGGGGCAGCCGGCCCGCGACGTCCTGCCGGACGTGGTGGCCGGTGCGCTGGCTGCGTTGCCCTGGCCGAAGTCCATGCGCTGGGGCGCCAACGAGACCCGCTGGGTGCGGCCGCTGCACGCCATCGTCTGCCTGTTCGACGGTGCCGCCGTGCCGGTAACCTACGGCCCGGTGACCGCCGGGAACCGGACCTTCGGCCATCGCTTCCTGGCCCCGGACGTCATCGAAGTGAAGGACTTCGCCGACTACAAGGCGAAGCTGCGGGCCGCCAAGGTGATGCTCGATCCGGCCGAGCGCAAGGAACTGATCCGGACCGAGGCCGAGAAGCTGGCCCAGGACGCCGGGCTCGTTCTCAAGGCCGACGAAGGGCTGCTCAACGAAGTGACCGGGCTGGTCGAATGGCCGGTCGTCCGCATGGGCACCATCGACGAGGCCTTCATGGACCTGCCGCCGGAAGTGCTGGCCACTTCCATGCGGGCGCATCAGAAATACTTCTCGACCCTGGGCGCGGACGGCAAGCTGGCGGCGCGGTTCATCGTCGTCGCCAATACCGAGGCGCGCGACGGCGGCGACGAGATCGTCAAGGGGAACGAGCGGGTGCTCCGCGCCCGCCTGTCGGACGGCAAGTTCTTCTGGGATCAGGACCGCAAGGCGAAGCTGGAAAGCCGGGTCGGGAAGCTCTCGGAACGCATCTTCCACGCCAAGCTGGGCAGCGATCTGGAACGGGTCGCCCGTATCCGCGAACTGGCCAAGCTGGCCGCCAAGTTCGTCCCCGGCGCGACCGCCGAGGACGCCGACCGCGCGGCGATGCTGTGCAAGGCCGACCTGTCCTCCGAGATGGTTTACGAATTCCCCGAACTTCAGGGTGTGATGGGCCGCTACTACGCGGTCAACGACGGCGAGACCTCCGAGGTCGCCGAGGCCATCGCCGAGCACTACTCGCCGCAAGGGCCCAACGACGACTGCCCGTCCGCCCCGGTCAGCGTCGCGGTGGCCCTGGCCGACAAGATCGATACCCTGGTCGGGTTCTTCGCCATCGGCGAAAAACCGACCGGTTCGAAGGATCCCTTCGCGCTGCGCCGGGCCGCCCTGGGGGTGATTCGGCTGATCGTCGAAAACGGCCTGCGGGTTCCCCTGTCGGCGATGTTCGAACAGGCGAAAAAGAGCTACGTGAACGGGAAGATTTCCGCGGCATCAAATCTTGACGCGCAAGAGTTGCTTGACTTTTTCGCCGATCGATTGAAAGTTCATCTACGTGAGAAGGGTGTTAGACACGATCTTATTTCAGCCGTGTTCGCCCTTGGTGGCGAAGACGATCTTGTCCGTTTGCTGGCCAGAGTCGACGCCTTGGCCGCGTTCCTGCAAACAGATCACGGGGCAGATCTTCTGACCGCCTTTAGGCGCGCCGCCAATATCGTCCGCATCGAAGAAAAAAAAGACGGGACCAATCATGCGGGCGAAGCAGACGAGGCTTTGCTGCGTCAGGACGAGGAACAAGTCCTGAGCAGGATGTTGGGAGACGTCATGCCACTCGTCATCGAGCACATCAACGGCGAACGTTTCGACGAAGCGATGGCCACGCTCGCCCGCTTGCGGGATCCCGTCGACGCTTTCTTCGACAATGTCACCGTCAATTGTGACGAACCCGACCTTCGTATCAATCGTCTGCGCCTTTTGTCCAAGATCCGGTCGGCGCTGTCAGGAGTTGCCGACTTCTCAAAAATAGAAGGATAGTCAGCAATAGAAGGGTAGGAAACCATGCCAAAATGGGTCTACAGCTTTGGAGGCGGAGCCGCTGACGGCGGTGCGGAACTGCGGAACCTGTTAGGAGGCAAGGGCGCAAATCTGGGGGAGATGAGCAAGATGGGCGTCCCCGTACCCCCAGGGTTTACGATTACCACCGAGGTCTGCACGTATTATTACGAGAACGGCGAAACCTACCCCGCCGAGCTCAAGGGACAGGTCGAGGACGCGGTCGCCAAGGTCGAGGAGACCATGGGCGTCAAGTTCAGCAGCAAGGAGATGCCCTTGCTGTTGTCGGTCCGCTCCGGCGCCCGCGCGTCCATGCCGGGCATGATGGATACGGTCCTGAACCTCGGGCTCAACGACGAGACCGTGGAGGCCCTGGCCCGGGCTACCGGCGACGAGCGGTTCGCCTACGACAGCTACCGCCGTTTCATCCAGATGTACTGCAACGTGGTGCTCGGCATCGAGCATCATAACTTCGAGGAGATCCTCGAAGGCTACAAGGAAAAGAACGACTACAAGCTCGACACGGATATGAAGGCGTCCGACCTCAAGGCCATGGTCGGGGACTACAAGGCGAAGGTCCAGGAAGCC